>Ga0209415_10000844_pt1 | contig 57923 bp, 55 predicted proteins | sample PeaSoiSIISIP2007_FD_187696 | JGI IMG/M metagenome (GOLD analysis project Ga0209415, IMG submission 187696) | Peat soil microbial communities from Weissenstadt, Germany - SII-SIP-2007 (SPAdes) (version 2) | ecosystem: Environmental > Terrestrial > Soil > Wetlands > Peat | place: Germany... | reverse complement strand
GTAACAGTATGGGTCGCTTTGGGGTACAATCGACCCGTAAGAAGCATCCTGCAGCACGGTAAGCGGCAAGGCCCTCGGGCTGGTCCACGTGCTCGGAAATGGAGAATTTTTTAATGGCTAAAGTGGTCGGTATCGACCTCGGAACGACCAATTCCGTCGTCGCCGTCATGGAGGGCTCGCAGCCCGTTGTAATCGCGAACGCGGAAGGAAGCCGGACGACGCCGTCGGTCGTGGCGTTCACCAAGACCGGAGAACGCCTTGTCGGGCAACTCGCAAAGCGGCAAGCCGTCACCAACCCGGACCGCACGATCAGCTCGATCAAGCGGGAGATGGGGACGGACTATAAGGTAAAAATCGACGGCAAGGATTACACGCCCGAAGAGATCAGCGCGATGATCCTGCAGAAGCTGGTCAACGACGCGTCGACGTATTTGGGCGAGCGCGTGACGAAAGCCGTCATCACAACCCCGGCGTACTTCAACGACGCACAGCGCCAGGCGACCAAAAATGCCGGGAAGATCGCCGGACTCGACGTCCTGCGCATCATCAACGAGCCGACCGCAGCGGCGCTCGCCTACGGACTCGACAAAAAGGGCAACGAGACGATCCTCGTCTTTGACCTCGGCGGCGGGACGTTCGACGTCTCGATCCTCGAAGTCGGCGACGGCGTCTTCGAAGTCAAGGCGACCAACGGCGACACGCACCTCGGCGGCGACGACTACGACAAGCGGATCGTCAACTATCTCGTTGCGGAGTTCCGCAAGGAGCAGGGGATCGATCTAAGCACCGATCGGCAGGCGATGCAACGCCTCACCGAAGCGGCGGAAAAAGCGAAGATCGAACTCTCGAGCATGGTGCAGACCAGCATCAATCTGCCGTTCATCACGGCCGATCAGAATGGTCCCAAGCATCTCGACGTCACCTTGACGCGCGCGAAGTTCGAAGAGCTCTCGGCCGATCTCACCGATCGCTGCGTGCAGCCCTTCAAGAATGCGCTCGCCGACGCGAAGCTCGACGTCTCGCAGATCAAAGAAGTCGTGCTGGTCGGCGGTGCGACGCGTATGCCCGTCATCATGGAACTCGTCAAGAAACTCACCGGCAAGGAGCCCAATCAGAGCGTCAATCCCGACGAAGTCGTCGCGGTCGGCGCGGCGATTCAGGCCGGCGTCCTCTCGGGCGAAGTCCACGACGTGGTCTTGCTGGACGTCACGCCGCTCTCGATGGGTCTCGAAACGCTCGGCGGCGTGAATACGAAGCTGATCGAGCGCAACACGACGATCCCGACACGCAAGCAGCAGATCTTCACGACGGCCGACGACGGTCAAACGTCGGTCGACATCCACGTGCTCCAGGGCGAGCGCGACATGGCGGCCGATAACAAGACGCTCGGGCGGTTCCGTCTCGAGGGCATCCCGCCGGCTCCGCGCGGCGTCCCGCAGGTCGAGGTCACGTTCGACATCGATGCCAACGGCATCACGAACGTCTCGGCCAAAGATCTCGGTACGGGCAAGGAACAGAAGATCACGATCACCGCGTCGACCAATCTCTCCAAAGACGAAGTCGACAAGATGGTCAAAGAGGCTGAGTCCTACGCTGCGGAAGATCACCGCAAGCGAGAGGAAGCGGAGATCCGCAATCAAGCGAGCTCCCTCATCTACTCGACCGAGAAATCGCTCAAGGAAGTCGGCGACAAGCTCGAGGCTGGTGCGCGGGCAGAAGCCGAAAGCGCGCTTGCCGAACTCAAGCGCATCTCCGAGAACGGGACCTCCGAAGAGGTGAAGGCCGCGACCGAACGCTTGCAGCAGGCGTCCTACAAGATGGCCGAAGCGCTCTACCAAAAAGCGGGCGCGGCGCCCGACGGCGCGCAGGCGCAAGGCAACGGCGCCGCAGGCGAGCAGCACGAGCACGAGGAGCACGCGCAGCCGCACGGTGACGACGTCATCGACGCCGAGTTCAAAGAGGCGAAGTAAGGTCCAAGATGGAGACCAACGCGGAAACCACCCCGGCGCAGGACGCTGCGCCGGGGGACCTTGCTGCAGAGCTCGAGGCTGCCAGGGCCAAAGCGGAAGAGAACTACAACAAGTTTCTCTACGCGATGGCTGACTTCGAGAACTATAAAAAACGCATCGAGCGCCAATTCGCCGACATCGCAATCGCCGGCAAGAGATCGGCCCTCGCGAAGTTCTTGCCGGTGATCGACAACCTCGAGCGCGCTCTGGGCTTCGAGGGCGACTCCGAAGGGTTGCGAGGCGGCCTGCAAGCGACGCTCAAAGGCTTTGAGGGCATCCTCGCGAGCGAGGGCGTGAAGCCGATCCGCGTCAAGGGCCAGCCCTTCGATCCGAAGATTGCCGAAGCGATCGGGACCCAGCCCGCCCGCGACGTCCCCAACGACACCGTCGTCGAAGAAGTTCAAAAGGGCTACATGATCGGCGACGAGTTACTCCGCCCGGCACAAGTCATTGTCTGCAAAAATGAATAGTTTTTTCGGGCGCCCCGCCTTAAAACAGATTGAACTATAAGGACTATTACGCGGTACTGGGTGTCCCCAAGAACGCGGCTGAAAAAGACATCAAGTCCGCGTATAGGAAGCTTGCGCGCAAGTGGCATCCCGACGCGAACCCGGACAATGCGAAAGCCGCTGAGGAAAAGTTCAAAGAGATCCAGGAAGCCTATGAGGTCCTCGGCGATGCGGAAAAGCGCAAGAAATACGACGTCCTAGGTTCGGATTGGCAACGCGCGGCGCAGCAGGCGGAGCAGCAGCGCAACTACCGTGAGCGGCAAAACGAGACCGTTTTCAACTTCGGCGGTTTCGGGCCGGGCGCGGCCGGCGGTCCCAGCGGCTTCTCGGATTTCTTCGACGCTTTCTTTTCCGGCGTCGGCGGGCGGCGTCAAGCCAACTTGCCGCAGCGCGGCCAAGACCTCGAAACGACGATCGACCTCTCGCTGCGCGAATCGTTCGGCGGCGGCAAGAAATCGGTCCAGCTCCAAGTCGAGGATCTCTGCCCGCAGTGCGGCGGCACCGGGACGATCGGGAACAAGATCTGCCCGCAATGCCACGGGACCGGACGGGTCCTCGAGACCAAGCGCTTCGACGTCACGATTCCAAAGGGGGTGCGCGAAGGTCAGCGCATACGCCTAGCGCGTCAAGGCGGTTCCGGGAAAAACAGCGGCCCCAACGGCGATCTGTTCTTGATCGTTCACCTCACCGACGACAAACGCTACGAGCGCAAGGGTGACGACCTCTACATGGATCTGCCGGTCAGCATTTACGATCTCGTCCTGGGCGGCGAGGTCGCCGTCCCGACGATGACCGGCGAGGTCACGATGACGATCCCGCCCGGGACGCAAAACAACAAAGTGATGCGTCTCGCGGGCAAAGGGATGCCCCGCGTCAAAAACGGCGGCACCGGCGACCAGTACGTTCGCCTCGTAGGTCAGCTCCCGCAGAATCTCAACGAAAAAGAGACGAAGCTCTTCAAGGAGCTCGCCTCACTGCGCAACGGTCAGCGTTAACTAGCGGACGTAGCGTAAGCCGAAGCTGTACAGCGGCGAGCCGCTCGATGAATCACGCCCGACGCGAAAGATCGTGTCGCGCGCGACCGGGAAATTGACGTCGCCGTCGATGCGGCCGCCGTAGTAGATCGCGTCGAAGCGGACAAAACGATCGTAGGTCAGCCACACCGAACTCGTGCGCGGAAGCGCGGCCGGCGCATAAAAGACATACGGCGCGGCGAGACTCTGGGAGGGCTGCATCGACCAGGCACGCAGCGCCAGTTCGGGCGCGATCTGCCACGCAAGCGAGATGCCGGCGCCCGCATCGACCGACGTGCCGGCGCCGGCGATGCGCTCGCGAAACACCGCTATCTCGGTGCTGATGCGCGAGCGGTCGGTGTAAGAGAAACCGGACTGGAAAAGCTCGTCCCGGTCGACCGGCAGCAGGGCGTGAGCATAGAACGCGTATCTGCCCGCCTCAGCCAGCGTCGGGACGCGCGGGAGCGCCGAGCCGCCTGCCGTGAACGTGAAGTGCGGTCCGAATGCATACGCATACGCAAGCGAGCCGATCGGTGCAACGGTCGTATCCGGGCCGAAATATCCATACTGATTGCGAAAGATGTGGGTCAATCCGGCCGCCGCTTGCAGCGTGTTCCCGGCCGCCGAGAAAGAGAGGTCGGTGTAGAGCGCAGCTTCCTGTTGCAGTCCCGAACTCTGATACAGGTAGTACGGCGCCGCATAGTGACCGTTCGAGGAACGGAACCGGCCGCCGAACTCGAGTTGGACGGGCCCGCGATTGCGCACGCGGACGTCGGTGAAGAACGCGCTTCCCGTCGCTTCCGCGCTACCGGGTCCCGTCGGATTGGACGTCGAGCGCACGGCATTTGCATCGACATACGTTTCGTAGCGGCGCGACGCGGTCGCATACTGCAAGCCGAGCGCCGAATAGGTTTCGCTGCCGCTCCCCGCAAGCGACGCGATGCTGTGCAACGTCCCGCCCATGAACGACGACGTCCCGACGACGTCGGCGCGTGCTTGGCGAATCCCGCTTCCGTACGACTCCCCGACCGCAGCCGCGAGCCCCGCCGTCGCGTACCGCGCCGCAACGCTTTCAGCGGGTCCGCCGTCGAGGCGCAGTCCGATGCGCTCGTCCGCGAGCGGCTCGATGTCGAACGTTCCGGCGTCGGCATAGTCTCCGTAGCGGTAGCCCTGCGCCGGCGCAAGCGTGATCAAGCGTTCGAGATAGCGATCGGGCAGCGACGTCAGCGCGTTGCCACCGTCGGAGATGCGATAGAAGGCGATCCCGGCAGTCGAGATGAGGCCACGCTCGCGATCGAGGCCGAAGCTGAGATTCCCCGGACCCGCAGTGAACGTGAACGGCTGCAGCGCAGCCGCGTTTTCGGCGCGCGCGTACGGCAACGCGGCGAGATCACGATCGTTCGGGACGGCGAGCGCCAGCGCGCCGAAGCGCATGATCAGCACGACCAGCGGCGACGCCGGCGCGATTCCGCGGAGCGCTAAACAGTAGTCGCAGCCGACGTCGACGCTGGTCACGCCGCTCGCGGTCAAGGCAAACGTCCCGTCCGGACCGGCGATCGCCGACCCGGCCTCGCGGCCCGAGGCGTCCCGCCCGACGATCCGCGCCCCGCTCACGACGGCGCCGTCCTGGTCCCGGACGACCCCGACCAAGAGGCCCTGGGCAGCGCCCGCCAGCGGCAAGAGGGCGAGGGCCAGGCCGAGGGCGAGCCGCTTCAAGATTTCTTCAGTAGTCGCGGCTAAGATACTGATAATGTCTCGGCTCAGGCTCAAGGTACTTACCGCCGTCGTCGCCTTCTTGATCGCCTCCGCGGGGATCGCGGCGGCGGCGTTGTCGTCTTTGGACGACCTTACCGGGCTGCAGTTCCTCCCCTCTGAAGCGCCCTCGCTCCTGGGGCCGATCACGGAGGCCGGACGGACGGGTTGGGACTGCCATCCCGAGAAGGCCGCGACGGCCGCCAAGTGGCACGACGCGGAATTGCCGAGCCGGCCCTAGCTCGTGCGCCGAGCCCTGACCTTGATCGCGGTCGCGGTGGTGTTGGCCGGCAACGCCGCCTTCGCGCAGACGTACCCCCTCGCCGCTCCGGCGCCGCGGACGACCGACGCGGCCTCGTTGCGCGCCCTCGCGGTATCGCGAGAAGTGCACGAGCGCTTCATGCGCGGGGTCGAGGGGCTCGGGCGCAACGATTGGACGCTCGCCAGCGCTGAGTTTGCGCGAATCATCGAGCTCAATCCCGGCGAGCCGAAGGGATCGACCGCGCGCTACGACCTCGCGCTCGCAGAAGTCGGCCTGCAGCACTACGATCGAGCCGCCGGCCTGCTGGAAGCTGCGCTTCGGCTCGATCCGGGCTTCGCCGCCGCCGCTGCGAATCTCGTGAACGTGCACCTGCTGCGCAATGACCTCGCTCAAGCGAGGGCCGCGGCCGATCGCTTCGTCGCGATCGCGCCGCAAGCGGCGCGTGCGCTGTATGCGCGAGGCTTGATCGCGCTGCGCTCCGGAGACACGGCGACGGCGCTAGCCGATTTTCGCGCTCTCCTCAACGGGAATCCGGCTTATGCCGTCGCTCACTACGATCTCGCGCTCGCGGAGATTCAAGGCGGCCGGCTCGCGGAAGCCGAGCGCGAGTTGGATCAAGCCCTCACGCTGGCACCGTCGTTTGCGCGAGCACGAATCACGCTCGGAACGATCTTGCTGCGCGAGGGACGGCGCGGCGACGCGCGACTCGCCTTCGACGAAGCGTCGCGCGACGCGCAGGATCCGGCGTTGCGTAATTTGGCCCTGAGCCTGCGGGATCAGCTCGATACGCCCTAAAGCGTATTCAGAGAAGTGTTTTGGAGACGGTCGCCTTTCCCGGGACGTGGAAGTAGTAGGTAGATGCGCGTCCTAGTCATCGAAGACAACCACGACATCGCGACCGCAATCCGCACGATGCTCGAGCGCCGGAAGTTCTCGGTCGACATCGCGTCGGACGGCGAAAGCGGGCTCGAGCATCTGCTGCGCGAGATCTATGACGTGGCCGTCGTCGACATCGTCCTGCCCAAGCGCGACGGCTTTTCGTTATGCCGGGCCGCGCGCGAGCAGGGCGTCGAGACGCCGCTGCTGATGCTGACGGCTCGAGACGCGATCGAAGATCGCGTCAAGGGACTCGACTGCGGGGCCGACGACTATTTGATCAAACCGTTCGTCGACGAGGAGCTCGCGGCGCGCCTGCGCGCGCTCTTACGACGCGGCAAGGTCCCGACTCGAGCGACGATCGTCGCCGGGGAGCTGACGATCGACGTCGGCGCGCGGACGGCGACGTATCGCGGCAAGCCGCTCACGCTCGGTGGGACCGAGTTCCGGCTGCTCGAATTCCTCACGCGCAACGTCGGTTTGACGTTCACCCGTGCGCAGATCCTCGAGCACGTCTGGGACTACGACTTCGACGGCCCGAGCAACATCGTCGACGTCTACGTCAGCCAACTGCGCAAGAAGCTGGCCGCCCGGGGTGGTAAAGGTGTCATCGTAACCGTTTGGGGAGTCGGCTATAAATTAGTGGCGTGATGTCAAGCGCGTGATCGTACGCCTCGCGCTTTCGTACCTGGCGATCTTTCTCGTCGTCCTCGCCGCCATTTCGGCCGTCGCGTACGAGTTCGTCGCGCACGTCTATGCGAGCGAAGTGCAGCCCGCGCTGGCCTTGCCCGAGACGCAGCAAGCGCTGAGCCTAGCGATGAAGCGCGTCCTGTGGATCATCCTCGCAATCGATGTTCCGCTCGCGCTCCTCGTCGGCGCCGCGTCGTATCTGCTCGCACGGCTTTCGATCGCCCCGCTGATCGCGGCGCGCCGGCGCGAGGCGCAGTTCGCCGCGGACGCCGCCCACGAGCTTCGCACCCCCCTTGCCAAGATTGCGGCGATCGCGCAAGCGGCGCAGCCCGCGGGCGGCGGCGATCCGGCGTTGGCCTCGATCACCCAAACCGCGCTTGATGCCTCGACGCTCGTCGGCGATCTCCTGACCCTGATGCGCAACGAAGAGCTCAGCATCCGCGCCCGCGAGCCGGTCGATCTGGGCTCGGTGCTGCTCGCGACCGCTCGCGACTGCCTCCCTTCCGCGACGACACGTTCGATTGCCCTCGACGTGCAGACGAAGAGCGCGATCGTCGACGGCGAGGACCTGCGCTTGCGCCAACTCGCCGCGAACCTCATCGACAACGCGCTGCGGCACGCACGGACACGGGTCGAGGCGTGGATCGAAGTCGATGACCGGTGGGCACGGCTGTGCGTCGAAGACGATGGTGAAGGCGTCCCGGAGGAGCTGCGCGAGCGCGTTTTCGACCGTTTTTTCAAGGTGCACGAGGACGAGGGCGGGAGCGGGCTCGGCTTGGCGATCTGCCGCTGGGTCGCTCGCGCGCACGGCGGCGACGTCGCCATGGAGGACGCCTCGCGCTTTGTGGCTAGAATCCCACTACTGGAGGTCCAGGAGGCTTCGATTTGACCCTGCATCGCATCTCGCTCTTCATTTTCCTTGCGGCTGCGACGGCGTTGCTTTCAATGCCGAGAACATCGCTGGGCGCCGACAAACCGGCCGTCTACACCGCGGCGCAAGCGACGCAAGGCGCAACGGTCTTTTCCAACAGCTGCGCCGGCTGTCACGGAGCGAACCTGGAAGGCGTCGCAGCGCCGCCGCTGGCGGGAGCCGGCTTCATGCGCAGCTGGCAGGGAAAGAGCGCGGACGACCTCTTCTATATCATGTCGCACGACATGCCGGCCGACAATCCCGCCAGCCTCAAGCAGGACGAGTACGTCGCCATCCTGGCCTTCATCTTGCAGAAAAACGGCTACCCAGCCGGTTCTGCCGCCCTTGACCCGACCAAGCTCAAAGGAATTACAATCAGCCCGTAGCTGAGGGGAGTTCGTTTCATGACTCGATGGGCAAGAACTTTGTTTCTCGCGTTGGCGGCTTTTTCAATTCCGGCGGTCGTCGGGGCCCAATCCGGGCGCAACGTCGATTGGGCGATGTACAACGGCACCTACTCGAGCGAACGATACTCCTCGCTCGCGCAGATCAACCGGCAAAACGTCGGCTCTCTGCACGCCGTGTGCGCGTTTCAGCTCGGTCAGCTCGGCGCGATGCAAACCGGCCCCGTAGTCCACAACGGGACCATGTTCGTCACGACCCAGACGACGACGTTTGCCATCGACGCACGGACGTGCCGGCAAAAATGGAAAAGCACGTACAAGTCGGTCGGCCCCGAGCAAGGCATCGCCAATCGCGGCGTCGCGCTATTGGGCGGGAAGCTGTTCCGAGGCACTCCCGATGCGCACCTCATCGCACTTGACGAGAAGACCGGGACGACGTTGTGGGACACGAAGGTCGCCGACTCGTCCGACGGCTCCTCGATCATCGCCGCGCCGATCGCCTGGCGCGACAAGGTCTACGCGGGCCTCGCGGGCAGCGAGCTCGGAGTCAAAGGCAAAATGTTCGCCCTCGACGTCAACGACGGACACATCGTTTGGACGTTCGATCTCATCCCGACGGGATCGCAAGCCGGCGCCGACTCTTGGGGACGCGCTGATTCGGCGGTCACCGGAGGCGGAGGCACTTGGACGAGCTACACGCTCGATCCGGCCGACGGTTCGCTCTTCATCCCGGTCGGAAATCCGGGACCGGACTTTTCCGCCGACTATCGGCCCGGCGCGAATCTCTTTACCTGTTCGATCGTCGTGCTCGACGCGAATACCGGCCAATTGAAATGGTACTTCCAAGAAGTCCCGCACGATTTCCACGACTGGGACACCGCGGCGGCACCGGCGCTGTTCACCGCGCTCAACGGCAAATCGATGATCGCCTTTGCCGGAAAGGACGGCTACCTCGTTACGCTCGACCGTACGTCGCACAAGGTCGTCAGCAAAGTCGCCATAACGACGATCTCCAACGTCTCGGCGCCGCTGACGACGGAAGGGACGCACTTCTGCCCCGGGACGTTAGGCGGCGTCGAATGGAACGGGCCGGCGTATAGCAGGCTCGAGAAACTGACGTACGTGAACGCCGTCGACAAATGCACGACGCTCAAGCTCGGCGAGGCACGCTACGTGCGCGGTCAGGCGTTCCTCGGGAGCGGCAACGGCTTCGGCGTCGGTGATGCCGATGCACGCGGCTGGCTCACCGCGGTCAATCCGATCACCGGCAAGATCGCATGGCGCTACCACGCGGATAGTCCGATGACGGCTGCGGTGACGCCGACGGCAGGCGGCGTCGTCCTCACCGGGTCGATGTCCGGTTGGTTCCTCGCGTTCGATTCGGCGACCGGGAAGGTGCTCTACCGTTTCAACACGGGCGGCTCGGTCGCGGGCGGCGTCGCAACGTACATGATCGACGGCAAGCAATACGTCGCCGTCGATTCGGGGAACGTCGCGCGCACGCCGTTTCCGACGTCCGGCGCGCCGATCGTCTTCGTCTTTGCTCTGTAAGCCGGCCTTCGCGGCATTGATTGCCGTCACGCTAGGCGTTCTCGCCGCGTCCCCGTCGGGCGCGATAGAGACGCCCCTCGCGCTCCCCTCGATCGCTGAGGCCGTAACGGCGGGAAGCGGGATGGCGCAGCGCGGCGAGGGGTATACGTTCGGCCCGTACGTTCTCTTCAGCTCGGACGACTCGATGAGCGTCGCCGGCGAAAAAGATCCGATCGAAGCGATCATCGTCGGAACGCCGTACGAACGGCTGCGCTTCGAAGCCTACGTTTTGGCGCACCAACGCAAGCCCTTCGGAGGAGCCGTCGCCGCGAACTTCGCGTCGGGTCAGGCGGGCATCATCGAGTTCGTCCTCTTCCTGCACGGCAGGTCCGGCCAAGGCCGAGAGTTCATCTCCCTGTACGGCAACGCGACGGTAACCGATGCGAGCGGCAAGCAATACGCGGCGGAGCAGACCGTTCGTACGACTCCCGTGAACGATGCCTACCTCGGAATCGGGAGCAGCATCGTGACGCGGTGGCTCGGCCAAATCACCTACCGCTTTCGGCTCGACCCGAGCCTCTTGCCCCAGAGCCAGTTGACATTCGCCTTCACGGACGATCGCGGCACCGAACACCGCTATCCCCTGGCGCTTGCAAAATTCCGCTGAATTAGGAGACTTCACTTTGACCCTGCATCGTTTCTCGATCCTCATCGTGCTCGCGGCGATCGTTGCGCTGCTCGCTTGGCCAAGAATATCTCTGGGCGCGGACAAGCCCGCCGTCTACACGGCGGCACAAGCAACGCAAGGCGCAACCGTGTATTCCAAGAGCTGCGCGGCCTGTCACGGAGCGAACCTGCAAGGCGGCGCAGCGCCTGCGCTCACCGGGGCCGCTTTTATGCACGGTTGGCAGGGAAAGAGCGCGGACGACCTCTACTACATCGTCTCGCACGATATGCCGCTCGGCAGTCCCGGCAGTCTCAAGCCCGACGAGTCGATCGCGATTCTGGCCTTCATGCTGGCGAAGTACGGCTATCCCGCCGGCAGCGTACCGCTCGATCCCTCGAAACTGAAAGCGATCACGATAGCGCCGTAACTCGATTGGGCTGCCCGGGGTTGTTGAGTAGATGATCGGTGGCGGCCCGCCGACCCACTTGATGTGGTCGGCGATGTTCAATCCCGAGAAGCCGCACATTCGCAAGCCGGTGAACTGGCGGCGCCTCGGCGGCTTCTTCCTCCCCTACTGGCAGGCGGAGCTGCTGACCCTTGCCTGCATCGTCGCGGGCGCGATTCTGGGTCTCTTGCCGCCGCTCTTTACGAAGTGGCTGATCGACGACGCGATCCCCACCGGCTCGATGCGAACCGTCTTCGTCGACGTCGGCGGGATGATCGTCTCCGCGATGCTGGCCGGCATCCTCGGCGTGTATCAAGGCTACCTCAACTCGCTGGTCGGCGAAGGGATCATGCGCGACATCCGGACGAGCCTCGTCGCGCACCTCCACCTGATGCCGCTCTCGTTCTTTACCAACACCAAGACCGGCGAGATCATGAACCGGGTCTCCAACGACGTCGACAACATCGACAACATCGTGACCGGGACGCTGGTCACGATCGTCACCAACGTTGCGATGATGGTGACGACGGTCGTCATGATCTTCATCTTGGACTGGCGCCTGGCGCTGATCTCGCTCGCGGTCGTCCCGCTCATGATTCTCCCGCTCTCGCCCGTCGGGCGCCGGATGTACCAGATCCGCAAGAAAACACGCGAGCGGCGCGACGAGATCGAGAGCATCACGCAAGAGACGCTCTCGCTCTCGGGCATCACGCTGATCAAGTCGTTCGTCCGCGAAGCGTTCGAGCGCTCGCGCTTCTACGGCGTGGCAACTCGCCTGATGGGGCTCGAAATTCGTCTTGCCATGGTGGGCCGCTGGTTCATCGCGGCAATCACCGCGATGACGATCATCGGTCCGGCCGTGGTGTGGCTCGGCGGCGCGTGGCTTGCGATTCACGCCGGCTTGACGGTCGGGACGATCGTCGCATTCGTCGCCTACCTCGGCCGGCTCTACGGGCCTGCCTCCGCCCTTGCCGGCGTGCAGGTGCAGATCGTCAGCGCCCTAGCCGTCTTCGAGCGCATCTTCGAATACCTCGACATGCCGGTCGAAGGCGGCGCCGACAATGCGAACGCGATCGAGCTGCCAAACATCCGCGGCGACGTCGAGTTCAAAGACGTGTCGTTCTCGTACGGCGAGGGACGCACCGTTCTGCACGATGTCAGCTTCCACGTCGCGCCGGGTCAGATGGCTGCGTTCGTCGGTCCCTCCGGCGCCGGGAAAACGACGATCATGCAGCTCGTCCCGCGCTTCTACGATCCGCAGTCGGGAAGCGTCACGGTCGACGGCATCGACGTACGCGACGTGACCTTGGCGTCACTGCGCCGCGACATCGGGATCGTCACGCAGGAGACGTATCTTTTCCACGACACCATCGCGGCCAATCTGCGTTACGGAAAGATGGATGCAACCGACGCGGAGCTCGAAGAGGCGGCGAAAGCGGCAAATATCGGCGACTTCATCGCTTCATTGCCGGCCGGCTACGAAACGATGGCCGGCGAACGCGGCCACAAGCTCTCCGGGGGTGAGCGCCAACGGCTCGCCATCGCGCGGGTCCTCCTCAAAGATCCGCGCATCCTGATCTTGGACGAAGCGACGAGTTCGCTCGACTCACACAACGAGGCGATGATCCAAGCCGCGCTCGAAGTGCTGATGCGCGGCCGAACGAGCCTCGTCATCGCGCACCGCCTCTCGACGATTCTCTCGGCCGACGTCATCTTCGTCGTCGAAAACGGCCGCATCGTCGAAAGCGGGACGCACGCCGACCTGCTGGCCCGCGGCGCAACCTATGCGCGCTTGTACTGGGAACAGTTCCGGGACCGCGAGGAATCGCCGGTCTAGGACTACTACGGGGAAAAAACGTTGAGTAAGGTTGCCAAGCTCGCGTTTATCTGCATCCTTAGAACTTGTACATCGGTCGCGGCTGGCGGGACGTGCACCGCGGCCGCTCCCCGGCTGTATATTGTTCTTACCAAGTTGCCAGCCATACCATCGATCAGATCTATGGCATCCGCCGTTGTCTTAACTTCATTCGAACCGGAACGACGACTATGAAGAATGTGACGTGCCTTTTGCGCCATCGTCGGCTTGTCTCGGCCATGCTCAAGCCGAAAGTTTGGCGATTTCTCAACGTCTTCATCCGGAGCAAGGTGGTCTAAGACTTCACGCAATACTTCGCGAAGTTCGACAGCGATGCCGCGGTAGCTCAGGCGAGGACCAGACGAAAGATCGATAAGGGCCTGTTGATATGCAGCTGCGCTGAGCGGCAGCATTTGCTGCAGCGTTTGCAGAATTCTCGCCTCATCGCCGCCAGCGACGATGGAAGCTCCAGTTGAACGTTGGCCGACGAGCACATGAACTCGCAATTCTAGCTCATTGCGCGCTCTGATCAGTTGCGATATTGCGCGTTGATAGGCCTTACGAGTGGAAACGGAATTCGCAAGCTCAAGAACTTTTTGAAGGCCGCTGTCGGTTGCGTTTAGCTGCTCTTCGGATATCCCCAGCTGCAGCAGTGTCGGCCTAGTTTCTCGAAAATATAACTGCACAATGTGGCGTGCTGTATCGCGCTCGGACTGCCGGTTTACATTTATGGTCTTTGACTTGCGCAGAGACGTATGGAAGGCGGACAGGCTGCTCCAAAATTCGGAAACAGGTTCCGCCACCGGCAATTATCCGTGCTGCTCAGTCTGAACCGCGACGAGGCAGGCCCGCTGTAACGAGATTGTAACCCACCGGATTCAGCTTGTACGCGCCGCGACCGGCGCTATCAAAGTAGCCAGCAGCCTTGGCGTTAGATAGGACAAACCGGGGATCGCTTTGTGATCTGTATCCCGCTTGTCCGAAGTAGCGAGTGATCTCTGCAGTGCCGATCGTATCTCGACGCTCACCAGCAGGCGCGAGGTCCGCGAGATAGTGAGCGACTATCGCAGCCATCTCAACGGCGCTCCTTGGCTTCTTTTCCTCTCTAAGCGAACGAATGTCCCTGAGGGCGGTGTCTCCATTTGTTCGCTTAGACACTTCCGGCGCCCGCGGAGTCACAGGAGGCTCGGGCAAAGGAATGCCGGGCATTCCGGAAACCACTGGGCCAATGGCTCGACGAATCGCCGCGATGAACCCTTCCGTCCCCGTGACGGTGAGTGTCCCTTCGGGGAGCTCGAGCTTCAGAGTTGCGGAAGATTTGGTGTCCAAAGTGTCTTTTTTTTCGCCGCGTCTCGCTGGAACACTCTTGGCCGATTCCAATCGAGTAGCCTTAAGCTACCTCGCCGCCCATACTCTGCTTGCGCACGAGCCAACAGGCCTCGCCGCGGCAGTCCGGCAGGTCGTCGAGCGCGAATCGGCTAGCGTGCCCCGTCGATGGCTTCGAGGGCGCGCGGGTTTTCGAGCGCGGAGAGATCGCCGAGATCGGCAAGTTTGAGGTAGCGCGCGCGGGCGACGCGGCGCATCACCTTCATGTTGCGCGTCTTGGGGACGTCGTCGACGAACTTGATCGCCTTCGGGCGCAACGCCTTACCCAGCGTGTGATCGATGATCGTCATGAGCTCGCTGCGCAGCGCGTCGGACTCGGCCGCGCGATCCTTCAAGACGACCAGACAGACGACGACGTCGCCCTTGACCTCGTCGGGGACGGCGATGGCGACCGCCTCTTTGACCGCGCGGTTCGAGACGAGCGCGCTTTCGAATTCCGCCGGTCCGACCCGCTTGCCGGCGACGTTGATCGTATCGTCGCTCCGCCCGCGAATGAACCAGAAATCGCGGTCGCCTTCGTGCAAGACCTCGCACCAATCCCCGTGAACCCACGTGTCGGGCCAGCGGCTCCAGTACGTCGCCAGATACCGTTCGTCGTCGCGATGCGAAACGTCGCCGCCCCAAAAGCTCTGCGTCATCCCGGGCCACGGCTCTAGGACGACCAATTCGCCGACCTCGCCGCGCATCGGCTTGCCGTCGGCGCCGTACACGTCGGCGACGACGCCGGGCGTCGGACCGTGGAACGAATTCGGTACCAACGGCATCGTCGGAAAACAGCCGACGATCCCGCCGCCGATCTCCGTGCCACCCGAGTAGTTAATAATAGGTAGCCGGCCGCCGCCGACGTGCGTCAGGTACCACTCCCACGGCGCGGTGTTCCAGGCTTCGCCGGAACTCGCGAGGATGCGCAGGGCCGAAAGATCGTGACGGTGCGGATGTTCGTCGCCGTACGCCATCAGGGCGCGAATCGCGGTCGGCGCGATGCCCAGATGGGTGACGCGGTGATCCGCGCACGCCTTCCACAGACGATCCGGTCCGGGATAGTCGGGGGCGCCTTCAAAGAGCACGATCGTCGCACCCAACCCGAGCGCGCCCAACACCAGGAAGGGGCCCATCATCCAGCCCATGTCGGTGAACCACAGCATCCGATCGCCGGCGCGGACGTCCATGCACAGATGCTGGTCGGTCATGTTCTTGAGCGGAAAGCCGGCATGGACGTGGACGACGCCTTTCGGTTTCCCCGTGCTGCCCGAGGTGTAGAGGAGCAAGAACGGGTCGTTGGCAGAGGTTCGCTCGTACGATTGGACAGCGACCGATTGCGCAACAAACGTTTCCCAATCACGATCGCGCGGCGCCGTCATCGGAACGTCGATATGAGCGCGGCGAAAGACGAGGACGTGCTCGACGCATGGAGCCTGCGCCAGCGCTTCGTCTGCGGTCGTCTTCATCGGGACGGGCTTGCCGCGCCGCAGGACGCCGTCCACGGTTAACAGCACTTTCGCCTTCGCATCGACCAAGCGCGTTGCCAGCGCTGCGGCACCATATCCCGAGAACGCCGGGACCGCGACGGCGCCGATGTAGCCGATCGCCAAGAGCGAGATCGCCGTCTCCGGTAAGAGCGGCATGAAGATCCCGACCGTATCGCCCTTCCGGACGCCCAGCGCACGCAGCGCTCCGGCTAAGCGCGCAACCTCGTCGCGGAGTTGCGCAAAGGTAAAGCGCCGGACCTGACCCTCTTCCCCTTCCCACACGAGCGCTTCGTCGGTACCGCGGCCGCGCGCGATGTGGCGATCCAAGCAATTCGCAGGCGCGTTGAAAGCCGCGTCGACGAACCATCGCGCAAACGGCTTTCCGCGCGAAAGGTCGAGCAATTGAGTCCACGGCGCGTCCCACCGCAGGTCGAGCGTCCGCAACATCGTCTCGTTGAACCGTCGGATGTCCGAGGCCACCGCAGCCAGCAACTCATCGTAGCTTTCGACCCCGTACGTTCGCAGAAAGGCCGTCAAATTAGCTGCGGCGATCTGTTGCTCGCTAGGGCGCCACACGGTGTCCGAGGTCGGCGAGGTTGCCACGGCCCGATTTTCCCGGTCTAAGCGGGCGGCCCTTGCCGCATTCCGACGGTCTCCACTTATATGGAAGAAGATCCGTCAAGCTTAAGACAAGGTAAAGGGCCCCGATTTCGACCGCAGAACGAAATGGGACCCGTTATCGTTTTGGGTGTGACGCTTTACAGCGTCGCTATATTTTCTACGTTCATTCATAAAGGGTATTATTCATGAATAAATTCCTCGGAGCCCTGATGGCATCGGCGTTCCTTCTGACAGGGACGGCGATCGCCGATCAAGCCAAGACCAGTTCTGGCAAGAATGTCGCGCAGGCGATGGCAACGGCGAAGCCGGCGGCCAAGCCCGCGGCCACGAAGAAGCCGGCGCCTAAGGCCACGAAGAAGCCGGCACCTAAAGCCACGATGAAGCCGGCGCCTAAGGCCACGAAGAAGCCGGCGGCCATGAAGCCGACACCGGCGAAGACCTAAACACTCTCCTTCACAAATCGAGAGAAGCGCGATGATCCGTCATCGCGCTTCTTCTTTTTTCGTCTCGCGCGCATACTCGACCAGCCGCGCAAGCGCCGCCGGCGCGCCATCGGCTAAACGCCTTCCGATCATCTTCACGGCCAGACGGCGCAGGATCCCGTCGACGATTACGCTGTACGTGATCCGCGAACCGTTTGCGAGCTCTTCGACCTCGAGGATCAGGCGCACGCGCGCGACGGGACCGAACGTCGTCCGCAGGACGAGCCGCCGCCCCGGGACGACGTCGTCGATGACGAATGCGGTCTGACGCGACCCGCGCAGCTTAAGCGTTGCGAAAGATCCGCGCGCGAGCGCGCCTTCCAGCCACATCCACTCGAAACGATCGTTCCAAAACGACCAGCGCCTGCCGTCGAGAAACGCGTCCCACACCGCGCCTGCCGGCGCGTCGCTCTCTACGGAAGACGTCGATTCCCAGTGCATCGCGCCTGCTCAGCGCTTCTTCGTTGCTGCCGCGACCGCCGCACTGCGAGGGATCAGGACCTTCACGATTTTAGCCGTCGGGCAGAGCTTGTAAACCGGACAACGCTCGCACAGGGGTCGCTGCGCCTTGCAAATCTGCCGGCCGTGAAGGATCAGCCAATGATGCGCGAAGCGCCATTTCTCCCGTGGAACGATCTTCGTCACGTCTTCCTCGACCTCGCGCGGCGTCTTTCCCAGAGTCAGGCCGAGCCGATGCGAGACTCGAAAGACATGCGTATCGACGGCGAACGCCGCTTCCCCAAAGGCGACGGACATCACGACTCCCGCAGTCTTTCGTCCGACCCCGGGGAGCGACTCGAGCGACTCGCGATCGCGTGGGACCCCCGCACCGTACGACTCGACGATTGCTTTCGAAGCGTTTACGATATTTCGCGCTTTCGTGCGGAAGAAACCGGTCGACTTGACGATTTTCTCGACCTCGGCCGGACGCGCCCGGGCCAACGCTTGCGGCGTGGGATAACGCTTGAACAGAACCGGCGTCACCTTGTTTACGCCGGCGTCGGTCGACTGCGCCGAGAGGATCACCGCGATCAGCAACGTCCATGGATCCCGATAGTCAAGGGCCGTGACCGCATTCGGGTATGTGCGCTCGAGAATTGCGAGCTCCTCAAGCGCGACGGCGCGCGAGACTTTTTTTCGCGGGAACGGTATTTTTGGCACGGCGTCTGGCTCTACGCAACCAGTCCTGCGAACTCCCGCGTCTATGTGGGCATGCGGTTCTTCAAGCAGAAAGATCCGACGATCCCGCCCGGACAAAGCGTCACGGAAGGCTTTCCCGTCCTGCACGTCGGCGACGTCCCGCCGTTCGATCGTAAGACCTGGAAGCTGCGTCTCTTCGGAATGGTCGAGCATCCGCTCGAGTTCAGTTACGACGAGCTACTCGCGCTGCCCGCGACCGAATGGCGCGGCGATATCCATTGCGTGACGCGATGGAGCAAGAAAGACACGCGTTGGCGCGGCGTCTCGTTCAAGTCGCTCGTCGAACGCGCGAAGCCGCTCCCCGGCGTCACGCACGTGATCGAGCACGCGGAGAACGAGTACACAACCAACGTCCCGCTCTCGATCCTGCTCGGCGACGACGTCTTAGTTGCCTACGAGTTCGACGGCAAGCCGCTGGAGGCGATTCACGGCGGCCCGGTGCGGATGTTCGTCCCGAAGCTGTACTTCTGGAAATCCGCGAAATGGCTGCACGGCCTCGAGTTTCTCGACCACGATGTCAAGGGCTTTTGGGAAGTCCGCGGTTACAACAACGACGCCGATCCCTGGAAAGAAGAACGCTACTCCTAGATCACCGTCGAACCCGAGATCGTGACCGGGCAGGCGTTCGCGCCGCTCGTTGCCGAGACCGAATCGGTGACGAAAATCGAGAGGACTTGATCGCTCGCGCCGTTCGGGACGAAGTTCGGCCCGTCGGTCGAATCGACGTTCTTCGGATAGAGCGTCGGATCGCTCGTTAGTCCTTGACAGAGCGGCGCGCCGGTGGGCGAATTGGTGACGCTGAATGCGACTCCCGGCCCGCTCGTCGCCGTCGAATACGTCACCGGGACCTGAACGGCGGTCGGCGACGTTGCTCCGCCGACCGCGCCGTTGACGATCGGCCCGCCGGGCTGCACTGCCGGACTCGCGCAGGGCTGATTGCCCGTGGCCGCGATCGTTCCCACCGGCTGACAAAAGACCGGATAGAGATTCGGGGTGACATTTCCGTTTGCATCGACGACGGTCGCGTTCCCGGCGACGTTGTGATAGACGACGATCCCCTGCCCCGCGCTCGCCGCCACCGACGGCTCGGTGTAGAGGACGCACGGCGTCGTCGACGTCCCCCCTGCACCGATAGCGACGATGACCAGCGTGTAGTGCGCGCCCGTCGCGAGCGCCGGTAAGGGGCAGTTGCCGGGCGAAGTCACCGCTACGTTCCCGCTCGTCCCGGATTCGTAAAAATAGACGGTGTGCGTGGCTGCCGTTACCGTCAGATACGGCTGAATGGAACCGCCCGTGGCCCCGGTGATGAGCGAGCCGGAGCTGTCGACTTTGTAGTCGACGGTTTGCAACGCGGGATTTCCCTGAACGATGCGCAGCATCGCGGTCGGGCCCGAGGGACTCGAGCTGGAGCTGCTGCCTTTGCACGCTGCGAGTGCGCCGGCGGCAAACAACGCGACGATGAGCAGTCGGGATAAACGAAGGATCGGCATGCGCCAACCTACATCCGCTAGGCCAAGCGTACCTGCTCGTCCGCGCAGTGCACGACCCCGTCGCGCTCGAGTGCGCTCACGAGATCTGCAACCTGATCCGGCCCGCGCGCGCCGAGCTGTGGAGCAAGAGCAGCGTGCAGGTCGAGCAGCGAGATCGCGCGCCCCGGCGGAAGATCGCGTAAACAGTCCACGATGCGTCCACGCACGTACCGCGTCGTCTCCTCGAAGCGCACGCGTGCGACGCGCGGACGCGCGCGCTGCATTTTTGCGAGCTGCGCCGCATCAATCGGCGCCGCGGCGCACCGATGCCGTAAGGGACAGAGCAAACACTTCGGCGCGCGGGCAGTGCAGACCGTCGCGCCCAAGTCCATCATCGCCGAGTTCCATGCGAAGCCTGCTCCCGCCGGAACCTCCAGCCGCAAACCGAGGCGCTCCTCGATGCGCCGGAGGTTGGTGTCGAGCGCGACGTCATCGAGGTTGAAAGCGAACGCTCGGATCGCGCTCGCCGTATACGGCCCGATCCCGGGCAGCGCGAGCAACGCTTCACGTTCGGGCGGTAAATCCTCGCCGTAGCGTTCGACGACGGCGACGGCGACGCGCTGCAGACGAACGGCCCGCGTGTTATACCCGAGCCCGCGCCACGCGCGAACGACGTCCGAGGTCGTCGCGGCCGCCAACGCGCCGAAATTCGGAAAGCGCTCGACGAACGTTTCGAAGATCGCGATCACGCGCTCGACTTGCGTTTGCTGCAGCATGAACTCGCTCACCAGGACACGGTACGGCGAAGGATCGCGCCGCCACGGAAGATCGTGACGTCCGCGCTCCGCAAACCAGGCCAGGAGTCCTTCGGCTGCTTCGTTCACAGCGCGCTCGCGATGGCTGACCCGATACGCCGCATCCCTTCCTCGATTTCATCGCGCGGGACGGGGGTGAGGGCGAGCCGGAAATTGTGGTCTCCACCCGACGATGCAAAAAACGCTTCGCCGAAAAGAAACGATGCGCCGTTGCGCTCGACGAGGTCCAGCAATGCGCGCGCGCGCAGTTCGCGCGGGACGGTTGCCCAGAGATAGAAGCCGCCGCCGTTGCGTAACACGCGCGCAGTGGCAGGCCAATGCCGATCGATCGCCGCAAACGCAACCGCGCGCCGTTCGGAAAGCTCGATGCGCAACGCCGCGACGTGCGGGTCGTAAGCGCTGCGAAGATAGTCCGAGACGCCGGCCTGGACGTAGAGACTGCTTGCCATGTCAACCGACTGCTTGCGCAGCAGCAGGCGATCGTAGATCGTGCGCGGCGCGCACATCCAACCCAAACGCAGCGATGGGGCGATCGTCTTGCTGAAGCTGCTCAGGTAGATCACGTCCTCGGTACTGCGCGCAAGCAGCGGCGGCCCGGGTTCGCTTGCCAGCTCTCCATAGGGGTCGTCTTCGACGATCGGGACGCCGGCACGCCGGGCCAAGGTCACGAGCCGCTCGCGCCGCTCGTTGCTCATGGTCACGCCGGTCGGATTGTGCAGCGAGGGCATCGTGTAAATGAACCGCGGCCGGCGATTTCGCAGCACGGCCTCGACGTGATCGACGCGCATCCCCTCTTCATCGACCGGGACCGGGATCGCGCGCAGCCCCGCGATCTGAAAGATCTGCAACGCGCCCGGATACGTCGGCGCCTCGATGATGATCTCGTCGCCGCGCTCGGCCAAACTTTGCGCTGCGAGCGTGATCCCTTGCGTCGAACCGGTCAGGACCAGGACGTCGCGCGGATCGATCGCGCAGCCGCGCGCGAGCATCCGCGCAGCGATCGCTTCGCGTAGCGGCGCGTAGCCCTCGCTGCTGCCGTACGAAAGGACGAAGCTCTCGTTGCCGCCGACGCGCGCGAACGATTTCGCCAAATCCGCCAGCGGCGACGGCTCGACCGGCGGGACCCCCTGTACGAACGCGATGCGCTCGCCGTGATCGGCCGCCGCCAACTCGCCGAGGACGGCCGGGAACGCGCCGACGCTCCACGGCGGCAAACCGACCCACCAAGGAACCCCGGTCGAATCGCCGCTGCGCTCTACCTTCAAATCGGAAGCGACGCGCGAGCCCGAGCCGACCCGCTGTTCGATCAGTCCATCCGCAGCGAGCTCGCGGTAAGCATGGACGACCGTGCTGCGATTGACTCCAAGCCGGCGAGCAAATGCTCGCTCGGGCGGGAGCCGCGTCGCCTCGGGGAGGGAGCCGGCCAGGATCTGCTCGCGCAACCGCTCGTAGATTTGACGGTAGACGGGGACGATGCTGGCGCGATCGAGCTCGAGTTGGACCTCAGACCAGCCATTGTGGAGGGCCACCCATCCATTTTCGCCGTTTGCTGCATGCCTCCCGTCCAAATTCGGCCAAATGGATGTGGAATTGGATGGCTCCAGGAGTCGCTTGGCGGTCGGCGGATTCTTCTTGGCCTGCTATCATCTGTCTCCACGCCCGAGCGAGAGCGCCTTTTTTACGGGGATCACGCCATGATCGACACGACCGATCCAACCGCTGCTCTGTCGAGCGCTGAAGCCGCTGCAGCCGCGCCCGACCCGCAGGAGACGCAAGAGTGGCTCGAAGCGCTCGACGGGATCATCTCTGTTGAAGGGCCCGAACGCGCGCGTCAACTGATCGACATGCTCGTCTCGCGCGCGCACACGCGCGGCGTACGCATCCCTTTGGGGCTGACGACGCCGTACGTCAACACGATTCGCGTCGACGAAGAACCGCATTTCCCGGGAAACCTCGAGCTCGAAGCGCGCCTTCGCCACTACGTGCGGTGGAATGCAATGGCGATGGTCGTGCGCGCGAATCGCGATCACAGCGATTTGGGCGGCCACGTGGCGACGTTCGCCTCTGCGGCGACGCTATACGACGTCGGCTTCAACCACTTTTGGCGCGCGCCGTCGGAGACGTTCGGCGGGGACCTCGTCTACATGCAGGGCCATTCTTCGCCGGGGATCTACGCGCAAGCGTTCTTGGAAGGCCGGCTGACCGAAGAGCAGCTCGAACACTTCCGGCGCGAAGTCGACGGAAAGGGACTCTCGTCATATCCGCATCCGTGGCTGATGCCGGACTTCTGGCAATTCGCGACGGTTTCGATGGGCTTAGGGCCGTTGCAAGCCGTGTATCAAGCGCGCTTCCTCAAGTATCTGCACGATCGCGGGATCGCCGACACGAGCGGACGCAAAGTGTGGGCGTTCTTGGGGGACGGCGAAGTCGACGAGCCCGAGTCGCTCGCCGGACTTTCGATCGCGGCGCGTGAGAAGCTCGACAACCTGATCTTCGTCGTCAACGCCAACCTGCAGCGTTTGGACGGGCCCGTTCGCGGCAACGGCAAGATCATCCAAGAACTCGAAGGCGTCTTCCGCGGAGCCGGCTGGAACGTCATCAAAGTCATCTGGGGCCGCCGCTGGGATCCGCTCCTCGAACGCGATACGACCGGAAAGCTCGTTCAGTTGATGAACGAGACGGTCGACGGCGATTATCAAACTTACAAGGCGCGCGACGGAGCGTACGTCCGGCAAGCGTTTTTCGGTCGCTATCCCGAGGTCGCCCAGATCGTCAAAGACATGAGCGATGAGGAGCTGTGGGACCTCAATCGCGGCGGGCACGACCCGACGAAGGTCTACGCGGCGTACAAAGCCGCCGCGGAGCACGCCGGTCAGCCGACCGTCGTCCTGGCCAAGACGATCAAAGGTTACGGGATGGGTGCCGCCGGTGAGGCGATGAACATCGCGCATCAGCAAAAGAAGCTAGTCGTCGACGACTTGCGCGTCTTTCGCGACCGCTTCAACATCCCGGTCTCCGATGCGGAGCTCGAGAAGGTGCCGTTCCTGCGGCCCCCCGAGGACAGTCGCGAGATGCAATACCTTCAAGAGCGGATGGCGCGCACCGGGAGCTTACCGCAGCGCCGCCGCGCAGTCGAGCGAGCGCTGATCGTCCCCGGCATCGACGCGTTCAAATCGCTGCTCGAAGACAGCGGCGATCGTGAGTTCTCGACGACGATGGCGTTCGTGCGAGCACTCGGCTCAGTGCTCCGCGACAAGGAGCTCGGGCCGCGGATCGTCCCGATCGTCGCCGATGAGTCGCGCACTTTCGGAATGGAAGGAATGTTTCGCCAGCTCGGGATCTATTCGTCGGTCGGTCAGCTCTACAAACCACAAGACGCCGAACAGCTGATGTGGTACCGCGAAGAAAAGAACGGCCAGATCCTCCAAGAGGGGATCAACGAGGCCGGCGCGACCTGCTCGTGGATCGCCGCGGCGACGGCCTACTCGACGAGCAACGTGCAGATGATTCCGTTCTTCATTTTCTACTCGATGTTCGGCTTTCAGCGCGTCGGCGATTTCCTCTGGGCCGCCGGCGATCACCGCTCGCGCGGCTTCTTGCTCGGCGGGACCTCCGGGCGGACGACGCTCAACGGCGAGGGCTTGCAGCACGAGGATGGGCACAGCCACCTGCATGCCTCGACGATCCCCAACTGCGTCCCGTACGATCCGACCTATGCGTACGAGCTCGCGATCATCTTGCAAGACGGTCTGCGCCGCATGGTCGCAAATCAAGAGGACGTCTACTACTACATCACGGTGATGAACGAAAACTATCGTCATCCCGCGATGCCGGCGGGCGTCGAGGAGCAGATCCTGCGAGGTCTCTACCTGCTGCGCCCAGCCGACAAGATGAAGAAGGGGACGCCGCGAGCTCAGTTGATGGGTTCCGGGACGATCCTGCGCGAGGTGCTCGCGGCGGCCGACCTCCTGCGCGACGACCACGGCGTCGCCGCCGATGTGTGGAGCGCACCGAGCTTCACGCTCCTGCGCCGCGAAGGGCTCGAGATCGCGCGCTGGAACATGCTGCACCCGGCCGAGCCGGCGCGGCGTTCATTCGTCGCACAGCAACTCGAGGGATTTGAGGGGCCGATCGTCGCCTCAACCGATTACATGAAGACGTACGCGGATCAGATCCGGCCGTTCGTCGGACGCGATTTCCATGTGCTGGGGACGGACGGCTTCGGCCGCAGCGATACGCGCGTAAAGTTGCGCGCGCACTTCGAAGTCGATCGCCGCTGGGTAGCGGTGGCTGCGCTCAAAGCGCTCGCGGATGAAGGCGCGATCGGCTCCGATCGGGTCGCCGCGGCGATTGCGAAGTACGGGATCGATCCCGCCAAACCCAGTCCGGTGACCGTATAAGATGGCGCGCACCGTCGAGCTCAGCGTCCCGGACATCGGCAACTTCAAGGACATTCCGGTCATTGAAGTGTTAGTCGCGCCGGGGCAATCGATCGCGAAGGATGCGCCGCTGGTCACGCTCGAGTCCGAAAAAGCAACGATGGAAGTACCGTCTTCGAGCGCCGGCACGATCAAGGACGTGCGCGTCAAAGTCGGTGACAAAGTCTCGCAGGGCGTGGTCCTCGCGACCGCGGAGGTCGAAGACGCCGTGTCGGGCGCTGATGCGGCCGCGCCGGCTCCCGCGGTGCATGCGTCCGCCCCTACGGCTGCCCCAGCGAAACCGGCCGCAACCACGACGGCCGAGCGCCCGTTCGCACCGTCGCCTGCGACCTTGATCCCGCCTTCGGGTAACGGCGCTTCCGGCACGGCAACGACCGATGCGCAAAGTCCCGTCCACGCAAGCCCCTCGATTCGCCGCTACGCGCGCGAGCTCGGCGTCGCACTCGGGCAACTCCACGGGAGCGGGCCCAACGGACGGATCACGCGCGACGACGTGCAGCACTTCGTCAAACGTGCGCTCTCCGGCGGAGCCGGCGGAACTGCAACGGCTGCGACCGTCGGGCTCGGACTGCCGGCGTGGCCGAAGATCGACTTCGCGCAATTTGGTCCGGTCGAGCGCAAAGCGCTGACCCGAATCCAGCGAATCTCCGGGCCCGTGCTGGCGCGCAATTGGGCGATGATCCCGCACGTCACGCAGAACGAGGATGCGGACGTCACCGAGCTCGAGGAGTTCCGTAAGACGGTCAATGCCGAGCAAAAGGAAGCCAAGGTGACGATGCTGGCCTTCTTGATGAAAGCCGCCGTCGCCGCGCTCGCGCGCTTCCCCGAGTTCAACTCGTCGCTCGACGGTGAAGAGCTCGTCCTCAAACGGTACTTTCATCTCGGGTTTGCCGCCGATACGCCGCAAGGGCTCGTCGTCCCGGTCGTCCGGGACGCCGATCGCAAAGGCATCTTCGACATTGCGCGCGAGACGTCCGAGCTCGCCGGGAAAGCACGCGACGGCAAGCTGACCGCGGCCGACATGCAGGGGGGAACGTTCACGATCTCGAGTCTCGGCGGGATCGGCGGATCGAACTTTACGCCGATCATCAACGCCCCGGAAGTCGCGATCTTGGGTGCATCCCGGACGAGCATCAAGCCGGTTTGGGATGGGGCAGCGTTCGTCCCGCGCCTGATGCTCCCGCTCTCGCTTTCGTACGATCACCGGGTGATCGACGGCGCAAAAGGCGCGCGCTTCATAGTCTACCTGGTTGGCGTCCTGGCCGACATGCGCCGTGTCATGTTATAAGGCGCTCCGCCCCAGGCTCCGCGCCCCCCATGCTTCGCATGGGGCCCCCAAACCGACGGGCCCTTCATGATTTCATCGCGGCACGATTCCCCGAGGGGGCCCGTAACAACATTTCTTCATAAGGAGTCCTTCCTTGGCTGAACACAACGTCGACGCGGCCGTCATCGGGGCCGGTCCGGGAGGCTACCATGCCGCGATCCGGCTCGGGCAGCTCGGCAAGAACGTCGTCTGCTTCGATCGCGACGAGGTCGGCGGCGTCTGTCTCAACTGGGGCTGCATCCCGACGAAAGCGCTCCTGCACGTCGGCGAAATTGCGCGCCAGATCGCGCGCGCGGGCGAGATCGGCTTGAAGGTCCCGGCGGCGGAAGTCGACCGCGAGGGCGTGCTGAAGTTCAAGGATAGCGTCGTCAAGGCGAACGTCGGCGGCGTCAACCAGCTGTTCAAGGCGAACAACGTCACGTTCGCATACGGAGAAGCCTCGTTCGTCGACAAGAACACCATCGCGCTCAAGAAGCGCGACGGCGGGACGGACACCTACAAGACGCAAGCGACCGTCATCGCGACCGGCAGCGCGCCGGTCGACGTGAAGGCTTGGCCGCGCGACGGCGAGTTCATCATCAATTCCGATGATGCCGTGAAGCTCACGAAGCTTCCGAAATCGATCTTGATCATCGGCGGCGGCGTGATCGGACTCGAGTTCGCGACCGTCTACGCTCGAATGGGCGCGAAGACGCTCGTCGTCGAGATGCTTCCGCAAATCCTCACGGGGACCGACCTGGAGATCTCCAAGACCTTGCAGCGGATTCTCAAGAAGCAAGGCGTCGAGATCGCCCTGTCGACGACGGTCAAAGCACTCGAGAAATCCGGCAAGGGCGTCAAGGCGACGATCAGCGGCGAATTCACGAACGGCAAAGACGAAACGCAGGAATTCGAGATGGCGCTCGTCGCGGTCGGCCGGCGTCCGGTCTCGGCCGAGCTCAATCTCGCTGCCGCCGGATTGAAGGTCAACGAAAAGGGCTTTCTCGACGTCGACGTTCAGCGTAGAACCGCGGTCGCCGGCATTTACGCAATCGGCGACATCACCGGAGCGCCGCTGCTCGCACACAAGGCGATGAAGGAAGGCGTCGTCGCGGCCGAAGTGATCTCCGGCGACAAGTCGGCCGCGTTCGATCCCGTCGCTATTCCGAACTGCGTCTACACCGATCCGGAGGTCGCGACGGTCGGGCTCTCCGAGGAAGAGGCGAAATCCGCCGGCTACGAGGTGCGGATCGGGAAGTTTCCACTTCTGGCGAGCGGGCGCGCGCGGACGATGAACGAGACCGACGGCTTGATCAAGCTCGTCGGCGACGCGAAGACCGATTTGCTGCTCGGGATGCACATCGTCGCGCCGCAGGCCGAATCACTCATCGGCGAGGGCGTGATCGCGCTCGAGATGGGCGCGACGGTCGAGGACATCGGGCTCTCGATCCATCCGCATCCGACGTTGACCGAGTCGATCATGGATGCTGCCGAAGCGATGCACGGCAAGGCGATCCACATCCCCAATCCTAAGCCGAAAGCCGCAGCCGCGGCGCGCTGATGTCTCATCTCCTCGATCTCGGCCGGCGACCGTACCGTGAGGTCTGGGCGCTGCAGCGCGCCCTGCACGCGCGCGTCGCCGCCGGGGAGGAGCCCGACACGTGGATCATCGTCGAACACGACCCGGTAATCACGCTCGGCCGCAATGCGAAGCTTTCGAACGTCCTCGATGCGGGCGGGATCGACGTCGTCGAGATCGAGCGCGGCGGCGACGTGACCTATCACGGTCCGGGTCAGCTCGTCGTTTACCCGATCGTGAAGCTGCCGCGTTTTCGCGAGATCGTCCCGCTCGTACGCTCCCTCGAAGAGACGGTGATCGAGACGCTCGCGCACTTCGGAATCCAAGCGCGCGGCCGCAGCGAGCATCGCGGCGTCTATGTCGGCAACGACGCGATCTGCGCGATCGGTCTCGCCGTGAAAAAGATGACGTCGCTGCATGGGATCGCGCTCAACGCCGACATCGCGCTCGACTACGACCGGCGCATCACGCCCTGCGGGACGCCCGAGTTCGGAATCACCTCGCTGAGCAAAGAGCTCGGACGTCACGTCGGTTGGCCGGAGGCGCGCGACGCTTTCCTGGATGTCGCATCCGCCCGTTTCGGAATCGAGCTGAAGGAAACGCATGGTAGCCAAACCGTCGTGGCTTAAGGTCCGGCTGCCGCATGGCGAGACCTACCTGGATTTGCGCGAGCGGATCCGCGGGCTCGATCTGCATACGGTCTGCCAAGAGGCGATGTGTCCGAACATCGGCGAGTGTTGGGGCGCGGGGACCGCGACGATCATGATCCTCGGGGACGTCTGCACGCGAGGCTGTCATTTTTGCAACGTCAAAACCGGGAGTCCGCGCGGCGAGGTCGATTGGCTCGAACCCAAGCGAGTCGCCGAAGCGGTCGCGGCGATGGGGTGGAAATACCTCGTCCTCACCGCGGTCGATCGCGACGACTTGCCCGACGGCGGCGCCTCGATCTTTGCCAACACGGTCCGCATGATTCACGAAAAGGCCCCCGGCTCGAAGGTAGAGTGCCTGACCGGCGATTTCGCCGGCGATTTACGAGCGCTCGACATCGTCCTCGAGGCGCAGCCCGAGGTGCTCGCGCACAACCTCGAAACGGTCCGCCGCTTGCAGCCGACGGTCCGCGACAAGCGCGCGAACTTCGATCAGTCGCTCTCCATCTTACGGCACGCCAAAGAGAGCGGCAAAGTCCGCTACGCGAAGACGTCGCTGATGCTCGGCCTCGGCGAAGCGGTCGACGAGATCGAGGACGCTATGGACGCCGCGCGCGCGATCGGCGTCGACATCTTCACCATGGGCCAGTATTTGCAGCCGACGAAGCGCCATCTGCCGGTCGTCGAATTCGTCACGCCCGAGAAGTTCGAAGAGCTGCGCCGACTCGGCTTGAGCAAGGGCTTCCGCCAGGTCGTCTCGAGCCCGCTTTCGCGCAGCTCCTACCACGCGGAGCAGGCATTCGAATAACGGCAGTGCGTCTCCGATGAACATGGATGTTCAAGTTCCGCGGAACCCATGGATGGGTGAGAGCGGCCGATGATCGGGGGGGACGGTCTTCCCAACCCGCAGCGTCGCTGGGCCGTCGTGGCGCTCTTCATCGGGACGGTCATGTCGTCGCTGGACAGCACGATCGCAAACGTCGCGCTCCCCACGATCGCCGTCGACGTCCACGCGAGCGCCGCCGCGTCGATTTGGGTCGTCAACGCATATCAGCTGGCAATCACCGTATCGTTGCTGTCGTTCTCTTCGCTGGGCGACATCTTCGGGTACACGCGCGTCTATCGCATCGCAGTCATCGTCTTCACGATCGCCTCGCTGCTCTGCGCCGTGTCGCACTCGCTATTGGCCTTGACGCTTGCCCGATCTCTCCAGGGCTTCGCAGCGTCGGCACAGATGGCTGTTGGCCCCGCACTGGGCCGCAGCCTGTATCCGAGGTCGCAACTCGGACGAGCGGTCTCAAATGCCGCCCTCGCCGTCGGGGTGAGCGCGACCGCGGGCCCGACCATCGCGGGCGCCGTCCTCTCCGTCGCTCCTTGGCCTTGGCTTTTTCTCATCAATATTCCGACAGGGCTGATCGCCCTTGCGCTCACGTACCGTTTCGTGCCCGAGCATGCCGGGACGCGTCACCGCTTCGATGTGCCCAGCGCAATAGGGAGCGCGCTCGCCGTCGGCCTCTTCGTACTGGCGGTCGACGGCGTCGGCCACGGCGTCAACCGCTTCGTCACGGCAGCCGAGCTGGTCGCGCTGATCGCCGTCGCTGCCGCGTTTTGGCACCGGCAGCAGACGCTTGCGATCCCGATGCTGGCCGTCAACCTGTTTAGGCGAGCGATGTTTACGCTCTCTCTAGTGACGTCGCACATTTCGTTTATCGGGCAGATGCTGGCGTTCGTCACCTTGCCGTTTTACTTCGAAGACGTACTGGGCTTCTCGGCCGCCGAGACGGGCCTGCTCATAACGTCGTGGCCTCTGGCCGTCACGCTGATCGCGAAGGCCGCCGGCCGGCTCGCCGACCGCTATCCCGCCGGCGCGCTGACGACGTTCGGCATGCTCGTCGTCGCGGCCGGCTTGTTCCTGATCGTCATCCTGCCCCCGAATCCGTCACCGCTCGATATCGCGTGGCGGCTGGCGCTCTGCGGCTTGGGAAACGGATTCTTTCAGACTCCCAACAATCGCGCAATCATGAGCAGCGCGCCCGTGGAGCGCAGCGGTGTGGTCGGCGGGCTCGCCGCGATGGCCCGGGTCACCGGACAAACGGTCGGCGCCTCGCTCGTCGCACTGGTCTTCGCGGCTTTCAAAGCCGGACCACACGTCGACCGGCAGGAAGTGACCATCGCGCTCGCTCTCGCGATCACGTTCACGCTCCTCGCGGCGTTCATCGGCAGCCTGCGCTTACGCGCGCAAGTAGAGAGCGACCGCGCTCCCAAGCAATACCAAACCGAACAGCGTGCGCAAGACGCGGTCCGGTAAGCGGTGCGCTAGCGCTACGCCGGCCGGGACGCTGAACACGCCGCCGAGCGCAAGCGGAATCCCGACGGACCAATTGACGTCGTGCGCAAGCGCGTACTCCGCAATGGTCACGATGGTCCCGGGCGCGACCATCGCCAGGCCGAGTCCCTGCGCAGCCGCCTGCGTCATGCCGAAGAACGTCGTGAAGAGCGGGACGGCGAAGATTGCGCCGCCGACGCCGAAAATACCCGAGATCAAGCCGCCGAGCACGCCGATCGGATACGCCGCAGACCGCGGCCAGCGCGCCTTGCGCGGCTCGTCCCGCGGTTCGCGTCGCGGGAGCAGCGTGCTCGCGAAGAGCGCAAGCTGAAACGTTGCAAAGCCGATACGCAGCGGCGTGCTGGGGACGTGGGTCGCGATCCGTGCACCGATGTACATGAACGCGATGCCCGAGAGCGCGAGGATCGCCGCCAGCCGCATGTCCAGGCCGCTGCGCTTGCGATACTGGTAGAGCCCGATGAAGACGTTGGGCGCGACCATGACCATCGCCGTCCCTTGCGCGTGCTGCTGATCGAAGCCGTAGAAGACGCCGAGCACCGGAATCGCGATGAGGCCGCCGCCGATTCCAAAGAGCCCCCCGACTGCGCCGAAGACGAATCCGAGCAGAACGTCGAGGGCAGAGCGCGCGAAATCCAACCGCTACGCGTAGACCCCGCGCATGCGCAAGGCTTTGACGACGCGATCGATCGCTACGACGTAGGCTGCGGTCCGCAGCGGGATGCGCCGGCGCTGCGCGAGCTCGCGCACGTGCCGAAAGTTTCCGATCAAGTGGTCCGTGAGCCGTTCGTTGACTTCCGCCTCTTTCCAAAAGAGGCCCGAGCGATCCTGACACCATTCGAAATACGAGACGATGACGCCGCCGGCGTTGGCTATGATGTCCGGGATGACGACGACCCCGTTCTGCGCGAGCACGCGATCGGCGTCCGGACGGATGGGACCGTTCGCGCCTTCGACGATCAGACGCGCTTGAATCCGGCCGGCGTTCTCGAGCGTGATTTGATCTTCAAGCGCTGCGGGGACCAGGACGTCGCAGGGCTGCTCCAAGAGCCGGGCGTTAGAGAGACGATCGCCGCCGCGGTAACCCTCGAGCGACTGATGCTCTTGCGCGTGTGCAATCGCGCCCGCGACGTCGATGCCGCTCGAGTTGTAGTAGCCGCCGCTGACGTCGGAGATCCCGACGACGTGCGCGCCGCGTTCCGCGAACATCTTCGCCGCGACCGACCCGACGTTTCCGAAGCCCTGCACGATGACCCGCGCGGCGCGCACGTCGATTTTCATTTCCTCGAGCTGATCGACCGCGCAGAGCGTGACGCCGCGACCGGTCGCTTCGACGCGTCCGCGCGAACCGCCGAGCTCGATCGGCTTCCCGGTCACGACGCCCGGCGTGTTCTGCCGGACGTGCATCGAGTACGTATCCATGAACCAAGCCATGATTTGCGGCGTCGTCCCGACGTCGGGCGCGGGAACGTCCTTGTCGGGGCCGATCACCTCGACGAGCTCGGCTGCGTAGCGCCGCGTGATTCGCTCGAGCTCGCCTTGCGAAAGGACCGCGGGGTCACACGTGACTCCGCCCTTCCCGCCGCCGAACGGAAGATCGACCACCGCGCACTTCCACGTCATCCAAAACGCGAGGGCGGTTACCTCGTCGAGCGTCACGCCGGGATGATAGCGGATCCCGCCCTTTGCAGGCCCGCGCGTGAAGTTATACTGGACCCTGTATCCGGTGTAGACTTCGAGCTCACCGGAGTCGCGCTCGAACGGGATCGAGACGATGATCTGGCGCGAGGGATGCGTGAGAATCGCGCGGGTCCCGGCATCGAGATTGAGCAGCGAGGCAGCTTCATTGAAGAACGCAATCGCATCGCCGAACACCGAGATCTCGTGCGCGATGGTAGGCATAGGCAGCCCCTATACGTTGAAGCGAAAGTTGACGACGTCGCCTTCCTGCATCGCGTAGTCTTTGCCTTCGCTGCGCAGGAGCCCGGCGCTGCGGAGTGCGTCCATCGAGCGCAGGCGCGCGTAGTCGTCGTACGAGACGATCTCTGCGCGAATGAAGCCGCGCTCGATGTCGGAGTGGATCTTGCCTGCGGCTTGCGGAGCCTTCGTCCCTTTCTCGATCGTCCAGGCACGGCTTTCTTTCTCGCCCGCCGTTAAGAACGTCATCAAACCGAGCAGATCGTATCCCGAAACGATGAGCCGGTCGAGACCTGCCCGTTCGATGCCGAGCTCGGCTCGAAAATCCGCCGCCTCTTCTTCCGAAAGCCCCGCCAACTCGGCCTCGATTTTTCCGCAGAGCGCGATCGCGCGACTCCCCTCTTCCTCGGCGTGCGCAAAAACGAGGCGTGCCAAGGGCCCGGGCTCGCGAATCTGGGCTTCGTCGACATTGGCGACATACAGCACCGGCTTCGCGGTTAACAGAAAGCTTTCTCGCGCGAAGGCGCGTTCCAACGATTCGGCGGGAAAGGAGCGCGCAGGTTTGCCGGCTTCGAGTGCGGCGCAGAGACGTTCGGCGGCCTCGAGCGTCGGCGCGAGCTTCGGATTCGCGCGCGTCTCACGCGCCAGCCGCTCGCGACGGCGCCCCATCGTCTCCAGATCGGCCAAGGCCATCTCGATGTCGATGATCTCGATGTCGCGCAACGGATCCGGCGAGCCCTCGACGTGCGAGACGTTCGGATCCTCGAAACAGCGCACGACGGCGGCGACCGCATCGGTCTCGCGAATGTGACTGAGGAACGCGTTCCCCAAACCCTCGCCGCGGCTCGCACCCCGGACGAGACCGGCGATGTCGACGAAGCGGATGGTTGCGTGGACGATGCGCTCGGAATCGCAGATTTCCGCAAGCACCGCCAGCCGCTCGTCCGGGACGGCAACCTCGCCGATATTAGGTTCGATCGTTGCGAACGGGTAGTTCGCGGCAAGCGCTTGGGCGGATCGCGTCAGCGCATTAAAAATCGTCGACTTGCCGACGTTCGGTAAGCCGACGATGCCGCAGGACAATGCCATTTGGTGGGTATGCCTCTCTCTCCCGGGGTGTACAACCGATCGCGGGTCGGGGTTCGCCCGTTATTCGCTACAAGGAATCCCCCCTGCGACGTAGGATACATTAAGATGCGGCAGATGAAGGTCGACAAGCTTGGAATCGATTTGCTGACGCATGACCCCGTCGTCATCCTCAAAGACCTCGAGGGCAAGCGTTACCTGCCGATTCTCATCGGCCCCTTCGAGGCGACCGCGATTGCGCTTGCACTCGAGGGCACGCAGGTTCCCCGGCCGCTCTCGCACGACCTCATGCGCACTTTGCTCGAGTCGATGCAGGCGAAGCTCGAACAGATCGTCATCCATGACATCAAGGATTCGACGTTTTTTGCGAAATTAATCGTGCGCACGAACGGCGACACGCAGGAGATCGACGCCCGCCCCTCCGACGGCATCGCCCTCGCGTTGCGCATGCAAGCGCCGATCTTCGTGAGCGACAAGATCGCGCTCGAAGAGACGGTACCCGACAAACGCTCGGAGACGGAAGAGATCCAGCGCTTCCGCAAGTTCATCGAAGAGCTCAAGCCGAGCGACTTCAAGGACTAGGCACCTACCCAAACCAAGGGGACGAGATGGGATTGGGTGCGTCAGCGACCGATCGAGCCGAGATCGGCGTTTTTGGCGGCTCAGGCTTCTACAGTCTGCTCCAAGGCGCGCGCGAAGTCTGGGTCGAGACCCCCTACGGAGCGCCGTCCGACAACATCTTCCTCGGCGAGATCGCCGGCCGACGTGTCGCCTTCCTTCCGCGGCATGGTCGCGACCATCGCTACCCCCCGCACGTGGTCAACTATCGCGCCAACGTGTGGGCGATGAAGCACTTGGGCGTGACGCGCATCATCGGCCCGACTGCCTGCGGGTCGCTGAAGCCCGAAATCAAGCCGGGCGACTTCGTCATCGCCGACCAGCTCGTCGACCGGACCACCGGGCGCAAGGACACGTACTATGACGGCCCGATCGTCACGCACGTCAGTTTCGCCGAACCGTACTGCCCCCAACTGCGGACGATCGCGATCCACACGCTGCGCGACCTCGGCATCACGGTTCACAGCCATGGGACGATCGTGACGATCCAGGGCCCCAGGTTCTCGACGAAAGCCGAATCCAAGTGGTTTTCGAGTGCCGGCTGGGAAGTGATCAACATGACGCAGTACCCCGAGTGTTACCTGGCGCGTGAACTCGAGATATGTTATCTCAACATCTCCCTGATCACGGACTACGACGTCGGTCTCGAAGGCGTCCCCGGGATCGAGCCTGTTTCGCACGAGGAAGTGATGCGCGTCTTCGCAAGCAACGTCGAGAACGTCCGTAACGGAATCCTGCGGATCGTCGAAGCGATACCGCAAGAACGCGCCTGCGGCTGCGGCTCGGCGCTCGAGCACGCGCGCTTCTGATGCGCGCGTTTCGAGGGTTCGACCCGCGCATCTATTTTCGGGCGATTCCGCTGCTCGTGCGCAATCCTGAACTGATGGCGGTCCCCTTGCTGAGCGGGATCGTCGGGGTCGCGATCGGCCGCTTCCTCTCACCGACGGCCGACATCTTGGGACTTGGTCAGCTGATCCAGTTTCTGCTCGACGCATTCGCGCTCGCCGTCTCGATCATTTTGGCGGACATGGCATGGCGCCGCGGTCGCGGCTCATTCGAAGACGCGTGGTCGGACGCACGCCGCAAGGTCGGCGATATCTTACTGACGGCGATCGGGCTCAACTTCATCGTGTTCGTCGCGGATTTCGCGGGCCGGCTGCTGGGGATGTACCTCGAGATCGCGCTCGACGTCATCGCGATCTTGTTCTTGATCTACGCGCTCCCCGCGACCGCGATCGGCGGGATACCGGGTGGCGCGGCGCTCCAGGTCTCGATCGACCGCGTCCGGCAAGCTCCGCTCCCCGCCGCGATCCTGACCGCCGTTTTCCTCTTTCTCTACTTCGGGACGCTGCTCGGACCGTTCTATTTAGGCCTGTATGGAATGGGTTCGCTCCTCGTCGGCGCGATTCTCAAAGCGATCGTCCTCGGCTACCTCGCCCTCGTCATGGCGAAGTCGTATACGGATGCGGCCTTCAGCCGATACTAGCAAGCGCCATGCGGGCGTAGTCGGCGACGAGCGCCGGCGAAACGTTGGTTCGCGCGAGCTTCTGCGCTTCTCCGAGCGCGGCTAGAGCGCGCAGCATCATCTGTGGATCCCGTGCCGGAAGCTTTTTCAGCGCGGCGCGCTGGTCGGGCGCCAGAACCGGCGCCGCGTCACCCGCGGTACGGAGCGCGATCCAGTCGCGCGTCAGCGTTTTGACCGTCTCGAGCCCGGCCTCGAGCGTCGCTCGCGTTGCCCACGACGAATCGGCGGTGCGGCCGCGGAGCGTCTCGTAGTACCACTCCACGACCGTCGCGCGCAGATCGAATTCGTCATCCTCGACGTACTGCAGCGCGCGCCCGGCGCTTCCGCGCGCGATCGCTGCCGCTTTGCGCGCCTCTCGCGCCTCGATCCCATGCCGCTTGAGGATCTCGACGATCTCTTCGTCGGTCAGGGAAGGGAATGAGATCTCGACCAGCCGCGATCGGATCGTCGCGATCAGGCGCCCGGGCGCGCTCGTCGTGACGATGAGCAGCACGCCTGCGGGAGGCTCTTCGAAAAATTTCAGTAAGGCGTTGGCCGCCTCGCGTGTAAAGTCGACGTCCCCCAAGACGAAGATGCGCCGCCCGCCCGCATACGAATGCAGCGAGAGGTGGCGGACGAGGTCGCGCGCCGTCGTCTCGGCACTCTCGTGGAACCCCGCGCCCCCATCGCGCTCGCCGATCTTTACCGCGCCGCTGCTCATCAAGAGGTCAGGATGCGTCCCCGAAGCGACCCGGACGCACGCGCTGCAATGCCCGCAGTAGCCTAGAAACGTCGCTTTCGGCGTTTCACACAGAAGCGATTGAGCCAGGCGCGCAGCGAACGTCCTCTTTCCGACTCCGTCTTCGCCGCTGAAGAGATACGCGTGCGCGAGCGTTTGCGGGCTCAGGCTCGCAAAGAAATCTCTCGGGCCCGCGGCGCCGACGACGTCGAACTCGCCCTCGATCACCTCGGATGGACCCGATGATGCTCGATCTGGCCGAGGGCCTCGAGCGCGAGCGCCCCGGGCGGCGTCTGCGCGTCGAGGACGACGAAGCGCGGAAAGCGCTTGGCCAGCGTCAGGTAACCTTGGCGGACGCGCTCGTGGAAATCAGCGTTCTCGCGCTCCATTCGGTCGGCGCCGATCCCGCTGCTCTCGTGCCGAAGGCGCAGGCGCTCGAAAGCCACACCGACCGGAACGTCGAGTAGGATCGTGAGATCGGGCGCGAGGCTTTGCGTCGCCGTCAGACACAGCTCGATGAGGACTTCAACATCGAGACCACGCCCGAACCCCTGATACGCGACGGTCGCATCGAAGAAGCGGTCGCAGAGCACGATCGCCTCCTTGCGCAAAGCGGGCCGGATCACGTCGGCGACTAATTGTGCTCGCGAGGCATTCACGAGGAAGGCCTCGGCGATCGGATCGATCTGCAGCGACGGATCCAAGAACACCGCTCGGATGGCGTTCCCGACAGGCGTCCCGCCCGGCTCGCGGGTGGTGACGACCGGCACACCCAGAACCCCGGACTGCTGCTGGACCAGCTCGATCAAGGTTGACTTCCCGGAACCCTCGATGCCTTCGAACGTGACGAACACTCTGTATTGTTCGTCACAACGGACTCGGAGGCTTCCACGACATAAATAGGTTAAGGCTAATGCGCGCGACGACGCCGGCATGATCAACGACATCTTTACATGGGTAGCCGGCAAGATCGGCGATCAGCGAAGCTATCCTCGCAAGACCGAGCGCTTCACGATGTCGTGGGTCGTCGACGAAGCCCAGGAAAAGCCGGCAACGGGCGTGGAGCTTTCAGCGAACGGACTGGTCTTCCAGATGAAAGACCGTCCGCCGGGCAAGCAGCTCAACGTGAAGTTCAAAATCCGCAGCCGGAACATCGCGGCCCGCCTTTCGATAAAGCGCTCCGATAAGATACCGGCGGGCGGCATGGCGCTGTACCGGTTCGCGTGCAGCTTCCAGGGAATCGCCGCGGACGATTGGGACGCGATCGTCCGCTTTGTCAACGACGAGCCCGAGCCGGAAAACAAGGCGGCCGACGATCTCAAAGAGCGGGGCGGCAAAGAAGACGACGCCTACCGCCTCTTGCCGCTGCGCGTGCAGAACCGGCTAGTCGAAGCGCTCATTCTCCTGAATCGCCTGGAGCCGCCGCTCAAGGATCAGGCCCCGGTGTTGCGGATGCATTTCATCGGCTCGGATCGCGCGCCCGATGGGACGCAAACGCATCGCGTGAACATTCACAGCCGCAAGCGTATCGACGACAATTGGTACGCTTTCGACACTCAGTTCTCCATCGACGGCCACGGAAACGTCCTGGAACTGAAGTAGCGACGATCGCGCGGGGCCGGGACGGACGGACGGACGGATCACGCCTCCTCGGAACCGCTACGATTTTTTCCATCCTGGAAAAATCGCTGCTTGGTCGCATGAGCGCTCCCGCCATCCTGGCTCCGCGCTCATGTCTCACATTCCGTGGAGGCGTGATCCGTCCATCCGTCCCTCGATCCCAAGCAATTAGCAAGAATTGTACTCCGCGCGGATGATACGTAAAGAGGAGGCTCGGGTGGTCGGTCTATCTTCGGGCGGATGTACGACACGAACGCGGAGGCAGGATGCCGGGAGCGTTCGTGCGTCCAAGCAGCGATTTTCGCAGGATGCGAAAATCGTAGCGGTCCGCCGGAAGATAGACCGACCACCCGAGCCGGTCCCTTCCTAGATGTCGGCGCCCTTGTAGATGCGGACGCGGCGGTTGGGTTCGAGGCCGGTGCTGCGTGATTGCAGACGGTAGCGCTCGGCGAGCTGGTGCTGCATGCGGCGAATGTATGACGTTTGGGGCGAGAGTTCGACGGCTTGGCTGTTGAGCAGCACTTGGTAGACTGCTTCTTCCGCTTCGCGTAACGCCAGCTCTTCGCTGTCGATCGAAGGCAGGTTGAAAAGGTCCTTGAGGGAGACCTGAATTTGCGTCGTCGTATTGGTCTTGATCGAGTAGATCGGGACGTTTTCGGACGCGATCTGCTTGAGCCGGGCCGATTCCTTGCGTTCGAGCGTCTTGAGCGTCAGAACCACGTCGGCCTCGTCCCACTTCCGGGCGACCGACGCGTTGACGCGCAGGTTGTGAATGGCGCGCTCGATCTTGTTGCGTGAAACGCCGTAGGGAAAGATCATCACCGGCTGATCGTGTTCCGCCGCCGGCGCGCCTACGGTCGCGTAAAACGCGTCCTCGTCGTGCTCGCCGGAGGATCGGGCGATAGCCGACGGTGCGACGCCCAGGTGCGGGACCGCTTCGGGATTGGCCTCTTGGAGGACCGTTACGGCGCCACCGGGCATCCGCACGCGAACCTCGGGCTGCGGCGAGTAACCCCGCAGGAGCGCGTCGATCACGTCGGCGACGTTCGTGTGGATCGCCAGGCGATCGCGGTCTTGAATCTCGATCACGACGTCGAACGTCGGAGGCGCCTTGCGTTCCAAAACCGTCTTGCGCGTCCCGCGCCGGCGCGCTTCTTCATCGGAAAGCGTTACCGCACTGATTCCGCCGACGAGATCGGAGAGCGTCGGGTTCATCAGAAGGTTCTCGAGCGTCTGGCCATGCGCCGTCCCGATCAGCTGCACGCCGCGCTCCGCGATCGTTCGCGCGGCCATCGCTTCGGCCTCCGTCCCGATCTCGTCGATGACGACCGTTTGCGGCATGTGGTTCTCGACCGCCTCGATCATGACGTTGTGCTGCATCGCGGGATCGGAGACCGGCATGCGGCGCGCATGGCCGATCCCACGGTGCGGGACGTCGCCGTCGCCGGCGATCTCGTTCGAGGTGTCGACGATCACGACGCGCTTGCGGTCTTCGCTCAAAATGCGCGCGCATTCGCGCAGCATCGTCGTCTTGCCGACGCCCGGGCGGCCGAGCAAACAGATCGACTTGCCGCTGCGGACCACGTCGAGGATGATGTCGATCGTCCCGAACACCGCGCGCCCGACCCGGCACGTCAGGCCGATGATCTTGCCGGTTCGATTGCGAATCGCGGAGATGCGGTGCAGCGTCTTCTCGATGCCGGCGCGATTGTCGCCGCCGAAGGGCGAGAGACGCGACGCTACGTGCGCCAGATCTTCGTGCGTGACCGCGTTGTCCGCGAGAAATACGAAGTCGTTTTCGAAGCGCGCCTCGGGCGGGCGGCCGAGATCGAGCACGACCTCGATGATCTGATCGACGTTGGGTAGCCGGACGAGCGACTGCCGGATCGGGAGGGGGAAGATATCGAGGAGCTGCGTGAGCTCCCAGTTCGGTGCGACAGACTCGGCGTTAACGGCCAATGCACATCCTCGGTTGCTTGGTAGTTGTATGCGCCCTCGTCATGGCCCTGTTATTTCACGACCCGAATGCGGCGCAGTTGCGTATCGAAGGGACCTTGCATCCGGACCCCGGCTTTGAGCTCCAAGTTCAGGTAATCGATGATCTCCTTCGTGATCTCCTCACCGGGCGAGAGCACGGGAATCCCCGGCGGATACGGCGTGATCACCTCCCCGCAGATGCGTCCGGCGCTGGACTTGAACGTGACGATCTCGCTATCGGCAAGGAACGCCTCGCGCGGCGAGAGCCGGACCGGCGGCATCTTCGGAAGATGATACGTCCCGGTCTTCAGGCGCCGCTCCAAAATGCCGGACGGTGAGAAGATGTCGAGCGGACGATCTTCTCTTGCCAGCTCGCGCACGCCGTCGACGAGCCACTCCGCGTGCTCGGGCGTCGTCCCGATGGTGAAGAGCGCAAGGCAGTTGAAGAGGTCGGCGAGCTCGAGCTGAACGTTGTAGCGCCGGCGCAGGATCTCTTCGGCCTCATAGCCGGTATAGCCGAGGTCCTTCACCGTGATCGTGATCTTCGTCGGATCGAGATCGAAGACGCCGGGCCGGCCTTCGAGCTCCTCGCCGAAGCAGTAGATGCCGTCGATCGCGTTGAGCTGGCGGCGAACGTCGTTCGAGATCTCGATCGTCCGGGAGAGCAGCGCGCGCCCTTCGAGCGCCATCTGCTTGCGCGCGACGTCGAGCGAGGCGACCAGCACCAGGTTCGGTGAGGTCGACAGAAACAGTTTGTAGACGCCCAGGAGGCGGTCGAGCCGGACGCGATCGCCCTGCTGATGGAGCATCGCCGTCTGCGACATCGAGCCGAGCATCTTGTGCGTCGAGTTGATGCACAGATCGGCCCCGCACTCGAGCGCCGATTTGGGAAGGGCCGGATGGAAGGCGAAATGCGGTCCCCATGCCTCGTCGACGAGCAAGATCTTGTCGCGCTGGTGGGCGATTTGCGCGATCGCCTCCAGATCGGCGGCAACGCCGTAGTACGTCGGGCTGACGAGGAAGACGGCCTTGATCTCGGGGTCGGCGTCGAGGGTGGCGCGGACCGTTTCGGGGGTCACCGTGTGATCCATGTGCAGCGCCTCGTCGACTTCGGGCTGCATGTAGATCGGGAGCGCCCCGCTCATGATGAGCGCGCCCATCGTGCTCTTGTGGGAGTTGCGCGGCAGCGCGACCTTATCGCCCGGATTGAGCGCGGCCATCATCATGCACTGGTTGCCGCTGGTACTGCCGTTGATGAGGAAGAGTGTGTGCGCGGCACCGTAGGCCTCGGCGGCGAGTGCCTGCGCCTCGACGAGCGGTCCGGTCGGCTGCAGCAGATCGTCGAGGCCGCGAATTTGGGTCAGGTCGATCGAGAGCACGTTGTCGCCGACGAACTCTCGGAACCCGCGCTCCATCCCGTGGCCCTGCTTGTGACCCGGCGTGTGAAACGGGATGACGCCGGCGTCGACATAGTCGAGCAGCACCTGAAAATACGGCGTCCGCGTTTGATCCAGCGGACGCACCCTGCCTTCGATCTTGACAGAGTGAGGCCTAGGGCCTTGCCCCGTCCTTACGGCTTCCTTAATACAGCTCGCTCGCTATACGGCTTCGGCGACGGGTTCGTTCGACGTTGCTGCCGTGTTTGCTAGCGAATCAAGCCTGGACGGAAAGTTGACGCGAATGTAGAGCCCATCACGGCTCTTGGTCGTTACTTCGCGCAGCCGGGCGCGGCGATCGTAGATGACTCGGACTCCGGACCGCGGATCGTATGCGCGGCGGTCGCCGTTCTCGTCGTCGACGTGGATCGGAAGCGGGACGTCGCCGTTCGCGTCGATGTACGCGTTAAGCGCGTCGTGCGTGATCTCGACCGTGACGAAGCCGTTCGAGTAGCGCAGCGCAAAATGCGGAGCAAGGAACTCTTCGACCGGGACCAGACTCGAGGCACGCCGCGAGACGGCAAGCCTTCGAAGGGGAGCCGCTCCGTCGCGGTCGCGTTCTACGCGGCGTATCATGAAGCCACTTCCTCTTCACTCGTGAAGCGCGCATCGCCGAACCATGAGTCTTCGCGCATTTCGTCTTCACCGAAGAGCCCGGCTTCCTGCGGCTCGGCTTCCGCGCTAAGGCGCTCACTTTCGGGTTCGGACTCGTGGGCGAACTGCTCGAATTCTTCGAGCTCAGCCGTCACTTCTTCCGGAGGGGCCAGCTCCTGTTCGATCATCGTCCCGGTTGCGAGCGCCTCGTATCGCTGCGTCGCGATCTCTTGCATCGCTGCTTGCGCGCCGGCATCCGCTTCGTCGGCTGCGTGAACTGCTTCCGCCATCTCGGCATCCGTCGCGCGACGGCGGAAGAGAACGCGTCCGGCCGCATCCGAGACCGTGATGAACGCCATCAGGTCTCCACCCGCTGCTCGATGCTGACGTTGTACAGGAAGAGAAACTTATGCCACTCGTCCGGCAGGGTATTGCGCTTCACGCGGATCCAGGGGATGTACTTCGGCGTCTTGGGCTTGCGGCGCAGCGCCATGCTCGCGTGCTCGGGCGAGCGGTTATTCTTCCGGTTGTTGCAACGCATGCACGCGCACACGAGATTTTCCCACGTCGAAGGGCCGCCTCTACTGCGCGGAATCACGTGATCGACCGTCATCAACCGTTCACCGCGCAGACCGCAGTACTGACAGGTGTAGTCGTCGCGCAAAAGGATGTTCTTCTTCGTAAGCGCGACCTTCTGCATGGGCCGGCGAATGTAGTACAGCATTCGGATGATCGAAGGCATCCGCATCTCGAACGTCGGCGACGCGACGATCCGGTCCGCCCCGTGGACGACCTCCGCCTTGCCCGAGAAGATCAGTTTCACGGCGCGCTGAAACGACGTGATGTTGAGCGCCTCGTACGTGAAGTTCAGAACCAAGACTTCACTCACGCGCAGCTCCTAGCACCAAACGAAAGCGAGGCACTACGGGCCTCGCTTCGGCATAGGCTAGCGTGGCGACGAGTTCGCCTACGAGGGCTTCGACGGGCGGGGCTACAGCCTCCGTATGGCTCGTCGACATGATACGGAAAATGTACGCTCGGAGCCGGATTTCACCTTCGCGAAGCGGGCTCGTGAGCCGCCGACATCGCACTAAAATAGCGGTGCAGCCGCCGGTCCCCACTGAGCTCGGGATGGAAGGACGACGCGAGGACGTTGTTCTGCCGAACCAGGACGCCGTGCCCGTCCAGACTGGCGAGCACGTCGACCCCCTTGCCGGCGCGTTCGATCCATGGGGCTCGGATGAAGATCGCCGGAAAAGGGTCTCCTCCCAGGGCCGGGATCGTCAGGGGGACTTCGGCCGAGGCGATCTGCCGCCCGAAAGCGTTGCGCCGCACCGTGATGTCGATCAAATCGAGCGTCGGTTGATCCATTCCGACGATGTCGTGCGCCGCAACGACCATCCCCATGCACGTGCCCCAGAACGGCATTCCGCCGCGGACGCGCTCGACGATCGGTTGCGTGAGGTCAAAGCGCTGCAGCAGGCGGACAACGGTGGTCGATTCCCCGCCCGGGACGATCAGCGCATCGACTGCATCGAGATCGCGCCTGGTCTTGACGGCCACGGCGTGCGCACCGATGTCCTCGAGCGCACGCATGTGCTCGACGACGTCACCCTGCAGAGCCAGGACGCCGATTGTAGGCTCTTTCGTGTCTCAGTTGCCTCGCGAGGCGAGCAATTGCGACTCCGGAAGCGCGCGGATATCGAGCCCTTCCATCGCTTTGGCTTCCTCCGGAATCGCTTGATGGGCGGCGAGCACGATCTCGGGATCGTCCCAATGCGTCGTCGCATCGACGATCGCTTTCGCAAACGCTTTCGGATCGGTCGATTTGAAGATTCCCGAACCGACGAAAATCCCTTCGGCCCCAAGCTGCATCATCAGTGCCGCATCGGCGGGCGTCGAAACGCCGCCGGCGCAAAACAGGACGACGGGGAGCTTCTTGTTCTTGGCAACATCCACTACGAGCTCGAGCGGCGCGCCCAAATCGCGCGCCCGCGCGACCAGCTCTTCTTGCGGTACCGCGTGCAGCTCGGCGATCGTGTCGCGAATCGCGCGCATGTGGCGCACGGCTTCGACGATGTTCCCGCTGCCGGCTTCGCCCTTGCTGCGGATCATCGCCGCGCCTTCGGCGATCCGGCGCAACGCCTCGCCCAGATCGCGCGCCCCGCAGACGAACGGCACCTTGAAAAGATGCTTGTCGACGTGATACTTGTCGTCGGCCGGCGTGAGGACTTCGGATTCGTCGATGTAGTCGATCCCAAGCGCCTCGAGCTGGCGCGCCTCACCGAGGTGGCCGATCCTGACTTTCGCCATGACGGGGATCGTCACGGCATCCATGATCCGCTTGATCAGTGCGGGATGGCTCATCCGAGCGACGCCCCCCGCGGCGCGAATGTCGGCGGGAATCCGCTCGAGCGCCATCACCGCGACCGCGCCGGCTTCCTGGGCGATCACCGCGTGTTCGGGGGTGACGACGTCCATGATGACGCCGCCCTTGAGCATCTGCGCGAGCCCACGCTTGACCGTGACCGTCCCAATTTGCTTGTCCATGGTGTTCCTATCGTAGCAAGACACCACAATGGGGCTAATAGATACGCTTAGAAGCTGAAGTTCGACGTCGGCGTGCTCGAGGGCGCCGGCGTCGGTGCGGACGGGATCGGGGCGGGGGTCGGACGCCGGGTCGGCCTCGGGGTCGGCGGGGGCGGCGGCGTGACGCGCGGGTCGGGAAAGTGCGGATCGGTGGCGACGGCGGTGACCTGCACCTGCTTCCAACTCTGCGGAGCCTGCGATTGCGTCGGGACGGCCGACGGCATGACCGGCGTCGGGAGGGGCCGCGTCTGCTCGGTCACTTGGCTGAGGACCCGATCGCCCAGCTGATTGCCGATGATGATCGCCATCAGCAGGACGACCGAGCCGATGATCAAGCTCCAACTGAGGAAGGCTCGCGGTGGACGTCCGCGGCGCCGCCGGGGGATCATGAGGGCGCCGCTTCTATCGTGGCTCCGCTCAGGTCTGCTTCCCGAGGCGTCGCATCGACGTCGACCGGCCTGCCGAGCACCGTCAAACGCGCGAGCGCGCCCGGCAACAGACGCCGGCGCAGCGTTTGGCCGCGGAACTCCAGCTGGACTTCACGAGCGCGGTCGCGCCAATTCGCGAGGAAGATCCGCACGCCGCCGTGATCGTCTTCGAACGCGATCGCGCCGACCTCGACCGGCGACGTCGTCACTTCGTCGCTCACGTCGCGTCCGGCGAACACGACGCGATACGGCTCTTCGGCCGACGCCTCGCGCAGGTCGCCGAAGATGATCTTCTCACGCACGTCGATGACGTACGTGCAACGCCTGCCGCCCCAGTGCACGCGCACGGCCGCGGTCCATTCCCACCCCTCGGGAATCCGTGGCGCGAAGTGCGCCCGTCCGCTGGTCCGATAGCCGTCTAGCCCGCAGACCGTCTCCGCGACGGCCCACAAGTACTTCGGCCCGGTCCACGGCGAGAGATACATCCCGCGATTCGTCAGCGATCCGCCGTCGAACCATTCGGCGAACTGTCCCGGCACGGTGTTGCGCGCCGCGCCGGCCTCCATCGTCGCGTAGATCGTCTCGAGCCAGCGCGCGGCCTCATCGTAAAAGCCGTTGCGCGCGAGCGCGACGGTGACCCATAGGGTGAGATCCGGCCAGACGCCCCCCAGCAATCCGAAGCCGTGCGACGGAAAATACCATGCATCGGCCGTGGAGATCGTGCGGATCCCGACCGGCGTCATGAAGTCGGGCTCGCACAGACGCTGCAAAATCGCGCGTCGCTCGTCCGGACCGGCGACTCCGAAGAGGACCGGGAAGACTTCGTCCGCCGTAAAGTTGTCTTGGAAGTTGTTGTCCTTGTCGTAGTTGAGGACGAAGCCCGTCGTATCGACGTTGAAGAGGTGCTTGAGCATCGCCTCGCGCAAAGCGCTGGCTTCCTTCGAATACTCCTCCCAATGCGAGCCGTCGCCGCACACCGCTGCAATCATCGCGGAAGCCTCGAGCGCGAAGTATGCCTCGGCATTGATCTCGGTTACCGCCCCGTCGAGCGTGTAGTACGGAATGATGTTGCGCCAGGAGGCGATCCCGAACATATCGACGCCCTTGGCATTGCAAAAGACCAGCCCGTTCTGGTCGCGCTGCTTCAGCAGATAGTCCGTGACTTTCACGACCAGCGGGTACATGCGACGCAACCACTCGTGGTCGAGCGTCGCGTTGTAGTGGTGGAGGATCGCGATCACGTAGAGCGGCGTGTCGTCGTTGATGTTGAGATCGTAGCTCGTCTTGAAGCCGGTAACGCCGCGCACGTACTCGGGGACCTCACCGCTCTCCTCGACGTAACCGTTGAAAAACTCGATTGCGGCGCGGCTGAACCACGGCATCAGGAAATCGTAGCCGTGCACGAACCAGGACGTGTCGCGCGAAACGAGGATGTCCGACGGCGGCGAGTTCGTAGAGCCCCAGCCGAGCGGATATTCCTTGATGACGCGCAGCATGTTGGCTTTTGCCCACACGACCCCGCGGCTGATCTCGGGCGACGGCGTCATGAGGCGCGCGTCGGCGAGCGCGCCCGCATAGTAACGCTGCGTTTCGTGCAAGACCTTGGGATCGTGCAGCAGCCGCTCGAGGACGGGGCGGCTGCGCTCGTCACCGTCCTTGTGAAAGACGACCGCCACGCGCAGCCCTTCACGCGCGCCCGGAGCGACGCTCATGCGGTATTCGAGCGCTCCGAAAATGCGGTTGCTGGCAATCTCGGCGACCGGCGGCGTGACCTCTTCGAGATGAGCGTCGCGGCGCAACGAGCCGTTCTCGATCGAACGGATGAGGGCGCCCTCGCGCAGCGCGAGCGCGACGGAGTAGGGCTCGCGCGAGCCGCCCCACCAACGGACGGCGCCGGTCTCTTCGTTGAACGAGCGCACGAACGGTCCCATGACGCTGGCCGAAACCTTCTTTTCCGGTTCACCGTAAAAACGCTGTCCGATCAAGAGCGCCCACGGGAAGATACGGACTTCGATCGCCTGCCGCCCGGGATTGTGCAGGGTCAGATCGACGACGAAGCTCACGGCGCGATCGTAGCGCGGACCATGTGGAACGTAGAACGCCTCGGTCACGTGCAGGCGGTCATTCAGCGCAAACTCCGAGATCTGAGCGTAGGGGAGGAACGTGAAATCGCGCGTGATGCGGTACGGCAACGAAGTTGTACCGTCCACGCAATAGGCGATCTGGTGCGCACCGAAGATGATCTGATCGGTGTCCGCGTCCCACAGCCCGCGCACGCCGCCCTTCGTGTAGGAGGTCGCGAAGGTCTTGAAGTTCCCGAGCGTCAGTCCGAACGGCGTTTCGCTCTCAGAGAGAACGTACGCACAGAACTCGTTGCGCTGCGCGTCGTAGGTCGGGATCATGTGTGGAGGCATACGATCCCCTGGTGGAGGAGCCTGCCCAAATGCTGCGCTCCGGTTCGATCGATGCTCCCGGCAAGATCAATTTGACGCTCGAGATCCTCGAGCGAGCGAATGACGGCTTCCACCGCTTGCGTAGCGTGATGGCCCCGATCGGCGTCTGGGATCGCATCACCTGGACGCCAAGCAAACGCTTTGCGTTTCGCAGCGGGGACCCGGCACTTGGCTCCGACAATCTGGTCGAGCGCGCGCTGCGCGCGATCGGTCTAGGCGATGCGCCGCTCGAAGTCGTTCTGCACAAGGAGATACCGGTCGGCGGCGGCTTGGGGGGCGGATCGAGCGACGCTGCGGCTATTCTGCGCGCCGCGATGCGCGGCGCTTTCGGCGAGATCAGTCGAAGCGACTGGATCGCGGTGGCGCGCGCGCTCGGTTCCGACGTCCCATTCTTTCTGATCGACGGACCTGCGCTGGTCGAAGGGAGCGGTGAACGGCTGACGGCGCTCGGCGCGCCGCCGCCGTGGTGGGTGTGCCTAGCCGTGCCGGCGATCGCCGTCGATACCGGCGACGCCTACAAGCGGCTCGACGCTTCACGGGGCAGAGCGTCTGAGCGCGCGGCGCGCGCTGAGTCGTCAAGCGTGCGGCTCGGCGAAGCGCTGCAGCGCCATGATTTCGATGCGACGCAAGCGCTGCTGTGTAACGACTTCGAGCCGGTGATCGCAGCGGCGTACCCGCCGGTCGCGCGGGCGCTCGATGCATTGCGCGCAGCCGGTGCGCCGCGCCCGATGCTCAGCGGCTCGGGTGCTTGCGTCTTTGCGCTGTGCGAGACCGAACCCGATGCGCGTGGGCTCATAGGGCGCCTGCAGGGCACCGAGCGGGCGCTGGCCGTCCCGTTCGCGTCCTCTACAGCCTGGATCGCCGCGCGATGAGCTCGGCGCTCGTCCTCGCCGGCGGACCGTCCGACGAGGTCAGCGCGCTGCAGCCCGGCGTTCCGAACAAGGCTTTCGTCCGCATAGCAGGCGTCGCACTCGTCGAGCGGACGCTGCGAGCACTGCGGGACTGCGAGCGCATCGATCGGATCGTCGTGGTCGCGCCGTCCGCCGCGCACGGTGATCCGGCGCTCGCGCTCGCCGACGAATGCCGGCTCGACGGGCCGCGCATCACCGATAGTTTGGCGGCGGGACTCGCCGGTCACGCGCCGGACGAGCAGCTCATCGTCAGCGCGGCCGATTTGCCGATCCTCGACGGCATTGCGGTGGCTGATTTCATCGAGCGCGTCTCGGAACGCGAGCTCGACATCGCGTACGGATGCGTCGATCGCCGCGCGCACGTCGGCCGGTACGCGCCGGTGCGTCATACGTGGGCGCGGCTGCGCGATGGGACGTTCTGCGGAGCGGGGATCGCCGCGCTGCGGCCGCGCGCGTTCGCATCGCTGGCGCGCTTCCTCGAAGACCTGGGTCGCAGCCGAAAGAACCCGCTCGCTTTGGCCTCGCTGCTGGGCTGGGACGTGCTCCTGCGCTTCGCGTTCGGCGCGCTCTCGATCGCTGCGGTCGAAGCACGCGCCAGCCGCCTCTTGAATCTGCGCGCGGGCGCGGTCGTCTCGCCCTTCCCGCAGATTGCGGTGAACGTCGACCGGCCGAGCGACGTCGCGCTCGCCGAGGCGCTGCTCTCTCCCTAGCCTATTTCTTGCCTTCCCAACGGCGGAAGAGATGATGCTCGATACCGAACTGATCGAGTGCTTTGCCGACGGTGTGCGCGATGATATCGTCGATCGTCTGCGGCTTCGCGTACATCCCGGGTATCGGCGGCAGGATGACCGCACCGATCTCGGCGAGCTGTGTGAGCATGCGCAGATGCCCCGCATGCAGCGGCGTCTCGCGCACGACCAAGACGAGCCGGCGACGTTCCTTCAAGCAAACGTCGGCCGCGCGGCTGAGCAAGTTGTCGTTGAGCGAATGCGCGATCGCTGACGCTGTCTTGATCGAACACGGGATCACGAGCATCCCGTCGGTGATGTAGGAGCCGCTCGAGATCGAAGCGGCCAAATTTTCGTCCCGGTGCACGATATGCGCGAGCGCTTCGAAGTCGGCGGCGGTCTTGTCCATCTCGAGCGGGATCGTGACCTTGGCCTGCTGCGAGACGACCAGGTTGATCTCGATATCGTCAACGGACCGTAAAGCGCGGAGCGCCGCGAACGCATAAGCGCTCCCGCTGGCGCCGGTGACGCCGACGATGATTCTCCGCACGCGGGAGCCTTCACGACAGCGAGTGAAGCTCCCCTCGTGGAAGTGCTCCTCGACGACGCGCGCTTGGCGGACGTCGCGCACGCGCTCTTCGAGCTTTCGATCGTCGACGCGTCGATTTCTCGCCTCATCGTGCGGCGGCTCATCCGCGAGGGGCCGCCGCCCGAAGTCCCGGCGCAGATCGCGCGCAGCGCGCCGTTCGCCGAGGTCGTGCTCTTCCAGACGCCCGGCGACCCGGCGTTGGCAGCAGCCTGCGCGCGGCTGCGAGCCGTGCACGATCGCACGCTGCAAACCGCGGGTAAACTGAGCGAGGCTGCGGCCCTCGAGCGCGCGCTCGCGAACCTCGAGGACGCCGCGTTCGAGCTCCCGCCGCTCGAAGCGATCGTTGCCGACCCTCGCTCCTTCGGCAACGGCGCGCGATTGCGATTTGCGACTGCGCTCGCGGAACGTTCGGGTGCGCCCCTCGAATGGCGCGAGGGCACCTGCACACCGGCAGCTCCGGCGACACTCGATGCGTTCGTCACTGCCCTGCGCTGGGCGGCCGGCGGCGGCGATGAGATCGCGCGCCGGCTGATGTGTTCGCCGTTCTCGGGCGTCGCTTCGGTCGACGCCCGCGCCTTGGTCGTCGCTGCCGGCGCTCGCACGTCGCTCGCCGACACGATCGCCGCGCAGAAGCCTGGCGCGACCGGCTTCCTTACGGCGCTCGATGCGATTCGCAACGCGTATCGCGCGCAAGGGGCGCGGGCGAGCGAAGTCATCCGGACGATCGCCGCCGAGCTCGATCTGCCCAGCGCAGACGCGGCGACGGTTGCCCAGATCGAGCGCATCGCAGGGGCGGTCGATGCGGTCGATCTGTTGACGGGGACGGTTTGGGATCCCGAAGAGTTGATCGCCGCCTTCGACGCTGAGATCGTACTGAACATCTCCGGGCAGGCCCGCGAAGCTGCGCCGGCGCCGGTCGCGGCAGTGCCGCCGGGAAGCCCGCTGCCTCCGCGGCGCGGCCATTTCAGCGCGTCGTCGTTGAACGCATTCGCCGAATGCAAGCGCAAGTGGTTTTTCCGTTATCTCTGTTCGGCGGTCGAGGACAAAGGCTCGTCCGCGTCCTTTTACGGGACCGCGTTTCACAGCGCGCTCGAAGCATTTCACGAGCGCTTTCCGCACATCGCCGAACTCGATCCGCGCACGGTTACGACCCATTTGGAAGCGTGCATCACGTCGGCATTCGATCGCTACCGGGACGCCTTCGAGTCGAACGTCGAGTTCGAGCTGCAGCGACGGCGCGCGATCCGGACTGCCCGAAAATATGGAGAATGGCTGGTCGCGCGTTCGGCACAAGCGCCTTTCACCGTCATCGGTTGCGAGATATCGACGGAACTCGTCCTCGACGGCTTCGACTTCGTCGGCTACATCGATCGCCTCGATCGCGATGATCGAACGGGTGAGATGACGGTCGTCGACTACAAAACGGGATCGATCGCAACGAGCGCGGCGGAGTACCGCGAGAAGGTCCTGGGCTTCGAAGACTTTCAATTGCCGTTCTACTATTGGGCGCGAACCGAGGCCGGCGACCGAGTCACGCGGTTGGTCTTGCTGCCGCTCAAAGAGGCGACGGCCGACGTCTTGCCGATCGAGCTCGAAGTCGTCCCCGTCCCGGCGCAAACGAACGGCAAGCGCGTCGACCGCGCGATCGTCGGGACGATCTCCATCGACGAACTGCGCACCGCCCGAGCGAAGATGACGGAGCTGTGCGCTGTCATAAGCTCCGGGAGCCTCACTCATTTCCCCGCGACCGAGGATCCCCAAGCGTGCCGCTACTGTGCGTACCGTCCAGCCTGCCGCGAGCGGCCGGCGAACAACGAGGATCGCTTCGGCCGGTGAACGCGGCGATGGGTTTGGACGATCAACAGCGGGGGGTCGTCGCAGCTCCCGGCGAGGCGCTCGTCATCCTCACGGGTGCACCGGGTTCCGGGAAAACGACCGCGCTCTTGCGGCGCGCCGCCGCACGCATCGCAGCCGATCCATCGATTTCGCTCGAACGCTTCATCCTCACGTCACCGCTCCCGCGGGCCGGACGTCTGCGGACCCTCGTGCATGAAGTCATCGATCCGGTGCGGCACCGCGAGCTGGAATCGATCCCGTGGCTCGGCGGCGAGCTCGCGACCCTCGCCCATGCGATCCTGGCGGAGAATGCGCTTGCAGCCCAGCTGGCGCTCGATCTGACCTTGATCGACGAAGACGAGTCGGAGATCGCGTTCGAACGCGCGGGCGCGTCGCTCTTCGCGCTCGAGTGGACGGAATTCGTCAGCGCCGAGATCGATCCGGAACTTGCCGGGATGCGCGCGCCCGAACGCTTCGCGGCGGCGGCATTGCGCTTATTCCGCAAGCTGCGCGCGGCCTTGATCGGTCCGGACCAATTCCTCGATCGCGCGTTGCGCGGAGCCGTCGAGTTTTACTCCGCGCCGCCGAATTTTGCCGACCCGGCGCTGCTGGGAGCGACGCGCGAAGACTACCGTGATTCCCTGAGCGTCGATGCGGATGAGCTCCAACGCCAGCGCTTGCGCGAAGTCGATCTCGCCAAGGTGCTGGGGCGCCTCTATCAATCCTATCTCGACGAGCTCGTACGGGCCGGCTGCCTGACCGCAACCGATGCGATCGCTGAGGCAACGCGCCTGCTCGCCGAACACCCGGAGATCGCGCAGCGCTACCGTCGCAACTTCGTCGCCGCGTTCATCGATGACGCGCAAGATCTCACGCTCGGGGCGCTCCGCTTCTTGGAGGCGCTCTTCGGCAAGGACCTCAGCGGCGTCACCTTGGCGGGCGATCGCGATCAGGCGACGCAGACGCTCGCGGGAGCGCGACCGGAACGGATTTTCACGCTTGCGGCGACGACGATCGAGCTACACGGATCGTACCGGACGAGCGCGACGATTGCGGCCGCGGCGCGGACCGCCCTGGGGACTCCGCAGAGCGCGGCGGGATCGAACGATGTCCGGCTTTTCCGCGCGCGAACGCTCGATGAAGAGGCTGCGTTCATCGCCGACGAGGCCGCCCGGCTCGTCGCACGCGACGCGAATCCCGGCGACGTCGCGCTCGCAATACGCAGCTTCGTCTGGATGCGGTTCTATCGCGACGCGCTCGTTTCGGCCGGGCTCCCGGTAACTATGCGCGGCTGGATCGACCTCTACGACGAGCCCGACGTCGAAGATGCGCTCGCTCTCCTTTGGGCGGCCTGCGATCCGTTCCGTCACGATTGGCTGCTGCGCGCGCTGGCGACGCCGACGGTGCGCCTGAACGATCTCGGTCTGTATCTGTTGTGCGGCGAGCCGTCGAACCCGCAGACCGCGCTCTTCGAGCTGCCCGATGACGGCGACTCGGTCCGCAGTCGCTGGGACCGCCGGCGCAACTTGCGGCTCGCCCTCAACGTCGTGCGCGGCGATCGCGATGCAGATCTCGATGAGCCGACGCACGCCGCGGTCGTCGCCTTTCGCGAACGGCGCAGCCGATGGGAGCGCTCGCTGCTCGAACTGCGCGTCGAGGACGCCGCAACGGCGATCATCGAGGAAGGCGGATTACGCGAGCCGGTCCGCGGCGAGAACGATGCGCGCGCAGCGCTGCGGCGCGACCTTCTCGATGCGCTGCTGCGCCGGATCACCGCCTACGCGGTTCGAGACCGGCGCCGCTCATTGCACGACTTTCTCACGTACGCCGAGCGCACGACGTTGGCCGATCGTCCGCCGTTCGACGCCATCGGCTCGGAAGGGGTCGCGATCGGTTCGATCGATGCCCTCAAAGGGCACGAGTTCGCACACGTCTTCGTCTGCAACCTACGAGCGGGAGCATTCCCGGCCTACTATTCGCCCGACGCATTCCTCTTTAGTCCAACGTTCGGCGTGATTCCCAAAGACAACGTCGGCGACGCCGAGACGACGCGCACCGCGAAGTTCACTTGGTACTCGCACCACGCGAAACTCAAAGATCTCTACACGAGCGAAGATCGCCGCGCGCTGTTCTGCGCGATCTCCCGAGCCCGCGAGAGCGTCACGCTCACGGCAAGCGGCCGCGCGACCCGCGGCATCGGCGCGCCCGAATTTCTCGCCGAGCTGCAAAATGCGCGGCTGCCGTACGCGACCGACTTGAGCGGAAGCTGGAGGCCGCGTTCTCGGCGATGACATCCGAGGCAACTTGCAAGTGGTGCGCGGAATAAACCTAGTCCCGCTCTCGGCGGACGATTACGTCCGCGACGTCATGCCGCACAGCGCCGCGATGTGGTCGTATGGACGCAGTTTCGACGAGTACGTCATGGACTTTCGCCTGCTGGCGCGATCCGCGTATGGAAGGCGCCGCTTTCGGACGATCGGCTTGCGGATCGAGGGGGATATCGTCTCCTCGTGCAAGCGCTACGAACGCGAGCTGCACTGCGCCGGATACGCGTTTCGCGCCGTCGGGATCGGCGCCGTCTTCACCCCGCCTGCGCTGCGCGGGCGCGGGTACGCAAGCGCCCTCTTGGGTGCGCTGCTCGATGTGGAACGCGCCGCCGGAGTCGATCTCACGTATCTCTTCTCCAACATCCATCCGCTCTTCTACGAACGGCTCGGCTTCGTCACGCTGCCGTCGCGCACGATCTCGATTCGCGCCTCGTCACTCGAGCCGCGCAAGATCGACGCCTTCCCGATCACGCCGGGCGACTGGCCCGCAATGCGTCGCTGCTTCGACGCGCTCGAGGCGCGCCGGCCCTTCGGGTTGCGCCGGACCGCGCTCGTTTGGGATTGGGTTCAGCCACGTCGCGCCACGACGCCGGCAGCGCGCGTCGACCTCGCTCTGCGGCGCGGCCGATCGATAGCGGCGTACGTGGCGGGATGGCGCGACGTTCGCTCCGACGCCTACGTCTTCGACGAGTTCGCGTTCGCCGACGACGCCGGTCGCGAGGCGATTGCGCCGCTCCTGCGTTTGGCGGCCGGGGACTTGCGCAAAGTCGTCGGTTGGCTCCCGCCCGATTCCGCGCGCGACGCGCTCCCGCGGGGCGCGGTCAAGCGCCGCCGCGATGCGATCGCGATGATTGCGCCGCTCTCATCGATCGCGCGAGCGCGCTGGCGCCAGCAGAAGGATGAGATTCTGTGCGACCGCGCGGATCGCGCCTGGAGTACGGACGCGATCTGACATCGTCGTTCCTACAGCAGCGACATTTGACGCGTCGTCTCTTCGGTGAGATCGCCGATCCTGATCCCGATCAGACGAATGGGCACGCCGTCGGCATGCGCCCTTTGCAGGCACCGCTCGGCGGCGGAATAGATCGCTTCCGGATCGTCGGTCGGCTCGTTGAGATGGGTTTGACGGCTCGTGATCTTGAAGTCGGCACCCTTGAGTTTGACGCCGACCGAGGCGCCGCGAACGCCGTGCTGGCGCAACCGTTCGGCGATCTCGACCGACTGCTCGCGCAACACGTCGCGGAGCTTGCCGTGCTCGCGAACGTCGAATTCGAACGTCTCCTCGGTCGAGACCGAGACCGTGTCGCGATCGGCGCTGACGGTTCGATCGTCGTTCCCGCGTGCCAGTTCGCGCAGCATTTTCCCCGTTCGGCCGAACAACGCGAAGAGCCGCGCATCGTCGAGCATAGCGAACTCACCGATCGTCGTCACACCCGCTTGCGCCAGCCGGGCTTGGGCTTTCGGCCCGACGCCCCACAACCGGCCGACGGGCTGCGGCGCCAGAAACACGGCTTCCGTTCCAGGCGGGACGACGGCAAGCCCGTCCGGCTTGCACGAGTCCGAAGCAATTTTTGCGGTCATCTTCCCCCGAGCGACGCCGGCGCTGACGGTCAGCCCCAATTCGCTGCGGACGCGCTCCCGAACGTTTTTTGCGAACGCTACGACGTCGTCCGTCTCCGCGGCACCGATGTCGACGAAGGCCTCGTCGAGCGAAAGGCCTTCGACGGCCTTGGCACCGTCCTCGAAGATCGCGAACACTTCGCGCGAGACGGCACGGTAGTGCTGATGGTTGGGCGGGACAACGACCAATTCGGGACACATCACGCGGGCGCGAAAGAGCGGTATCGCCGAGCGGACTCCGAACGGACGCGCTTCGTACGACGCCGTGAGCACGACCGCACGCCGGCTCGAGCCCGCGACCGCGAGCGGTTTGCCTCGCAGCGAGGGATCGTCACGCACCTCGACCGCTGCATAGAATGCATCGATGTCGAAATGAACGATCATGCGTGCGGCCTAAGCGGCGATCGCGCCGAGAATCGAGCGAATGGCGCCGAGGTTTCGCTCGTCGTCTGCTTCGGACCCCGGCGTCTCGAGAATCGCAGTCTTGCCGCGCAACGCCGCATGCGAGACGAGCGCCCGAAAACCGTTGATCCCGATCAAGCCGTCGCCGATGTGCCAGTGACGGTCTTTGTGTCCTCCCAGCGGCACTTGCGTATCGTTGAAATGGAAGAGCGGGACGCGGTCGAGGCCGAGACGCTCGTCGACGAGCGCGAAGAACCGCTCGACTCCTTGCGCGTCGGAGATCTCATAGCCGGCAGCCCACGAATGTGCGGTATCGAGGCAGACCGCGAGCTGCGGGTGGTCGATCGTCCGCACGAAGTCTCCCAGCTCCTCGATCGTCCCGCCGCAGAGTTGGCCGGCACCGGCCGAGTTTTCGAGGACGAGGTAGACGCCCGGCGCGATCATCGCGAGCGCATCTTCGAGCGCGCGGCAGACGCGCACGAAACCCGCGTTGCGGTCGCCGGACCCGTACGAACCCAAGTGCGTGTTGACGTACGCGACCTCGCCCACGGCCGCAACGGCGAGATCGTTCTTGAGTAAGCGCAGCGAATTTGCGGCTAGCTTCTCGTCTTCGCTCGCTAGATTGATCAGATAGGACGTATGGATGACGGCCGGTGCGAGGCCGGCGTTGCGCCGCAGGTCGCGGAAGCGCTCGAGCGACGGCCGGTCGATCGGTGAGACCCGGTACGTCTTCGGATTCCCGCTAAAAAACTGGAGGGACGTGCAGCCGATGCGCTTGGCGTACGCGACAGCCGCTTCGTAACCACCGGCGACGCCCACATGGACGCCGAGGCGCAAGGTTGTTACGGCACCAGTCCGACGTACAGGTACTGAATGAACGTCGCCTGCATCTCCCCGTCGCCGTACGACGCGCGCAGTTCGGATTCCAGCACCGAGAGATAGCGCTCGAGGTTTTCGCCGTAGTGCTCGGACGCTCGGCGCCGGCTGCGCTCGTACGCCATCCAATGATCGACCGTCGTAAAGATGACGTGCCGGAGCACGCGCGTCCGGCGATCGGCGAACGGAGCGGCGAAGAATGCTTTGAAGCTGCCTTTGAGCGGATCGGGGATCGGCGGGCGCCTGGCGCGCAGGCTCGCGTGCTCGCGTGCCTCGCGCGCACGTTCGGTAGAGCTCAACGCCTTCCACCAAATCGCGACCGGCCGGCCGGGACGAACGACGCGCATCAATTCGTCCAGCGCCTTGACTTGATCGAAGTGATGGAACGCCTGCGCGCAAATCACACCGTCGAACGAGTTGTCCGCGAACGGCAGCTCCTCGGCGCGGCCTTGGACGAATCTGAGGTTCGGGAGGCGCTTTTGCGCGCTCGCCAAGCGGTCGGCATCCGGGTCCAGTCCCGTCACGATGCAGCCGCGAACCGCGAGGGGTTCGGTGGCATGCCCAATGCCGCAGCCGACGTCGAGGACTTCGCGCCCGGCGGCGATCCCGCATTCGGCGATGGCATCATAGAGATCCGAACCGTAGCCGCTGTGCCACGGCTCCGTGGTATTCGCTCGGCTTGGGGTCGGCGACGGAATGATGTTCACGTTATGGCAATATCGGCCGTTTAGCGCCGCACCTTGAATCCCGAGCGCGCGCCGAAGCGCCAGACCTTCCCGCTGGACGCCGAGCGCGAGGGATTGCGCTCGAGGGTCGTCCCGGTCATGAGCACGGCGTCCGAGGGCCGTTCGCGCCGGCCGACGCGGCCGATCAACTGTTCGACCTCGGACTCACCGAACGCGTCGGCATCGGTGATCACGATCAAGTCGGCCGCCGGGATGTCGAGGCCGCTGCCGATGAGGTTCGTGGCCGCGAGGATCGACGGCGCCTGCGC
>Ga0209415_10000842_pt1 | contig 58001 bp, 55 predicted proteins | sample PeaSoiSIISIP2007_FD_187696 | JGI IMG/M metagenome (GOLD analysis project Ga0209415, IMG submission 187696) | Peat soil microbial communities from Weissenstadt, Germany - SII-SIP-2007 (SPAdes) (version 2) | ecosystem: Environmental > Terrestrial > Soil > Wetlands > Peat | place: Germany... | reverse complement strand
CGCCTATCGCTTCTTGCTGCTGGTGCAGGTGGACGTCGCGGCCGAGCGCGAGCGTCTGGGCAAGGAGGTCATGCGGCAGGAAGCCAAAATTGCCAAGGCCCATTCCGGCTCGCTACGCCGAGCTTCGTGCAGCACACGCCGGCGGCAATCGTCGCCCTGGAGCGCGAGCGGCTGGCGCAATTCGCGGCGAGCCTGCCCGAGGTGCAAGAACAGGTCGCGCGCCTGGAGCCGACCTGAAAAAGCCGTTGCAAATCCTAGGGAAGCTACTGTGGTGAGGACGCCGACGGATGCGCCGGCGCTTCGCCAATCACCGAAACGGCATTGACCCAGTAACCGGTCTCGCCGAAGCAGTTTCCGGGAAGTCCGCGGTGCTGCTCATAGTGCAGCATAACGCGCTGACCAACCGCCTGGCTGATCAGGGCCGCGACCCCTTCGTCGCGCACCGTAAAGGGAAACTTCTCGGGTACCGAGCCCGGAAGCGAAACCATGACCAGTTCTCCCTCCCAGGTCTTGCAGACCCAGCCCTTGCGGCTGAACTTCTGGACCCAGCCCGCACGTTCCCCGCTAGCATATGACCACTCGAAAGCGACCGTCAGATACAAGGCCAAGGCAACCAACGCGCCGATCGTCAGATACACAAGCAATCGATTCAGCATTTTCCGGTATGTTCCCACAAGCCCCTGCGTTCCATCGAACCCGCTCGGCAGCCGCGCACGCCTCAACGGCGCCGAAGATAGTGCAGGAACTCCTTCCCGACCGTTTGCTGTCCCAGCAGAGCGTTGCCCGTCTGGCGCGCGAACGCCTTGAAATCGCGCACCGAGCCCGGATCGGTGGAAACGATCTTCAGTACCTGGCCGCTTTGCATGTCGGCCAAGGCCTTTTTGGCGCGCAGTATCGGTAGCGGACAACTCAAGCCGCGCGTGTCAACTTCGCGGTCGAACTTGTCGCCGGCAATCGCGGGTGCACTCATCTGCGTACTCCTGGAAAACGCGGTTCCTTCGATCCCCTCCGGTTCGTCTGCCGGAAACAAGGCGCCAGGCAGACCGGAACCCGCAAGGCTGGGCCCGTGAACGTCACAGCCGCTGGCGCGCCCATGCTTCCACCGCGGCCAGCGCCTTGGGCAATGCGCTCGCGTCGGTCCCTCCCGCCATTGCCAGATCGGCACGCCCGCCACCCTTGCCGCCAACCTGCTGCGCCACGAAATTGACCAGTTCGCCGGCCTTGATGCGGCCGGTCGCGTTCGCCGTTACGCCGGCAACCAGTTGCACCTTGCCGTCCGTCACGGCACCGAGCACGATGGCAGCACTGTCGAGCCTGCTCTTCAACTGGTCGACCGTATCGCGCAGTTGGCGCGCATCGACGCCGTCGAGCACTGCCGCGAGCACCTTTACGCCGCCGATCTCGACCGCGTGTCCGAGCAGCTGCTCGCCCTGTCCCGTTGCTAGTTTTTGCTGCAGGCGCAGAATGTCCTTTTCGTACGCCTTCACCTGTTCGAGAATCTGGCCGATGCGATGCGCCGCCTCCGCAATCGGACTGCGCACCGCCGCGGCGATTTCGCTCAGGCGCGCATCGATCTGCTGCACGTACTCGAGCGCACCCGCACCCGTCACCGCCTCTACCCGGCGCACCCCCGCGGCCACCCCACTTTCGGACACGATCTTGAAAAAGCCGATGTCGCCGGTGCGCGCGACGTGTGTCCCCCCACAGAGTTCGGTCGAATAGTTGACCGCGCCGTCCCCCATGGCGATCACGCGCACCTGGTCGCCGTACTTGTCGCCGAAAAACGCGAGAGCGCCGGCGCGAATGGCGTCCTCGTAGGGCAACTGCCGTGCGGACACCTCGGCATTGGCGCGAATCGCATCGTTGACGTGTTCCTCGACACGGGCTATCTGGTCCGCCGTCAGTGGCTTGTCATGTGAAAAATCAAAGCGTGTGCGCGCGGCATCGACCAGGGAGCCCTTCTGCTGGACATGTGCGCCGAGGACCGCACGCAGCGCAGCATGCATCAGATGCGTGGCCGAGTGGTTGTGCCGTGTGCGCCCGCGCACGGCGGCATCGACACTTGCCCGTACGCGATCTCCTACCCGAAGCGTCCCTTGACGTAGGGTGCCATGATGCGCAAAGACCTCGGGCTGCAATTTCTGCGTGTCATCGACCTCGAACAGTGCAGAGCCGCCACGAAGCGTGCCGCGATCCCCGACCTGTCCGCCGGACTCCGCGTAAAAGGGCGTTGTATCCAGAACCACGCTTGCCCCTTGGCCCGCATCGAGGTGCGAGACGGCCGTGTCGCCACGGTAGATGGCCAGCACGGAGGACTCGCTCTCGAGGGTGTCGTATCCGACGAAACGCGTTGCCGCACCCTCGAAATGCGCACCGCCGCTGACCTTGAACTTGCCCGCCGCGCGCGCCTGTTCGCGCTGGCGCTCCATGGCAGCATCGAACCCTTCTAGGTCCACACCGATGTTTCGTTCGCGGGCGATGTCTGCCGTCAGATCGACCGGAAAGCCATAGGTGTCATACAGGACGAATGCCGTTTCACCGTCGATCTGCGGCGCGGCGCTGGCGGCGAGGCGGGAAAACGCCTCGGTAAGAATCTTCATTCCGTGCTCCAGCGTCTCGCCGAAGCGTTCCTCCTCCTGCAGCAGCACCGACTCGATTCGCGCTCGCTGCTCACCGAGCTCGGGGTAGGCGGCACCCATCTCTCTTTCGAGATCCACCACCAAGCGGTGGAAGAACGGCGCGCGGCAGCCCAGCTGGTACCCATGGCGCAGGGCACGGCGGATGATTCGTCGCAGCACGTAGCCACGCCCCTCATTGCCTGGGATCACCCCATCGGCGATCAGAAACGCGCAAGCGCGAATGTGATCGGCAATGACCTTCAGCGAATTGTCGGTCAGATCGCGCGCGCCGGTGACGCGGGCAGCGGCCCGGATGAGGCTTTGAAAAAGATCGATCTGGTAATTGCTGTGCACGTGCTGCAGCACCGCCGCCAGACGCTCCAGACCCATGCCGGTATCGACGCACGGCCGCGGCAGGGGTGAGAGATTGCCGCCAGCGTCGCGGTCGAACTGCATGAAGACAAGATTCCAGATTTCAATGTAGCGGTCGCCGTCCGCCTCGGCGCTCCCGGGCGGCCCACCGGCCACGTCCGGACCATGGTCGAAAAAAACCTCCGAGCAGGGTCCGCAGGGGCCCGTATCGGCCATTTGCCAGAAATTGTCGGAGGTGTATCGCGGCGAGCCCGGCTTGTCGCCGATGCGGATGCAGCGATCGGCTCGCACGCCGATTTCGCGCGTCCAAATGTCATATGCCGCATCATCATCGACATAGACGGTTATCCAGAGCCGATCGACCGGCAGCCGGTACACCGTGGTGAGCAATTCCCAGGCAAAGCCGATCGCCTCGCGCTTGAAATAGTCCCCGAAGCTGAAATTTCCCAGCATTTCGAAGAAGGTATGGTGGCGAGCGGTATAGCCAACATTTTCCAGGTCGTTGTGTTTGCCGCCGGCGCGCAGCGATTTTTGCGCCGAGGTCGCGCGCGTATAGGGGCGCGACTCCTTCCCGGTGAACACGTCCTTGAACTGGACCATGCCGGAGTTCGTGAAAAGCAGCGTCGGGTCGTTTGCCGGAATCAAGGAGGCGGCACGGACGCGGGCATGACCCTTGGCAGCGAAGAATGCCAGGAAGCACTCACGGATTTCGGAGCTGTTCATTGGATATCGGTCGATTCGGGTGCAGCGGCGCCCGAGCGGTGGGGCCCGGACATCGACCGCACATGATACTGGTCCTTCCGCCGCGTCGCTGCCCGCGCGGAAAACCGGTGCCTAGACGATCTTTGAGTACGGCCGGGTGCGGCGGTCGTTGCGCAGATACCGATCGAATACCATCGCCACCGCCCGCACCAGCAGTCGGCCTTTGGGCGTTACGCTGATCCAATCCTTGGTGCACTCGACCAGGCCCGCATCCTGAAGTGGTCCGAGCTCGGCAAGTTCGGTGCCAAAGTACTCGTCAAAATCGAGCAGATGCGCGGTGGCTATCGACTCCTTGGCGACCTCGAAGTGACACATCAGGGCCATGATGACCGCGCGCCGTGCTAGGTCGTCGGCGTTGAGCTGGATGCCGCGCTGAATCGGCAGGACGCCGCCGCGCAGGCTCTCGTAGTACTCATCCAGCGATCGGGTGTTCTGCGCGTACGTGGGTCCGATCTTGCCGATGGCCGAAACACCGAGCCCGATGAGGTCGTAGTCGGGGCGCGTGCTGTAGCCCTGAAAATTGCGATGCAGTCGCCCCTGGCGCTGGGCGCGCGCCAAGTCGTCATTGGACTTGGCAAAGTGGTCCATGCCGATGTATTCGTAGCCGGCAGCGCAAAGACGCCGGATCGCATCGATCATGATCGTGAGCTTTTCCTGCGGCGACGGCACGGCCTGCGGGTCGATGCGCCGCTGCGGCTTGAACCGCTCCGGCAGGTGCGCGTAGTGATAGAGGGCAATTCGGTCCGGATCCAGCTCGAGAACCCGGTCCAGGGTGACCGAGAAACTAGCGCTTGACTGCCGCGGCAGGCCGTAAATCAAGTCGAAATTGATCGACTGGAAACCGGCTGCACGGGCCGCTTGCACGCTCTCCTGCGTGATTTCAAAGCTCTGCTCGCGGTTTACCGCACGCTGGACGTCGGCGTCAAAATCCTGCACGCCGACCGACAGGCGATTGAAGCCTAGGGATGCCAGCGCGCGGATCTTTTCCGGCGGAGCCGTGCGCGGGTCGATCTCGATGCTGAATTCGCCGCGCGGCGCAAAGGCGAAGCGTGCGCGCAACAACACCATCAGCCGTTGCAACTCCTCACTTGAAAGGTAGGTCGGAGTGCCCCCGCCCAGATGCAGCTGCTCGACCGGGCGCGCGCCGCTGAGCCGATCGGCGACCAAGTCGATCTCTTTTTCCAGGAACCCGAGGTATTCGGCGGCCTTGCCATGGTCCTTGGTGACGATTTTGTTGCAGCCGCAGTAGTAGCAAATCGTGTTGCAGAAGGGAATGTGCACGTACAGGGAAAGTGGACGGGCTCCTACCGTGCTCGGCACCGCCAGCCAGCGCGCGTAGGCCTCGGCATCGAAGGCCTCGACAAACCGGTCGGCTGTCGGATAGGACGTATATCGGGGGCCTGCTTGGTCGTAGCGGCGCAAAGTCGCGCGGTCGGGTAGCTCCACGTTGCCTTTGCTGAGGCTACCTCCTTTGCTCATGACCATGTCTTCCAATTACGACTCGCTTTCCCTTTTTTCTCGCCGCCGCGCATCCAACGGCCCGCCGGCCACCGTCTAAGAACACGCTCCGCGCGGGTAATGCGCAAAATTACCCAGCGAGTAATATCCCACCATACTCGGCGCCCGGCTTGACGAGCGTCAATTCCAGCCACCTTCGTATCGGAAGATGGGTCTCATTGCGTTTGCGGGATATCCTTATGGCTCCAAATTCCATGAACCTGGCCAATCTGCGCGTTGCCTGCTCGAACTGCAACCTGCGGGAACTCTGCCTCCCGGTTGGCCTTTCCTCGGACGAGTTGAACCAGGTCGAACAAATCGTCGCCACGCGGCGCAAGATCCACCGAGGCGAGGCGCTGTTTCGCGCCGGGGACCGATTTGAATCGCTATACGCGGTGCGCCTGGGTTTTTTGAAGAGCACCTTGATGTCGAGCGACGGCCATGAGCAGGTGACCGGGTTTCACATGGCCGGCGAATTGGTCGGTCTGGACGGCATTTCCGCCGATACCCACACCTGCGACACGACTGCCCTGGAAGACACGGAGGTATGCGTCATTCCCTACAACCGGGTGGAGGAATTCGCCGCTACCCTGCCCGCGCTGCAGAACCACCTGCGCAAGGTGATGAGCCGGGAGATCGTGCGCGAGCATGGCGTCATGCTCCTGCTCGGCAGCATGCACGCGGAGGAGCGGCTCGCCGCCTTCCTGCTCAACCTGTCGCAGCGGTTCGAGGCGCGCGGTTACTCGCGTTCGGAGTTCGTGCTGCGCATGACCCGGGCGGAAATCGGCAGTTTTCTCGGCCTAAAGCTCGAAACCGTAAGTCGCGCCCTGTCGCACTTCGCGCAGGAGCGACTGATCGAGGTCGATCAGAAACACGTGCGCATCCTCGATGCGGAACGGCTGCGCGCCATCCTGGGCACGAACACTTCGAAGACCGACCGCTGAGCCGCTGCGGATCTGCCGGCGGGCCGCCCTTATCAGGGAGCACCGCCTGGCCGCCGCGCGCCGAGCCCCGGTTCATCGGCCGGGTGGATCAGGTCGATTCGATCCGTGCATATCGCGTCAACGCCCCACGACCAAAGGGCCCTGGCTCGCGCCGGATCGTTCACCGTATAGCAAAGCAGTCCGTAACCGCGGTCCTTGACCTCTTGCACCAGCGCTGCGTCCAGCTTGCGGTGATCGCAGTGCAAAGAAACGCAAGCCAGCGCCTGCAGCGCCTCGCGCCAGTCCGCCACGACGCCGGAAATCAGTAGCCCTCGTGCAATTCCCGGCGCGCTGCTGCGCGCAGCTGCTAGCGCCGTGCGCGAGAAGGAGGAAAGCAAGGGCGCGGGAATCACTGCGGGACCGGCGTCGGCGCAAAAACGTGCCACCGCCTCCCCAACGATCTTGCCGGTACGTGCTTCGAAACCCGCCACCGGCTTAATCTCGACGTTGAGCCACATTCCCCGTTCCCGACAGTGGTGCAGCGCCTGCACGAGGGTGGGAATCCGGACACCGGCAAACTCTGTGCCAAACCAGCTTCCGGCGTCCAGCCTTGCCAGTTCATCGGCGGTCCGGTGTGCGACCAACCCGCGGCCATCCGTGGTGCGCTCCAGTGTCGCGTCGTGCAATAGCACCGGTACCTCGTCGGCCGACAGCACCGCATCCACCTCCGCCGCGCGGTACCCATGGCGCAAGCCGACTTCGCAAGCTTCGAGCGTGTTCTCGGGGGCAAACGCCCCGCCGCCGCGATGCGCCACCAGGCGCGGGTAGGGCCAGTCTGGCTTGGGCATGCAGCTCACCCCGCGATGCGCGATGCGATCAACACCGCGTTGCTGCGACCGAAGGCAAAGAATTTCGACATCACGTGCTCAATTGGACAGGGGAAATCGCCAACGCGCTCGACCGCTGCCGCAGGGCGCGCTCGACCGCTTCGGTTTTGTCCACGTCTGCGGCCCGCGTCACGCCGCAACTACAGCGTCGAATTGCGCGGACGAAGACGGAGCGTAGCGCATCGGCAACCGGGATTGCCCGGGCTCCGAGGCCGGCGCACCGGGGTGCCCGGTGCGATCCATCGCAGGTTAAGATTCCCTCGGAGCGATCGCCCGCATGCGTCTCCTATCGGATGCGCCACCACACTGATGAGCCGCATAGAATTTTCCTGGCACAACCCATATCCCAGCGTGCGCACTCCGGTCTTTGCGCGCAATCTGGTTGCCACCTCGCACCCGCTGGCAGCCAGTGCCGGATTGCGCGCGCTGTCCCGCGGCGGCAACGCAATCGATGCGGCGGTTGCCAGCGCGGCCGTGATCGCGCTGACGGAGCCGTGCTCGAACGGCCTCGGGTCGGATCTCTTTGCTCTGGTTTGGGACGGCGATCGACTCCACGGACTCAATGCCAGCGGCACCGCCCCGGCAGCCTGGACGCGTGAGTACTTCGTAGAGCGCTACGGCGAAGACTGCGCGGCAAAGCGGCCCGTCCGTGGCTGGGACACTGTTACGGTTCCGGGCGCGGTAGCAGGCTGGGGCGCGCTCCACGCCCGATTTGGCTGCCTCGGATTTGACGAGGTCCTGGCGCCCGCCATTGCGTATGCCGAGCGCGGCTTCGCCGTGAGCCCGATCACGCAAGAGAAGTGGCAGCGAGGTGCCGCTTTGCTCGCCGACCAGCCGGGATTCGCCGAGCACTTTCTGCCACGCGGGCGTGCACCTGCGGTTGGCGAGCATGTGACGATACCGGGGACGGCCCGCGCCCTGCAGTGCATAGCGGCGACGCGCGGGGAAGCCTTCTATCGTGGCGAAATCGCGGCAGCGATCGCCGGATTCGCCCGTGCCGGCGGTGGCGCCCTGTGCGAATCCGACCTGGCGGCCTTCGTTCCGGAGTGGGTCGATCCGATTGCCACGTCGTTCCATGGCCACGAACTGCACCAGATCCCCCCAAATGGCCAGGGAATTGCTGCCCTAATGTGCTTGGGAATCCTGCGGCACACAGAAATGGCCGCCTACCCGGTCGATTCGCCCGACTGGTATCACGTCACAATCGAGGCGATGAAGCTAGCGTTTGCCGATGTCTACGCGCACATTGCCGAGCCTGCGGCGATGCGCGTGCGCGCCGAGCAGCTGCTCGATGATGATTATCTACGCAGCCGCGCCGCGCTGATCGACATGCGGCGCGCGCTGGCATGCTCCAGCGGCATGCCGCGCCAAGGCGGCACGGTCTACCTGAGCAGCGCGGACGAGCGCGGCATGATGGTGAGCCTGATCCAGTCCAACTTCATGGGCTTCGGCTCGGGCGTGGTCGTTCCCGGTTGGGGAATCGCGCTGCAAAACCGGGGCCACGCGTTCTCGCTGGACGCCGGACATCCCAACTGCGTGGCGCCGGGCAAGCGACCGTTTCACACGATCATTCCCGGATTCTTGACGCAGGCAGGCCAGCCGCAGATGAGTTTCGGCGTGATGGGCGGGAACATGCAGCCCCAGGGTCAGGTGCAAACCTTGTGCCGTATGCTGCTCGCCAAGCAGCAGCCGCAGTCTGCGTGTGACGCCCCTCGTTGGAAGTGGAATCAAAGCGTGGATATCGAGCTCGAGCCAACGATCGATCCGACTGCGCGGGCGGAGCTGGTGCGCCGCGGTCATCGCATCGTCGTTTCCGAAGACTCCTACATGGACTTCGGGTCCGGTCAGTTCATCTGGCGTTTGGGCAATCCCCTGCGCGAGGGCTATGTCGCTGCGAGCGACAGCCGCCGCGACGGCCAAGCCTGCGGGTTTTGAACCGCAGCGCGGGCGCCGGGCCGGCAGAACCCGACAAGCCTCGATCGGCCCTAACGGACCTGCTGCAGGTCACGCTAAGGCCCCAGGGCGCCTTTCAGGCCACCGGAGATGGCGCAAGTCCTTGTCGAGCCCACCGCCCGCACAGGGCGCCCGGTTGCTCTACCGTGGCGCCCGCGATTTGCGGATCCGCGAAGTGGATGCGCCCGCCTCTGGGTGCTCGCCCGGAGCAAAGGCCGGGGGGCCTGAGGGTCCTGTACGGCGGCGACCGGGCGCGGTTTAAGCGGCCACGGCTGGTGCGCGCCTATGCCCGAGCCGCGAGCCGCATCGGTGCATGCGGCGCCGGACCTTGGCCAAGATGACGAACCCGTTGTATGTTGCGGGCATGGTCCAGGGTCTGGCCGAAGGCACGCATTTGGGTCAAAGTACTGGGCCTGGGCCGGGTCCGGGACACCACAGCGGCGAACGTGCGGCACAGAGTGGGCATATGGAACAGCGAGGTCCGACCTTGACCGAAGGACGCTTCGACTTCGGATTTGCCGTCCCGCGGATGCGCAAGGACCTCGCCGCTTGCCTTGGGGCAGCATGGCGCAACGGCCCATCGCTGCGGCTTGCCGCACTGATCGACCCGTTTTACCCCGAAATCGTAGTGCAAGGCGGCGCGCGCTGGAACACGTCTTCGCTGGTCCAGCGCCGGCACCGCAGCGCGGCGAATTCCTGAGTACGGATTGCGCCGGCGGAGTGCTGCCAAACTATGGGCCAAGGAAACGGATCGCAGAAAATCGCCGAGCTGCGTCCAATGCTGCTGCGAGTGGCACGCCTGCAATTGCGCAACGAGGCCTGGGCCGAGGACGCGGTTTCGGAGACAATCGTGGCTGCGATGGAGGGCATGGCCGCGTTTGACTATCGCTCACAGCTGCGGACCTGGGTGGTCGGGATTCTCAAGCACAAGATCATCGACCAATTCCGACGCGGCAGCCGCGAGGTTTCCATCGATGCGCAGCAGGAAATCGACGGGGGAGACGACTTGGAGGGACTGTTCGATGGCACGGGACACCGGATCTCGGCTCCGCTTGAATGGGGCGATCCGGAATCGAGCTTTGCACGCAAGGAGTTCTTCGCGGTGTTGCAAGCTTGTGTCGACCAGCTGCCGGCGCCGCTGGCGCGCGCCTTCCTCCTGCGCGAGTGGCTCGAGTTCGATACCGTGGAAATCTGTAAGGAAATGAAGGTGACATCGACGAATTGTTTTGTGATGCTGTATCGGGCCCGGCTGCGCCTGCGCGAATGCCTGGAATCGAAATGGTTTGCCGGGGAAGGCTCGCATCAACATGGCTAGGAGGCTGATCATCAACTGCCGCCAGGCCCATTGGCTGTTGTCCCGGCAACGCGATGTCCGGCTACACTGGTTCGACCGTCTGACCCTGCGGATTCACCTTCGGCTTTGCGATTGGTGCAGCATCGTTGGACGGAATTTTGAATTTCTCTCCCGAGCAGCACGACGGCTGGACCAGTAGAGCGTCACGATCATGCGCCTGGCAGTCATCATCCCCATCCACAACCGGGCGCAGACAATTGAAGAGAGTCTGCGCGCGCTGACGGATCTGCGTAGGCGTGGCCATCGCGTCGTCGTCGTCGACGGCGGCAGCAGTGACGACAGCACGGTGCGTGCGAGCAGGCTGGCCGATCGGGTTGTCGCTGCACCGCTTGGCTGGTCCTTGCAAATGAACGCCGGCAGCCGGTCACCGGAGGCCGAAATTGCCGATGTGCTGGTCTTTCTGCCGGAGGCCGTGCGCCTGCCGGCCCAGGCCGACCGTGCAATTGTGCGTGCCCTATCCAACTCCACCAGCCCATGGGGTCGCTTCGACGTGTCCTTTCGCCACCCCCGCGACGGTACGTCCCTGCCATTGCAGGTGGCTGCCGCTCTGGCCAATTGGTGCTCCCGTGCGACCGGGATCTGTACCCAGGAACAGGCGATCTTCGTTACCCGTTCCGCCTTTCTCGCCCTGGAAGGATTCAGCGCCACCGACGGGTCCGCAGATGCGGAATTTTCGCGCCGCGCCGGCCAGCTGGGACCCCCGATCGCGCTGCGGGAACGCGCGCTGGTTTGCGCCACCGAACCCGGTATCCCGGCCCTGTTGCGCTCTATTTTGCGCCGGGAGCGCCTGCGCGTGGCCTGCGCGCTCGGCGTCGACCTGGCTGCGCGGGGGCAGTTTTTTCGTCGCGAATCCTGAGACCGCGCGACTTCCAGCCGCATCCGACTTCCGCAGCCCCGGGGCTGGGGAATTGCTGGGCCGCAACGCGGCGCGGCGGTTCGTGACCACGCCATTACAATGCGCGTCGACCATGGACAAAAATCGCCTTCCAAAACATCACGCGCCGACCGCGACCAACTTCATCCGCAACATCATTGCCAATGACCTTGCGGCCGACCGCTTTGCGCGCCGGCGCTGGAACGGCCGGCCCGGTGACGGCGATTTCCAACACCGGGGCCCGGTCGATACCGCACGGATCCGCACGCGCTTCCCACCCGAGCCCAACGGCTACCTGCATCTGGGACACGCAAAATCGATTTTCCTGAATTTCGGCTTGGCACGCGACTTCCGCGGCCGTTGCCACATGCGCTTCGACGACACCAATCCGACGCGCGAAGAGCAGGAGTATGTCGACTCCATCCTCGACGCCGTGCGCTGGCTCGGTTTCGATTGGGCCGATGCAAGGCAGGACAATCTGTATTTTGCCTCCGATTATTTCGAGAAGTTGTACGAATGCGCGGAGTTCCTGATTACGCATGGCCATGCCTACGTCGATCAGTTGAGCGCGGAGGAAATCCGCGTTGCCCGCGGAACGCTGACCGAGCCCGGGCGGGATTCGCCAAACCGCAACCGGCCGCCCGCCGAGAGCCTGCAGCTGCTGCGGGAAATGCGCGCCGGCAAGCATCTGGAAGGCAGCATGGTGCTGCGGGCCCGGATCGACATGACCTCGCCCAACATCAATCTGCGCGATCCGGTCCTGTACCGGATCCGGTTCGCGCACCATCATCGAACCGGCGACCAGTGGTGCATTTTCCCGATGTACGACTACACCCATGCGCTGTCGGATGCGCTGGAATGCATCACACACAGCATCTGCACCCTGGAATTCGAAGATCACAGGCCCTTGTATGACTGGTGCGTCGAGCGCTGCGTCCCGGTGCTGCGCGCTCCGCAATGGCACGAAGCCGTCGAGTTCGTGCGCACGATCCGCTCACAAGGGGTCGAGGCGGCCCGGGAGTTTGCCCTGCACTGCCACAACTTTTCGCATAAATTGTTTGCCAGCGAGCCCGAGGCGCAAATGCGCGCCGTTTTCTCGCGCTGGGAGCACGACGGCAGCGCCGTGCTCCGCGACATGGATCGGTTCTTCGACCTGCTGGCGCGCGAGGCGCAGCAGTTTGCGCCCCTGCTTACGCACGCTCTGGAGGAGCACCGGCCGGACCCGTTCGATCTTCCGCGGCAATACGAATTTTCGCGGCTGAATCTGGACTACGTGGTATTGAGCAAGCGCAAACTGATCCAGCTGGTCGACGAGCACCTTGTCGACGGCTGGGATGATCCGCGGATGCCGACCCTGGTAGGTCTGCGCCGGCGCGGCTACACCTCGCAAAGCCTGGCGCTATTTTCCGAGCGCATCGGGGTAAGCAAGGCGGACTCGCGCATCGACTACGCTGTCCTGGAACAGGCCGTGCGCGACGATCTCGATGCCCGCGTGCCCCGGGCGATGGTGGTCCTGGAGCCGCTGCGCCTGGTGCTAACCAACATCGACAGCCAAGCCCAGGATGACTGCCTGGCACCGGTGCACCCGCACCTGCCGGAAAACGGCTTGCGCACGATTCCGCTGCGCCGCGAGCTCTGGATCGACCGGGAAGATTTTCTGGAGAATCCGCCGCAGGACTATTTCCGGCTCACGCCCGGTGGAATGGTGCGCCTGCGATACGCCTACGTGATCCGCTGCACCGCGGTGGAGAAGGATGCCGCCGGCAACGTGCTCGCCGTGCATGCCGAGGTGCTGCCACAGACGCGTAGCGGAACCCCCGGCGCCAACAGCGTCAAGGTGAAAGGCGCGATCCACTGGCTGCCGGTCGCCGATTCGATCCCCGTGGAGGTGCGCCTGTTTGAACGGCTGTTTCGGCATGCCGATCCAGATTCCAGCGCATCCGACTATCGGAGCCTGCTCGATCACGACAGCCGCAAGGTAATGCGCGCCTACGCGGAGCCGTCGCTAAACGCTGCGCTGGCCGAGGATCGTTATCAATTCGAACGCCATGGTTATTTCGTGGCCGACCGGTTTGACCATCGGCCGGAGCACCCCGTGTTCAACCGGATTGCGACGCTCCGGGATTCTCGCGGACGCTGACATGCCGCTGCGAACGCTGTCGTGGCGCTATCCTCTGCCAATTCCTCCCCATGAGTGGCGGCGAATTTGGATGCCTTGATCGATGCCGTTGGCCAGATCCGTGCCCGCATAGATGCCCTGCGGGCCCGCATGCGCGTGCACGGACTGTCGACCTGGATCGCGCTGTCCTCCGATCCGCATCTATCGGAATACCTTCCCCAGCGTTGGCAGTCCCGGCGATGGCTGACCGGGTTTTCCGGTTCCGCTGGGACCTTGGTGCTCACTGCCGATTTCGCCGGCCTATGGGTGGACAGCCGCTACTGGGTGGAGGCGGAGTCGCGCCTCGCGGGCACCGGAATCGAGGCGGTCAAGGCGAGCAGTGCCGCGGGCACGGCGCTGTTTGATTGGCTTTCGCAGCACGTTGCGCTCAACTCGGACGTGGGGGTCGATGGAACCAGCCTGGGCCTGGCGCTGGCACGCTCAATCGAGTCCGCTTTGGAAAAGCGCGGGGCACGCCTGCGCCCGGATCTGGATTTGCTGGAGGAAATCTGGCCGGGGCGACCCTCGCTCCCGGATGCGGCCGTGTTCGAGCGCAGCGGTGCGCTTGAGTCCTTGCAGCGATGCGACAAGCTCGCCAAGGTTCGCGAACGGATGGCGGCGGCTGGGGCCCAATGGCACTGGATCTCCAGCCTGGACGACATCGCCTGGTTGCTGAACCTGCGCGGGTCGGACGTCCCCTTCAACCCGGTATTCCTAGCGCACGCGTTGGTGGGTGCTAGCGACGTGCGATTGTTCGTCGCCCCGGGAAAAGTCGCCGCGCCGCTGGCCGAACGCCTGCTCGCCGATGGGGTAAAGATTGTCGAATACGGCCAGGCGGCCGCGGCCCTCGGCGCCTTGGGTTCGGGCGATGTGCTGCTGGTCGATCCGCGTCGCGTGACACATGCCATGGTGCATGCCGTCGCGGCGGGCGTGCGCATCGTCGAGCAGATCAACCCGACGACCTTGCTCAAATCGCGCAAGACAGATTTCGAGCTCGCGCACGTGCGCTCGGCCATGGCGCAGGATGGTGCTGCCCTATGCGAATTCTTTGCCTGGCTGGAACAGGCCCTAGATCGTCGCGAAAGGGTAACGGAGCTCACCATCGACGAGCGGGTGAGCGCCGAGCGCGCCCGGCGCCCGGGGTTTGTCAGCCCGAGTTTTGGAACGATCGCAGGGTTCAACGCCAATGGCGCCTCACCTCATTACTGCGCCACGGCAGAATCGCACGCCATCATCTGCGATGCCACGGGTTGCGGCAATGGCCTGCTGCTCATCGATTCCGGGGGGCAGTACGAAACGGGCACGACCGACATCACCCGAGTCGTCGCAATCGGCAGTACCTCGGCCGAACAACGCCGTGATTTCACCCTAGTACTGAAGGCAATGATCGAGCTCTCGATGGCGAAGTTTCCGCGGGGTACCCGCTCACCGATGCTCGACAGCCTTGCGCGCGCTCCGATCTGGGCCGCCGGCATCGATTACGGCCATGGAACGGGGCACGGCGTGGGCTACTTTCTCAATGTGCACGAAGGTCCGCAGGCCATATCCCCGCACCTGCTGCCGGAGCCGCAAACGGCGATGGAACCGGGAATGATCACGTCGAACGAGCCGGGAATCTATCGACCCGGCAGGTGGGGTGTGCGCATCGAGAACCTGGTGGCCACGGTTCCCGCCGCGCCCAGCGAATTCGGCGAGTTCCTGGAGTTCGAAACCCTGACGCTGTGCCCGATCGACCGGCGCTGTATCGACAGCACGCTGCTGCGCCCGGACGAAGTGGCTTGGCTCGACGCCTACCACCGGACGGTGCGCGCGCGGCTTACTGCGCTGGTGGCGGGAGCAGCGCTCGCTTGGTTGCAACGCTCAACCGAACCGTTGTAGTCAACGGCCCACTTCGATAATCTTCACGCGGACTTTACGCTCCTTGCCATCGCGCACGACCACCAGTTCCGCAACGCCATCAACGCCGATGCGTCCGAGTTCGGCAACAAAGTTCGACAGCGCCTCGACCCGCTTGCCGTTGACGCCGACAATCACGTCGCCCAGATTGCCGGTCTTGGCATTCATCGGCTTGAGTCCGGCTTCCGCCGCCGGTGTTCCGCGGCGCACTTCCGCGATCACCACGCCCGCGATCCCCGCCCGCTCCACCAGATCGGGGCGTACCGGCGTGATGCCTATCCCCGGCAGTGGCGCCCGACCGCGCGCGATCAGCGACGGTACGACGCGGTTGACGAGGTCCACGGGGATGGCAAAGCCGATTCCGGCCGAACTGCCGGATTCGGAGCGAATCGCCGTGTTGACGCCAACCAGCCGACCGGCGCTGTCGAGCAAGGGACCGCCGGAGTTGCCGGGGTTGATCGCCGCATCCGTCTGAATCACGCCGGCGATTTCGCGCTCATAGCCGGTCGGCAGCTCGCGATCCAAGGCACTGACAATGCCGTGGGTGAGCGTGCGCTGCAGGCCGAACGGGTTGCCGATCGCGTACACGGACTGCCCGATCTTCAGGTCGCCGGAAGTCCCCAGTCCGATCGGCCGCAGGTCACGCGGAGTGTGCCGCAGCTGGACCACGGCGAGATCGTATTCGGAGGACGCGCCGATGACCTGCGCCTCGATCGCATCGCCGGCGTCTAGCTGGACGAATACGCGCGAGGCTCCCGCTATGACATGGTTGTTGGTGACGATGTGCCCGCTGCTGTCCCAGACAAATCCGCTTCCGGCGCCGCGTGCCACCTCCGAACCGAAGAAGCCTTCGTTATGGATGACTTCGGTCGTGATATAGGCAACGGACGGGGCAGCGGCCTCGAATAGTGCGACCATCGCCTGCTCCGATGGCAACAGTGGCCCACGCGGGGACACGCCGCGGGGCTCCGCGCGCTCGCGCGCACTGGCACCGACAACCCACGCCGGGGACAGCACCACAAGTACGAGGGACAGCAGCGTGAACAACGCCGGAGCGGCGGCCATGGATCCACGCCCAACCGCGGATCGAACCATGCTTATCAATTTTGCGAATTCCGCCTGCGCTAAAAACGAGGGGGCATTATGGCGTGCGCGCCGGGCCTGCGCCGGACCGGAACTAGTCCATAATTGAGTTCTCCGCCCTACTTGTTTCGCCGCCCAAAATGCCTGAAATCGCCACCGGGAACACCGGCGATCGCAGCTTTGATCTTTCGCTGCGATTGTTGACCGCACTGGTCATCGTTGCCCTGGTGGGCAGCGTGGGCCTGCTCGCCTACCGTTGGATCGCACCGAGTCTTTCGCAAGGCGGAGCCGGCCCCATTAGCACGAATACACGCCATCCGCCGGCCGCGCCGACGACCGCCGTCGCAGGACCCTCGCAAGGAGACCAGGTGCTGATGGACCCGGGTCGAGTCTTTCGATGCGAGGACCAGGGCCGTGTCTCGTTCTCCGACCGGGCATGCCCCAGCGGTGGCGCGAGCGCCGAAACGCCGACCGCGCGGCCGCATCCAGTACCACCCGCCGCAAATCACTGAGAGCCGGCCCGGCCCTTGGCGCGTGCCGTTTGCCGGCCCGCCGTATTTGGCACCCGTCGCCGCCGAGAATCCGCCGTCCAACAGGACATCGGTCCGAAAGCGGCCCCCTGGCCGATTCAGGCGGTTGCTGCCTCCCTAGGCGCGCCGGTTGCGTCCGAGCCGGACGCGGTATCGAGATTGCGCAAGTGGACCGCCAACGCGGCGTCCATCGAATTGGCGTGCAGTTCGAACCAATGCGGCAGTTCCTGCGCCAAGCGAGTGACGACCTCGGAATCACCGGCGTCGAAACGCCGGCGCACCTCGGCGACGACCTCGAGCAGCATTTCGTGTTCGCGCTCATGAGCCGCGCGTGCAGGAAAGCTCGTATCGCGCATCCAGCGTTCTTCCTGCGAACAATGACGCAGCAGATGCTCATGCAGTGCCAGCAGCTTTTCGCCTTCATCGCCGGCCTGGTGCAACGCCGCGAGCAGGTCGTGGAATTCGCGGTGAATCGCATCCATCGGTTCGAAACCGACCTCGAAATAGCCGAAATCGGAAACCATCTGCGCCTCAATTGTCATGTTCATTCCTCCAAGGAGAAACTTGCCTTGTGATCTGGGCAGCCGCTTGCGCACAGCGTGCGCGCGCCACCCGCAGACGCCAATCGCGCATTCAGGCGCTATCCGTGCAAATGATCGAGCGCGCCTGTTGTTCCAGTCATCCGGTAATGATGCGCCGCACAATCCCTGCTTGGCCGGCGACGCTAGCGGTACACCATGACCGGCAGGGTGCTATGGGTCAACACCTTCTGCGTTTCGCTCCCCAGCAACACCGCGCTCAGTCCCCGGCGCCCATGGGAGGCCATGAAAATGACGTCGCAACCCTGCCGCTTGGCCGTGTCGATGATCGCCTCGAAGGGAGAAAAGGATCGGACCACCGTCGTTTCCACTGGAACCGCTGCGGTACGCGCCAGATTCTCGAGCGCTGCCAAACGCTCGCGAGCCACGTGGTCGGCACGCTGCTCGTATTCGGCGATGGTTTCGGGTCGGTACTCGGACAAGCTGGCGTAGGCGTACGGCTCAACAACGGTCACGCCCACGATCCTGGCTCCCAATTTCGTCGCAAGCCCGATCGCGCCCTGTATCGCGCGCAGGGACAGTTCGGAACCATCCGTAGGAACCAGAATCTTGCTGAACATTTTGTACTCCTATTTGCTATGCCCTTGGCGGCGCGCTAGGGGGCGCCGACTCCAGACAGCCATGGATGCATCCTAGAACTTCTTCGGGTGGCGTGCTTGATTGCGGTCAAGCGGATTCAAGCCGCTGCAGCGCACGCGCCGCGGCCGCGAAGCCCATCGTGGCCGTCACCGTGACCGCGGAACCATATCCACCACAAGCCAGCGGGCTGCCCGCGGGTGCGCCCGCCGGTTCGCACGCCGGCGCCGGCAGACCCAGGGCTTCGTCGGAAAAGACGGCGTCGACACCAAAGCACGGAGGTTTTTTGCCGCCGCCCGGACCCGCAAAGCCGTAGTCGCGCCGCAAGCGATGGCGCAGCTTTGCCAATAGCGGGTCGCCCCGGGCGCGCGCCAAGTCGTCGCGCCGGATGCGGGTCGGGTCTTTGCGCCCACCGGCGCCCCCGCAAGTTACGATCGCGATGCCAATGTTTCGCGCATGCGCAATGAGCGCGGCCTTGGCACGGACCTGGTCAATGCAATCGATCACCAAGTCCAGTCCGTACAGCAGGCGCACCACGTTGTCCTGCGTGACGAACTCCTCCAGCGCCCGAACGTTTGCGCCCGGATGGATCGCCTGGATCCGCTGCGCCATCGCCTGGACCTTTGCCTTGCCAAACTCCGGGTCCAGCGCATGAATCTGACGGTTCGTGTTGCTCTCGGAAATGTGGTCTAGGTCTATGAGGGTGAGGTTCCCCACGCCCGAACGCGCAAGCGCCTCGGCGGCCCAGGTGCCTACGCCGCCGAGACCGACGACGCCGATGCGCGCGCTGCCAAAGCGCGCGAGCGTCGCTTCGCCGTATAGGCGAGCGACGCCGCCGAAGCGGCGTTCGAGGTCCGGGGGCGCAAGCGCCGCGGAACCCGCCGTCGTGCCCAAATCGAAATCGGATCCCTTGCCGGACATGTTATCGGCCCTTCCGCGGCGATGGCAGCGCTCTGGTCGGGCACGCGGGCACACCGCATGCCGGAGAAAATGCAACGCATTCCGCATGCCGCGACCGGCAAATCCCGTCATGGCTCGAACCGTACAATGCCCGCAATCCAGGCCGCCTTCCCGCCCACCCGGCAAGTTCATTGCCCATATCACCGTCAACCGACCGCGGAGTTGCCGCATATCATGACCAAATCCACTGATCTTCGCACCGAATATCTTCGCTCGGAACTCAACGAGGATGATGCCGGGGCCGACCCGTTTGCGCTTTTTTCCCGCTGGTACAAGGAGGCGGTCGATTCCGGCGGGCGCGATCCCAACGCGATGTCGCTGGCAACGACCGACGCGCAAGGCCGTCCCAGCGTGCGAATTGTGCTGTGCAAGGAATTCGACCGCAGCGGCTTTGTCTTCTTCACCAACTATTCCAGCCGCAAAGGCAGCGAGCTTGCGCACAATCCCAACGCCTGCATCCTGTTCTACTGGGCCGACCTGGAGCGGCAGGTACGCATCGACGGGCGCGTGGAGCTGGTTCCGGCGGCCGAATCGGACGCGTATTTTGCGCAGCGGCCCCTTTCGGCCCGGATCGGGGCCTGGGCGTCGCCACAGAGCCAGCCCATCTCCGGGCGCGAGAGCCTGGAGCGCCGCTTTACGGAGATGGAGCAGCGGTTTGCCGGGCAGTCCGCGCCGCCACGGCCGGCGTACTGGGGCGGCTACCGGTTGGTCCCGTCGGCCCTGGAATTCTGGCAGGGACGGTCATCGCGACTGCACGATCGCCTGCTGTTTTCCCTACGGGGGGCGAACTGGGAGCGCGTCCGGCTTGCGCCCTGAGAAACGGGGTTTGCCCTGCCCAAAGACGGCCGACATCCACCAAAGGGATGACCCGAAGGCTTGCGGCGCTTGCACGAAGATTCGTCGCCGGCGGGGCATCGGGCTATGATAGGAACTTCCTGCAAGCCCGAGCCTGAAAGACCATGAGCGCTGACCAAATCTCGATCATCATCGTCGAAGACGAACCCGAGTTCCGTCGCCGATTTGCGCAGATCATCGACGGCGAACCCACTATGCGGCTCGCCGGCGTCGCGGCGAACAAGCGCGAAGCGCAGGTGCTGATCGATCGCGAGGACTTCGATGTGATGCTGATCGACTTGGGTCTGCCCGACGGCACCGGTATCGATCTCATCCGCAGCGTCAGCCAGCGCAAGCCCGACGTCGATATCATGGTCGTTACGGTGTTCGGCGATGAGCAGCACGTCGTCTCATCGATCGAGGCCGGTGCAACGGGGTACATCCTCAAGGACTCGACGCCGGCCGACGTCATTTCGTGCATCCGCCTGCTGCGCGCGGGCGGTTCGCCCGTGAGTCCCGTCGTGGCTCGCAGCGTTCTGCGCGCCATCCGCTCCCGAATGGGCGGTGCCGGAACCAGCGGTGCGAGCGCGCCGGCCCGGTCCCCGAACGCCGAGAACAACCCACTATCGGCGCGCGAGACCGAAATCCTGCAGTTGCTAGCCAAGGGAATGAGCTTCAACGAAATCGGCGAAATCCTCGGAATCTCCCCCCACACCGTCACAGCGCACATCAAGAAAATCTATCGCAAACTGGCAGTGCATTCGCGCGGAGAAGCCGTCTATGAGGCGAGCCAGATGGGTCTCCTGAAAACCTGAATCGACCGATTCATGCAGGAACGCCCGAGCTTGCCGCCTAGCGCCGCCCGCCGTCCCGCATTGGTTCTCCGCATCGGGCAGGCACTGCTGGTGGCCGCGGCCCTGCTGTTCGGCGCCATGGCCACAGCCAGCGCGGTTCCCATCCGGAAGCTGGAATGGTCGTACATCGCGCCCGACCCTCTGGCAACGACCCAACAAAGTACCGGGGAGTCTCGAACACCGTTTGATCTTCCACTGCGCTGGTCCTCGGTGGAAGGCTCGCCGCTGCATACCGTTGCCATGCGCATGCACTTTCAGCTATCAGCGGTGCCCGACCGCACCTGGGCCGTGCTGCTCTCGCACACGAGCGAAGGCGGTCGTTTCAGCGTCAACGGACATTTCATCGGGGCAATTGCCGCGGAAAGCGCCACTCGCCACGTCAGCTGGCGGCGCCCGCAATTGCTGGCGATCGATGCGCCCATGCTGGTCGAAGGCGACAACGAACTGCTCATCGAGACCTCCTATGGCCCCGGGTCGCATGCTTTGGCGGGGATCGAAGTCGGCCCGATGAGCGAGCTCTGGAATCAATATGCGTTGCAGTTCGTTCTTGAGTATGTCTGGACTTGGATCGGTGCGACGATTGCCCTGTTGACCGCGCTCGTGTTTGGCGCACTATGGTGGAGACGGCGCGAGGCAATATCGAAGTTGCTGGCGCTGGCGGCGCTGTGCTGGATCGTGTACTGCGCGGCATGGCTGGTCGAAATCATCCCGCCGGAGTATCGCCTGTGGGTGCGCCTCGCCGGCATGACGGCAATGGCCGCATTCAGCGCCACGCTTGCCGTGACGCTGATGCGACTGTCCTCCCTTTCGCGTCGGCGCGAGGAGTGGCTCATCTGGGCCTATGCCGCGCTCGGGCCCGTGCTTTCCCTGGCGAGTTCGATGGGAGCCGATCCCTACTTGAGCCTGTCCTGGCAACCGGGCCTGATCCTGATCATTGCCATCGCCGCCGGCGTCGGCCTTTATCGTCGCACGCAGGGCCTCGTGGCACCGCACCCGCTGGTACTGATCGCCGCGGTCATTCTCCTATTGGCGGCCCTGATCGACTTCGGCAGCGTTGCCAGGTTGATCAATTTCGAGGGTACGCCGGCAATGAATTTTGCCGGGCCGCTGATGCTTGCGGCATTGGCCACGCCGCTGGTCGATGGTTTCATCAAAATTCTGCGCGAGGCCGAGGCGGCGCGCGCGGAACTCGAGACCCGCGTGCGCGAGCGCGAGCAACTGCTGAAACGGAACTTCGAGCGGCTCCGCGCAAGCGAGCGGGTCACGGTGGAGGCGCAGGAGCGCCAGCGCATCATGCAGGACATGCACGATGGCCTGGGTTCACAGCTGATGTCGTCATTGATGCTGGTCGAGCGCGGGGCGGTTAGCAACGAACAGTTCGCCCAGATCCTGCGGGAATCGATCGACGACATGCGACTTGCCATCGATGCCCTTGCCGCCGAGGACGCGGACTTGGCGGCCGCCTTGGGCAACCTGCGGTTCCGTATGGAGCCGCGCCTGCGGGCGGCGGGAATGGAGCTGACCTGGGATGCACGCCGATTGCCCGAGGAAATCGGTTTGCATCCGGACGTCGTCCTGCCCATCTTGCGCATCGTTCAGGAAGCCTTGACGAACGCACTCAAGCACAGCCGCGCGCGTGCCGTGCGCGTCACACTCGCCGTCGAAGGCAGTGGCGAGGCGCAGTCGCTGGATATACGGGTGGCCGACAACGGCCGCGGTATCGCCGAGGAGCGGGTCGGCGGACGCGGGCTGCTGAACATGCGCAACCGTGCTCAGAAGATCGGTGCGCAGCTGAAGCTGGAAACGGCGCCAAACGTAGGCACCACGGTACATCTGCGCGCGCGCATCGGCCCGATCAGCCCAAGCACCCGGCCGCAGCAGACCGTGCTCAACACCCAGGCGATCATCGAGCGTGCGCGGCAGCAGTAGCGCGCAAGCTGCCAGAGCCGGATGCCGCGCGCCCCGCCGTTCAGCTGACGCCGGCGCGGCGAATGCGCGCAAAAGCGCGCCGGAACTTCTCGACCTTCGGTCCGATCACGAACATGCAGTAGCCCTGTGTCGGGTTCTGGCGAAAATATTCCTGGTGGTGCGTTTCCGCCCGTACGTAGCGGTCAACGGGTTCGAGCTGGGTGACGATGTCGTCCTCGAACAGATGCTGCGCTTCCTGCAAAAATTGCGTCGCGATCGATTTCTGCTCTTCGGAGTGATAAAAGATCGCCGATCGATACTGACTTCCGACGTCGTTTCCCTGACGGTTCGGCGTAGTCGGATCGTGAATTGCGAAAAACACGTCTAGCAGCTGGCGATATTCGATTCGCGCCGGGTCGAACTCGATGCGCACCACTTCCGCGTATCCGGTATCGCCGCCGCACACCTGACGATAATCCGGATTCTCAGTGGTGCCGTTGGAGTAGCCCGCCTCGACGTCGACGACCCCATCGAGCTCCTCGAAGACGGCTTCCAGGCACCAGAAACATCCCCCGCCAAGTGTCGCAAAAGCATAGTGCAGTCGAGGCACCGGTCCAAGAGGGTGGCGAATTGACATGGCGGGCTCCTTCCGGGTCGTGGCAGGGGCCGGACCAAGGCTCGGCTCCGGCTGCTTCGCTGATGCGGTCGATCTGCCAATCTTCGCGAACGACGCAGCAAGCTTACGCCCGGAACCGGGACCGCGTTTTTGCAGTGCAATTCCCGCCTTGCCGGCGCTCAAGGCCGCCCTCAGAAATGCCGAAATCCAGACACAAGGGGATGGATTCCCCGTCTTGCGGGGGCGCCGCGATGCGCCGGCCATGCCTTGCGCTGCGCGCCCCGGAAACTGCGGCCGCCGGCCGAAACCAGCAAACCGGCACGTGGAGAAATGCGATGACATTCATAAAGCAGTACCTGATTCGGCTCTCGCACTGTGACCCCACGGGAACGGTGTTCTATCCCAACTACTTCCACATCTTCAACGCGCTGGTGGAAGATTGGTTTTACGAGGCCATCGAAATCCGCTTTGACGAATTTCTCATGGAACGCGGTCTGGCACTGCCCACCGTGCGCATGGAGGCGACTTTTTCCAAGCCCACGAAAATGGGCGAAACCGTCGATTTCTGGCTCACCCTCTCGCATGTCGGACGCACCTCGGTGCGCTTTACGATGGGCGTTGACAAGGATGGCGAGCAGCGCGTGCGGATGAACCGCATCGCGGTCTGCACGTCGCAGCAGACCCGCGAAGCCACGGTCATCCCCAGTGATGTGCGCGAGAAGATGCTTGAATTCATGCGCGAATGATCTGCCGTTGCCCGGTCGCGCACGATCCGCAGACCGTACGCTGTAGCAGGCACACCCGGGAGAAATTCCTGCGGCAAAGCGCTCCAGATCGCCGGCACGGCGCGCGATAGGTTGGGGGCCGACGGCATCAGCGATGAGTTCGGGATTGCCCGGCACATGCTCAACCTGGAGGTCGTCAATACCTACGAGGGCACGCACGACATCCACGCCCTCATACTCGGGCGCCCCCAAACGGGGATCCAGGCCTTTTTTGGGGCCGGCTGATCCTTCGCGCGGTTGCGCCGGCGTTTCTATGCCGCCGGCGACCACCGCGGCACGCCTTTGGCCAGGAATGCGGCCATGCCTTCACGCGCCTCGTCGGAGCTTCGCTGCAACGCGATCGCGCGGGCCGTGCGATCGATGAGCTCGTCCGAGATTTCGTTCCCAGCGACCGCGGCCACGAGCGCCTTGGCCGCCGCCTGCGACATCGGTCCGCCGGCACCAAGCGCCTCGCAGATCGTGCTTACTCGGGAATCCAGTTCGTCCGCCGCGACCGCTTCGTGGACTAGGCCGAGTTCGACCGCACGCGCTGCCGAGATCCGTTCCGCCGTTTGCATATAGCGCAGCGCCTGGCGCGGACCGATTGCGCGTACCACGTATGGGCTGATGACCGCTGGAATCAGCCCGAGGCGGACCTCCGACATCGCGAAGCTCGCCTCCTGCGCAGCGATGCAAATATCGCAGGCCGCCGCCAGCCCGACACCGCCGCCCAGGGCCGCGCCGTGCACCCGGGCCAGCGTCGGCTTTTTCATCCGCGCGAGCTGGCGCAACATGCCCGCAAAACGCCGTGCGTCCTGTAGATTATCTTCCATGGTCGCGGCGGCCGCGCGGCCCATCCAGTGCAGATCGGCACCGGCGCAAAAGTTGCGACCCCGCCCCGCAACAATCACGATCCGGATGGACGAGTCTGCCTCCAGGGCACGGCTGGCCGAGTCGAGCTCCTCGATCAGGATCTCGTTGAAGGCATTGTGCACTTCCGGACGGTTCATCCAGATCGTCGCGATCGCCGCGTTGCGCTCAATGCTAAGCGTTTGGTACACGTTCCCTCCTTCCCCACGGCCGGTGCCATCGGCCGGTAGCAGGCCATCCCCGCATCTGTTTCTTGCGTGCCCGGGCGCTCGATTGTGCTCCCCTGTCTGCGCCCGGCAGGCACTGCCGGTCCGGCGCGTGTTCTAATCGGACCGTTTGCGACCGTTTCTGCAACCTCGATGCGATTTACTGACGTTCTCGGCTATGTTGCGGCAATGCTGACAACCGCTTCGTTTGTGCCGCAAGCGCTCCATACCTGGAGAACGCGCCGTGCCGGTGGCATCTCGCTCGGCATGGTGTCGATTTTCACCCTCGGTGTCGCATTGTGGCTTTGCTATGGAATTGTCCTGGGCGCATGGCCGCTGATCATCGCCAATACGATCACCCTTGTTCTGGCGCTTTTCATACTGGGAATGAAATTGACCTTCGACCCATGAACCCAATGGTCCACGAAGAACTCAATCCGCCTCAGGAATTCGGCTATCGCTGCCGGCCGCCGCGCGCCGCAGCCGATCATGTATTGCCTCCCAAAGCTCTCCGGACGGCGGAACGACAACCAGGAGCCGCTCGGCCGCGCTGGCATCGAGTTGGCGCAACCGGTCGTAGAGGAAATGGGCATAGTCCTGCGGTGCGGTGGCGGCCGTCAGGCGCATGACCACGTTGTCGGCCAATAGCGGCACCAGTGCGCCGGGTGGCGCCATCACCCCCAGCGGCAAGGGCCGCAGCGCAGCCGCCCGCACTGCCAGGTCAGTAGCTGCGACCAGTTCCAGCGGCTTGCGCGGGGCGTAATGACCGGCAGCGCGGCCGGGGGTACGAGGTGCGCAATCGGTATCCGCGCCAATTCGAACGGCACTGCCGAGGGCGGCGCCGATCCGCTCGCGCCCGATCGAACCCGGTCGCAAGATGCGCGCCTCGCCCACGGCAAAATCGACAATGGTCGACTCGATTCCAAGCGCGCTGACACCACCGTCGAGGATAAAATCGACCATCCCGTCGGGTTTCTCCCCGAGGTCGGCGCGAACATGCTCCGCGCAGGTCGGGCTGATGCGACCATATCGGTTCGCGCTCGGCGCGGCGATCGCGGCCGCATCATCGCCACGCGCGGCGCAAAAAGCGTGTAGCAAGGACTGCGCCCAGGGATCCGCCGGGCAACGCACGCCCACGGTATCTTGGCCACCGGTGATGAGGTCGGTCGCACGCGGCGAACGCGGCAATATCAAGGTGAGCGGACCCGGCCAGAATTGATACATCAGCACACGTGCGGACGGCGGAATCTCCCGCGCCCAGCGCTCGGCGGCACCCGCCTGCGCCACGTGGATGATGAGCGGATGCGCGCGGGGCCGACCCTTGGCACGGAATATCGCGGCGACGGCGTCCGGCCAATCGGCATCGGCGCCCAATCCGTAAACCGTCTCCGTAGGAAACGCGACCAAGCCGCCACGCATCAGAACCTCGACCGCGCGTCGCACCTGCGCCGCGTCGACGTCCTTGCGGGTCCCAAGCACGCCGTTCCTCCCCATCACCCCGGCGACCGCACCAGGGAGCGGGGGGGATCCAGGTGGAGGGCAGCGGCGACCCGGCCGGCGCCCTCGAGCGCACCTTCGATCGACTTGCCGACCACGGTCACATGGCCCATCTTCCGACCGGGACGCGCCTCGCTTTTGCCATACAGGTGTAGGCACGCGCCGGGCACGGCCAGGACGCGATCGAAGGCGGGCTCGTACTGACGCCCGTCGCTGCGGAACCAAAGATCACCGAGCAAATTCAGCATGACCGACGGGGCAAGCATCCGGGATTCGCCCAGCGGCATGCCCGCCAAGGCGCGCGCCTGCTGTTCAAATTGACTGCTGACGCAGGCATCGATCGTCGCGTGGCCACTGTTGTGCGGACGCGGCGCGATCTCATTGACCAACAGCCGTCCATCGGCAAGCTCGAACATCTCCACGCACAATACACCGACGTATTCGAGGCCGTCGGCAATGCGAATGGCGATCGCGCGCACCCGCTCCGCCTGGGCGGGATCGATGCGCGCCGGCAATATCGCGACCGCAAGTATGCCGTTGCGATGCTCATTCTCGCTCGGCGGGAAAACGACGGTCGACCCATCGCACCCGCGCGAGACGATTATCGACAGCTCGCGGCGCAATGGCAGCCGCTGTTCGAACACACAATCGACCGCCTGCAGATGCTGCCAGGCCGCGTTCAGGCCAGCCGGATCGCCGACGTCGACCTGCCCCTTGCCGTCATAACCCAGGCGTGCCGTCTTCAAGATCCCGGGGAACAAGGTCGCATCGAGCGCATGCAGATCGACCGTGGCGCTGATGACCGCGTGTGGAGCGACGTCGACAGCGCAGGAGCGCAGGAAGCGCTTCTCCGCAATCCGGTCCTGAGCGACGGCAACCGCCTCGGCATGCGGACGAACGGGACAGTGGCGGCGCAACAGCGCCAGGCTCTGCGCCGGTACGTTCTCGAATTCGGTGGTTACCGCCGCACAAAGTCTTCCCAACTGCGCGAGCGCCGCTGGATCATCGTAGGCGGCAACGATCTGGCGTTCGGCCACTGACCCGGCCGGTCCCCCGCCCGTCGGATCCAGAACGCACACGCGGTAGCCCATGGACTGAGCCGCCAGGCAGAACATGCGCCCCAGCTGACCGCCACCGAGGACGCCAAGCCAATTCCCGGGTGCAACAGGCCTTTGGCTCTGGCGGCCGGTCACAATGGCAAGGTCATGTTGCGTGCCTTTTCGCCCTGGGTCGCGCGATACTGGGCAAGCTTCATCACAAGCACGGGATCATCCAGCGCCAAGGTAGAAATGGCGAACAGGGCCGCATTGGCCGCGCCAGCCTCGCCGATGGCAAACGTCGCAACCGGGATTCCTTTGGGCATCTGAACGATGGACAACAGGCTGTCCTCCCCGCGCAGGTAGCGCGATGGCACGGGCACCCCGAGCACGGGGATCAGCGTCTTGGAGGCCAGCATCCCGGGAAGATGCGCCGCTCCGCCCGCGCCGGCAATGATGATGCGCAGTCCCCGTTCGCGGGCGCCCTCGGCGTAGGCGAACATGTCGTCGGGCATGCGATGGGCCGAAATCACGCGCGCCTCAAAGACAACCCCAAACTCCTGCAAAAGCTCGCAGGCGTGCTTCATTGTGTCCCAGTCGGATTCGGAGCCCATCACGACGCCGACCAGGGCTGGATTTCGGCTTACCACCGCGACTGCCCCGGCAAGTGTTCGAGAGCTTGCTCCATGCCATCACCTGTGACGAGTCGTTCCAGCGCCTCGCGATAGCGCGCGGCGGTCTTCTCAATGATGTCCTGCGGCAGCGACGGCGGCGGCGGCGTCCTGTCCCAGTGCTGCTGCTGCAGCCAGTCACGAAGAAACTGCTTATCGAAACTCGGTGGTGAAATCCCCACGCGGTATTGGTCCGCCGGCCAGAAACGCGAGGAATCCGGAGTGAGCACTTCGTCCATCAGGCGCAATTCGCCGCTGCGGTCCAGTCCGAACTCGAATTTCGTGTCGGCGATAAGGATCCCTCGCCGGCGCGCGATATCGGACGCATGCCGGTACAGGCGCAGCGAGAAATCACGAACGCGTTCTGCGAGCTCGCGGCCGATACGTTCGCATACCCGCTCATAGGTAATGTTCTCATCGTGCTCCCCTAGCTCGGCCTTGCGGGCAGGAGTAAACAGCGGCTCGGCCAGTTGCTGCGCCTGCTGGAGCCCGCCGGGCAAGCGTATGCCACAGACCTCTCCGCTACGGCAGTAATCGCTCCAGCCCGAGCCGATCAGATAGCCCCGCACCACCGCTTCTATGGGCAAGGGGGTGAGTCGCCGCGCCACAACCGCGCGGCCCTCCACCTGGCTGCGCTCCTGCTCCGGGACGAGCGTTGTCGGATCGATTCCGGTCAGGTGGTTCGGCACCAGCGCAGCCAAACGCTTGAACCAGAAGTTGGACATCGCGTTGAGCACGTGTCCCTTGCCCGGAATCGGCTCGCGCATAACGACGTCAAACGCCGAAATCCGGTCTGTCGTGACAATCAGTAGACGATCCTCTCCGACCGCGTAGGTATCACGCACCTTGCCGCGGTAGACCAGCGGCAGCGAACTCAGGTGGGACTGGAGCATTGGCGCCGGCATGACCACGGACCCGGCTGCGGCCTGGATCGGAGTCACCCGAAGCGTGCCCAAAGCACGGACAGCCAGACGCCACCGGCAAGCAGCAGCGACAGCATCACTGCAGCGCTGCCCAGGTCCTTGGCTCGCTTGGCCAAGGGATTGATCTCGAAGCTTTGGCGGTCGATCGCCGCCTCGATCGCGGTGTTGACGATTTCGACGATCAGGACCAGGACCACCACGGCGATCATCAGCAATCGCTCGACCAGGCTTACCGGCAGCAGCGACGCAGTCGGGACCATAACCACCGCCAGGAGCAACTCCTGGCGAAAGGCGTCTTCCTCGGCCCAGGCCGCAACAAAACCGTCGTAGGAATAGCGAAAGGCATTCAAGACCCGTTGCAGGCCGCGCTTGCCCTTCAGCGCCCGGCTATCGCCGGGGGCAGAAGGGCTTTGCATGGGCGAGTCCGGGTGCATCCCGAGCGTCAACGGATGTGCTGCGCGAGCTCGCCGGCGCGGTAGCGCTGCGCCATCTTCTGCAGCGGCATGGCGACGAGCTTCGACGCCATACCCTCGCAGCCGAATTGCACATAACGCTCCTTGACGAGCGCTTTGGCCGCCTCGCGCGCGGGCTTGAGAAAGTCGCGTGGATCAAACTTGGACGGATTCTGCGCCAAGTACTTGCGCACCGCCGCGGTCATCGCCAGGCGAATATCGGTATCAATGTTGATCTTGCGAACGCCAAACTTGATGGCTACCTGAATCTCCTCGACCGGCACGCCGTAGGTCTCCTTCATCTCTCCGCCGAATTCCCGAATCACCGCAAGCAGATCCTGCGGAACGCTGGACGAACCATGCATGACCAGGTGGGTGGTGGGAATCCTAGCGTGGATCTGCTTGATGCGGTCGATCGCCAGGATGTCCCCGGTTGGCTTGCGTGAGAATTTGTAGGCGCCGTGCGAGGTGCCGATGGCAATGGCCAGGGAGTCGAGCTGGGTACGGCGCACGAAATCCGCCGCCTGGTCCGGATCCGTCAGCAGCATCTCGCGCGTCATCTTGCCCTCGGCACCGTGGCCGTCCTCCTTCTCGCCTTCCATCGTCTCCAGCGATCCCAGGCACCCCAGCTCGCCCTCGACGCTTACGCCCTGCGCGTGCGCGGTATCGACCACCTTCTTGGTCACTTGCCAGTTGTATTCGTAATCGGCGACGCTCTTGCCATCTTCCTTCAATGATCCGTCCATCATGACCGAGGAGAAACCCAGCCGCATCGCCGATTCACAAACGGCCGGCGACTGGCCATGATCCTGATGCATCGCGACCGGAATCTTCGGATACGTCTCGATCGCGGCTTCAATCAGGTGGCGCAGAAAAAACTCACCGGTGTATTTGCGGGCGCCGGCCGACGCCTGCATGATGACCGGCGAATCCACGGACGCGGCCGCCTCCATGATCGCCTGCACCTGTTCGAGGTTGTTGACGTTGAATGCCGGAACCCCATACACGTGTTCCGCAGCATGGTCGAGCAATTGACGCATTGAAATCAGGGCCATTTTCGTCTCCTTTCAAAACCTTCCGCGCTTGCGGCAATCGCGCGCCGCAGTCTGTTCGTTCGCTAGCCGTCTCCGTGTCAGCGCGCAGCAGCACGCTCCTCCAACACCGCCACGGCGGGCAGTGGTTTACCCTCGAGGAATTCGAGGAACGCCCCGCCACCGGTCGATATGTAGCTGACGCGATCGGCTATGCCGTACTTGGCGATCGCGGCCAGGGTATCTCCGCCGCCGGCAATCGAAAAGGCACCCTGCGCGGTTGCGCTGGCAACCGCCAGAGCCAGATCATGCGTACCCTGGGAAAATGCGTCAAACTCGAAGACGCCCAATGGGCCGTTCCAGATGATCGTCCCCGCCTGCTCGACGATGCGCGCAAGATGCGCGGAGGTTTGCGGCCCGACGTCCAGAATCATTTCATCGGCCCGCACGTCGTCGGCGCGCCGCACCTGCGCCGGGGCGTCGGCGGCAAAACGCGTGGCCACGACCACGTCCATCGGCAGCGGCAGCGTGGCCCCCTTCTTTTGCAGGGTGTCGATCACCTTTTTGCACTCGGACACAAGGTCGGCCTCGGCAAGGGATTTGCCAATCGGCAAGCCGGCGGCCAGCAGGAAGGTATTCGCGATGCCACCCCCGACGATGAGACGGTCGACCTTCTTTGCCAGGTTATTGAGTATCGTCAGCTTGGTGGAAACCTTTGAGCCGGCGACAATGGCAACCAGCGGCCGCTTGGGTTCGCCCAAGGCCCGGCCAAGTGCATCGAGCTCCGCCGCAAGCAGCGGCCCGGCACAGGCCACCGGGGCGAATCGGGCGATGCCATGGGTGCTTGCCTCCGCACGGTGTGCGGTACCAAAGGCGTCGTTGACATACACGTCACAGAGCGCTGCCATCTTGCGCGCCAACTCCTCGCTATCCTTCTTCTCGCCCTTGTTGACGCGGCAGTTCTCCAACAGCACCACCTGGCCCGGGGCCACCGAGACCCCGTCGACCCAGTTTGCGATGAGCGGCACCGGACGGCCAAGGAGCTCGGACAAGCGCGCGGCAACGGGGGCCAAGGAATCTGCGGGCGTCATGGTGCCCTCGGTTGGCCGACCCAGGTGCGATGTGACCATCACCGCCGCACCGGCGGCAAGCGCGGCTCGGATCGCCGGCACCGAGGCGCGGATGCGGGTGTCCTCGGTGACATTGCCCTGCTCATCCTGCGGCACGTTAAGGTCGGAACGAATGAACACCCGCTTGCCGCGCAGCAGGCCCTGCTTGCAAAGGGAATCCAGAGTAAGAACTGTCATGGAATATGCCGTCCTTGGTTGGAAAGTCGCCCGCAGCCGCCGCAGTGCAGGGAAGATGCACCCTTCCCGTGCCGAAACGAGTCCCCGGGATTATAGGATCTGTGACAACACGCTACGGCGATTTGTCCGGGCCGTCATGTTTCTGACGCATGCGCACGCAAGCGACACGCGCGCCGGCCCGGATCCGAACCCCCGCCTCAGGCTTTCATCAGCGCGACCGTCGTATCGAGCATGCGAGCGCTGAAACCCCACTCGTTGTCGTACCAACTGCTCACCTTGACCAGGCGCCCCGACACCTTGGTAAGCGTGGCATCAAAGTTCGACGAGTGCGGATTATGGTTGAAATCGACCGAAACCAGCGGCTCCTCGTTGTAGGAAAGAATGCCGCGCAGTGGGCCTTCGGATGCCTCGCGCAGGATGCGATTGACTTCCTCGACGGAGGTCTCCCGCGCAGCAATAAAGGAAAGATCGACCAAAGAGACATTGATCGTGGGTACGCGGATGGCAAAACCGTCCAGCCGTCCGTTGAGTTCCGGCAGCACCAGGCCGACTGCGGCGGCAGCGCCGGTCTTTGTGGGAATCATCGACATGGTCGCCGAGCGCGCGCGGCGCAGGTCTTCATGATAGACATCGGTCAGCACCTGGTCATTGGTATACGAATGCACCGTGGTCATCAGGCCGTTGACCAGGCCAATGCGTTCATGGAGCGGCTGCACGAGTGGCGCCAGACAATTGGTCGTACACGATGCATTCGAGATCACGGTGTGATCTCGCTTCAGCACGGAATGATTCACGCCATAGACGATGGTCGCGTCCACGTCCTTGCCGCCGGGAGCCGAAATGATGACCTTCTTGGCACCACCCTTGATATGGGCGCCCGCCTTCTCCTTGGTCGTGAACAAGCCGGTGCATTCCATCACGACGTCGACTTGCATTGACTCCCAGGGCAGTTTTGCGGGATCACGGATCGACAGCACCCGGATCCGGTCCCCGTTGACGACGAGCGCGTCGCCTTCAACGGCGACGCTGCCCGGAAATTTTCCGTGCACCGTGTCATAGCGCGTGAGGTGCGCATTGATCTTGGCATCACCAAGATCGTTGATCGCGACGATCTGCAGATCGTGCTTCTTGCCCCCCTCGTAATGAGCGCGCAGAACATTGCGGCCGATGCGCCCGTAGCCATTGATTGCGACTTTGATGGTCATGATCTGGGTCTCCACCCGTTGATTAACCCGCCCGCGCACCGGCTCACCGGGCTGCGTCCTCGCGCCCTTCTTGCCCTAGGATCGGTGCGGCAAAAATCCCCCGGCAGGCCAGCCCCCAAGCACGACCGCACGGGCGCAACTCCTTGCCGCCTCGCGATCCATAGGGACACACCCGCCATCAGCCGCAAGACTAGCAATTTTATCAGTCGTAACGATGATTTCCGTCATATGGAGGCGGATTAGGGACCGCAAAGTCCCCCCTACGGCCAACGCGGTCTCGCACGCACAGGGCAGTTATCGATTCCAGTACGCTGCGGTCGATGGCGGTTCCCCGATTTCTCGTGCTCGATGCCCTGGCGGTCGGGGCGAGCGTTCTTTTGCCACCGGCTTCCAGCCACCACGCACGACGGGTACTGCGCCTGCACGCCAATGATCCGTTGATTCTTTTCGACGGCAAAGGGAGCGAGTTTGAGGCGGTTTTTGCCCCCGACCCGCTGAATGCGTCTCGTTCCCACGCCACCATCACCCGCGGAGGTCCGGTTGACCGTGAAGCGCTCGTACGAATCACGCTCGTGCAAGCGCTCAGCTCGCAGGACAAGCTCGATTGGCTGGTTGAAAAAGCGGTGGAACTCGGTGCCCACCGCATCGTCCTCGCGCCCGCCGCGCGCAGCCTCGTACGCTTGAGCGGGCCGCGTCGCGAACGGCGCGCGGAGCGATGGCGGGAGATCGCCGTGGCCGCATGCTGCCAGTGTGGGCGCAATCGCTTGCCGAGCATCGAGATTTCCGATCACCTGGAGACGGCACTGCGCTCCGCCCAGGACTCGAGCGCACGATGGATACTCGACCCCGGTGCGCAATCCGGATTGCACCGCGCCAGCGGCGACTCGGTCACCTGCGCCGTCGGCCCGGAAGGCGGCTTCACTGCCGAGGAACTGGCGCTGGCCCACTCTCTGAGATATGCCGGTGCAAGGCTAGGCCGGCGCGTGCTGCGCACGGAGACGGCCGGTCTGGTTGCCATCAGTGCGCTGCTCGCCTTCCATGGCGAGTTTGCCTAGCGTAACGCGCCGCGCGGAGCACTAGACGACGACAACTCGCGACCCAGTGGCCGTCTGTGGTTCGCGCCGCTCGGTAAGAAAGGCCAGCACCGCGTCGCGACGCGCAAGCGTGTCGCGATAACCCAGGTCCATCAATGCGCGGGTAAACGGCGGCTCGAATAGCAGATAGCTGGCAAGCCCGGCACCGCTGGAGCGATAGGTTCCAATTGCCTCGAGAAGCGCGCGGATCGGCCTTGGCAGGACACCGATATATTCCATCGCGATGCCGTCGATACGTTCACTGGGGGAGATCGTCAATGTCTCGAGCGCTCGCAGGCCAGCAGCGCGGCGCGCATGCGGCGCCATGGTCTCCACGACCTGATTCATCTTTTCCAGGCGCTCCACGTCGGTCGCCAGCGCGTCGAGAAAAATCGTTGAAAGCGCATGCCCGGCGACCTGGGCCAGCGAGGGATAGGCCGCGGCATCGAAATTGGGCAGGACGCCGGGATTTCCCGTCTGCCCAACGCCGATGACCAGAATGCGCTCGGCGCCGAGATGGATCGCCGGGCTGGTCGGCGAGAGCTGACGCATTGACCCGTCGCCGAAATACTCGACCCCTCCGGTCAAGGAATCGGACAGGTCCAGCGGTACGGCCGGGAAAATAAACGGGATCGCCGCGGAAGCCAGCAGATGCGGCACGCCAATCTTGGCACGGACGGAGACCCGTTGCAGTTTGCTCGGGAATGCGTGGTCGGACAGCGACTGGTAGAACGTTACGTGTCGCCCGGAGCTGTAGCTCGACGCACCCACGGCGAGTGCGCGCAAGTGGCCGCGCTCGAGTGCCAGATCGATCCGCGAAAAATCGATGAGCCGGCTCAGCAGGTCACGCAAGGGTTCATTGTCCAGCAGCGACCTGGGGCGCGCCCGCAACGAGCGCCGGACGATCCAGCCGATGGAAAGCAGCGACAGCCAGCGGGCACCGGTTCGCATGACGCCGTACATGTCCGAGCGGTACACCTGCTCCGCGTGGAAATTCTCCCAGACCGCGACCAGCTGCGCGACGGCGTCCTGAAAGTTGTCCGACCGGCTCGCCAGGGCCGTTGCATTGACGGCACCGGCTGAGGTTCCCACGAGAATGGGGAACGGGTTGTGTCCCTGGGCGATACCCGGGTCCATGCCCCGGCGTGCATCGCGCAAGAGCGCAGCCACAGCCTTCAGGACGCCGACCTGGTAGGCCGCACGCGCGCCACCGCCCATGAGGATCAGGGCAGCCGGCGACGTGCGCAGCCGCAGCCGATCGGGAAAGCGCTCGCTCATCGATGGGCCGTCTTCGCAATAGCCGGCATTCGAGCTAGCGCTGCGAGCTGGCGTCCACAACCACCAAGGCTGCCATGTTCACGATCCGGCGCACCGTCGCCGAAGGGGTCAGGATGTGCACCGGCCTTGCCGCGCCAAGCAAAATAGGACCAACGGCAATATTGTTGCCCGAGATCGTTTTCAACAGGTTATAGCTGATGTTGGCCGCGTCGATGCCGGGACATACCAGCAGATTCGCGTCGCCCTTCAGGGTCGAGTGCGGCATGATCGACTTGCGAAGTTCGGCCTGGACGGCGCAGTCCGCATGCATTTCGCCATCGATTTCGAGCTGCGGCGCGAGATCGCGAATCAGATCCAGCGCGCGCCGCATCTTGGCCGCGGAGGGAGCATCGCTGGTACCAAAATTGGAATGCGACAGCAGCGCGGCGCGCGGGGAAATGCCCAGTCGCCGGAGTTCCTCGGCGGCGTTGATCGTGATTTCGGCGATCTCCTCGGCACTGGGATCAACATTGACGTGGGTATCAACGAGCGCAATTTGGCGCCCGGGCAGCATCAATATATTCATTGCCGCATAGACCTTGGCCCCCGCGCGCCGTCCCAGCACCTGGTCCAGGTAGCGCAGGTGGATCCCATGGGTCCCATAGGTGCCGCAAATCATCGCGTCGGCATCGCCGTGGTGAATGAGCATGGCCCCGATCAGCGTGTGCCGACGACGCATCTCGATGCGCGCGTACTGTTCCGTGACGCCGCGGCGTTCCGTCATGCGGTGATACGTCTGGCAATACTGGCGGTAGCGCGGATCGGACTCGGGGTTGACGATTTCCAGGTCGGTGCCGGCGCGCATGCGCAGACCAAAACGCTCCAGACGCCGTTCGATGACGGCCGGCCGCCCGATCAAGATTGGGCGCGCAACGGATTCGTCGACGATCACCTGCACGGCGCGCAGCACCCGTTCGTCTTCACCTTCGGCAAACACCACCCGGTCCGCACCGCCGCTGGCATGGGCCTTCTTCGCGATTGCGAAGATCGGTTTCATGAAGGTGCCGGAGTGATAGACGAACTGCTGCAGCTGCGCGTGGTATGCGTCGTAGTCGGCCAGCGGTCGGGTCGCTACGCCGCTGCGCATCGCGGCCTGCGCAACCGCCGGCGCGATGCGCAGCATCAGGCGAGGATCAAAGGGCTTGGGAATAATGCAATCGGGTCCGAAGCTCAGATTGCTGACTCCATACGCAGTAGCGACCTCGTCGCTGGTCTCCTCCTGCGCCAGTTGGGCGATCGCATGAACCGCCGCGATCTCCATTTCTCGCGTAATCGTCGTGGCTCCCACGTCGAGCGCACCGCGAAAAATAAAAGGAAAACAAAGTACGTTGTTGACCTGGTTCGGGTAGTCAGAGCGCCCCGTCGCGATGAGCGCGTCGTCGCGCACCGCCTTGACCTGCTCCGGCAGGATCTCCGGCGTGGGATTTGCCAGCGCCAGGATGAGCGGATCCGGCGCCATCGAGCGCACCATCTCGCCGGTGCACACCCCGCCCGCCGAAAGGCCGAGAAAGATGTCTGCGCCGGTCATCAGATCGGCAAGGGTGCGGGCATCGGTAGACTGGGCGAAACGCGCCTTGTCCTCATCCATCAGCTTGGTTCGCCCCTGGAACACGACGCCTTCGATGTCGGCGACCCAGACATTCTTTCGCGGTAATCCGAGCTCGATCAGGAGCTCTAGGCAGGCCAGCGCAGCGGCGCCGGCCCCGCTGCAAACGAGCTTGACGCTCGACAGCGACTTGCCAACGAGCTTTAAGCCATTCAATACCGCCGCGCCCACAATGATCGCCGTGCCGTGCTGATCGTCATGGAAGACCGGGATCCGCATGCGCTCGCGCAGGCGCCGCTCAACCCGGAAGCACTCCGGAGCCTTGATGTCCTCCAGGTTGATGGCCCCGAAGGTCGGCTCGAGCGCCGCGATGATCTCCACCAGGCGGTCCGGATCCTTCTCGTTGATCTCGATATCGAAAACGTCGATCCCGGCAAATTTCTTGAACAGCACCGCCTTGCCTTCCATCACCGGCTTGGCTGCCAACGGCCCGATCGCACCCAGGCCGAGAACCGCCGTTCCGTTGGTGATCACACCCACCAAATTGGCGCGCGCCGTGTATCGCGCCACCGTGCTCGGATCGTTGACAATCGCCTCGCAAGCGTGGGCGACCCCCGGCGAGTACGCGAGCGCCAGATCACGCTGGTTGACCAGCTGTTTCGTCGGGGTTATCGATATTTTCCCGGGCTGCGGAAATTCGTGGTACTCGAGCGCGGCACTGCGTAGTTCGGCGTTGGGCGACGTGGGCATGGCTCGATCACTCTGTGAAAGCGGCAATTATCGACCCGTCCGTGCGCGCGCGTGCAGCCCAGCAGCGCTGAGGCGAGCAAATGTCCAGCGCCAGGCAAGCAGCGGGCCTTTCGGGTCGGCAACGACGGGCACACGGTTGGGCAGGACGCCGCAGGCGGACTTCGCGCCGGCATTTTGTTCATGCAAATGGCGCTTTTGTCGTGGACAAAAGTTGACGTTGACCTTGCTGGAACGATATATTTGGTCACTGCTCTTCAGAGCCTGTCCTATAGCCTGAGCGCGCAGACCCTCTACTCGGTGCCTCTCCTCCCTCCCTCCTCAGCCGATTAAGGGTGCGCTCGGTCGACAGGCTCTTTTTTTTGCCCGCGACAAAGAGCCGGCACGACCAGGGGCAAAGGCATCGCGCCCGGACAGGGCGGCTGGGGAAACCGAACCTTGGTACGGGTTAAGCGGTGTGTTCCTTGCGCACCAGCGTCGTCGGCATTTCCGCCGGCGCGCTGCTGGTCATGGACTCCGCGCTGTCGCTGCCTCCGCGCGTATCGGAGCGCAATCCAGCGGCAAGCGCCGCGGCGACGGAACCCGAGGCGGCGAGCTTGAGGCGCCCGAGCTCGCTCAGGACGCGATTGGCGTAGCCGCCATCGTCGGCCAAGTTCCCGGCGCCGACGTAAAGCTGCAATCCCCGCTCGACCGAGCCGCCGCGTCGGATTACCTGGCTCAATATCTGCGATCCGACCTGGATGTTGGCGACCGGATCAAGAGCACCGGTGTCGCCTCGGTCGACGAATTTGCCCCCGTGCAGGTCCGGCATCACCTGCATCAGTCCGGTTGCACCCACCGGGCTTTGCGCGAATGGATTCATGCTCGACTCGACTGCAACCACCGACAGGATCAACAGCGGATCAATTTGCCACTCCTTCCCCGCTGCGTGCGCAGCCGCGACCATTACCCGTACGGCTTCGTCGGCGACGTGATAGCGCCGCGCCAGGTACAGTGCAGCGTTGTTATCCGCTGGTTCCAGGACAACCCGCCGACCGATCTTGGGACCCTCGGGCTCGTCCGAATCCGCATCGCTGGCGGATGGCTCCTCGAGCGCCGCGCCGCCCATACTGGCCCAGATGCTGGCGCCAACTTGGGCCGCCGGAGCGCGCAGACCCGGTACCGCCACAAGGGCCACCAGCGTGACCACGCTGGCCAAACCGATTGCTTCTAGCGCTGCACGGGTTGCGCCAGCCAGCGAGCGAACGACGTCCGCGCGCAGCCGGGAAGCACTGTGCCTTCGAATGTCCACAGGATCTGGGTTTGCGACTACAACGTTGGTTTCGACCATGGTGATCCTCTCCCAACCGAATTTTATTGACTCGAAAAATAAGTGAGTCTTTGCATACGGGAAATCGACTGCTGGGCACCACCACTGCTGCAGGCAGGCCGCTTTGCGTCTGGCGCAACAATGGCGCCGACCGCAGAGCAATAAGGGCGATACTCGGGACTAACTAGTAAACACCGAGCGCCAGGCTTTCCTTTCAACGCGGCAGAGATTTTGAAGCGCCGCACCGGTGCGGCCAATGCCGAGGGAAAGCCGAATGAGATGGATTGTAGGGCTTAGCGCATAGCCGTCAATGGAAATTCGTGGCAAATGCCGAAATGACGAACTGGAGCAATCTATGTGCCAACTCTTGCATTTGCGCTGAGCTAATTTGAATCTCTTTTTTTATCAAACAGTTATGTAATTGTCGATAATATTGGTGAGTGCTCGCACGCACTGCATCGGGTTCTCGCAGAGTGGAAATTTCTCAATGAAATACACGGATTTACGAGATTTTTTAAACAATTTAGAGAGGATGAGAGATCTTCATCGCATTTCGCACCAAGTATCCCCAAAATTGGAAATGACCGAGATTTGCCAGCGCCTGCTCGAGCAGGGCGGGCCGGCGGTAGTGTTCGAGCAGCCTTGCGGATTCTCCATTCCCGTCGTAGCCAACGTTTTCGGGACGCAGCGGCGAGTCGCCCTCGCCATGGGAGTCGAATCCATCGCAGAACTTCGGCAAGTGGGCGAGTTGCTGGCAAACTTAAAAGAGCCGGAGCCCCCGGCCGGCCTACGGGACGCCATGTCCAAGGTCAGCCTGCTCAAGTCGGCGCTGTGGGACATGTCCCCGCGCCGGGTCCGGGGGCCCAGCTGTCAGGATGTTGTCTGGGAGGGCGCCGATGTCGACCTGGGCAAGTTGCCGATACAGCAGTGCTGGCCGGAAGACGCGGGGCCTTTGATTACTTGGGGCATCGTTATTACCCGGGGTCCCCACAAGTCCCGGCAAAATCTCGGAATCTACCGGCAGCAAGTCATCGGTCCTAACAAGCTTGTGATGCGCTGGCTGTCGCACCGCGGTGGCGCCCTCGACTTTCGCGATCATCGGCTGGCCCGCGCAGATCAGCCCTTCCCGATCGCCGTCGCCCTCGGTGCCGATCCGGCAACCATCTTGGGCGCGGTAACGCCGGTTCCGGACCAGCTGTCGGAGTATCAGTTCGCCGGCCTATTGCGAGGCTCACGCACCGAGATTGCCCCCTGCCTGGGCAGTTCCCTGCACGTCCCGGCCCGCGCCGAAATCGTCCTGGAGGGGCACGTCCTGCCCGACCCGGCAAACGCCGGCGGCAAGATCAGCGCCATCAACAGCGGATTTGAAACCGCGGTGGAGGGGCCGTTCGGGGACCATACCGGCTATTACAACGAGACGGAGCGCTTCCCGGTTTTCACCGTTGAGAGAATCACGATGCGCCGCGATCCCATGTACCTTTCGACCCATACCGGGCGCCCGCCCGACGAGCCGTCGGTACTGGGCGCGGCGCTCAACGAGGTCTTCGTGCCGGTTCTCCAGCGCGCCTTCCCGGAAGTCGTCGATTTTTACCTGCCGCCCGAAGGATGCAGCTACCGCCTGGCAATCGTCTCTGTGCGCAAGCAATATCCCGGACACGCGCGGCGCATCATGTTCGGCATATGGAGCTTCCTGCGCCAGTTCATGTATACGAAGTTCGTTCTGATCGTGGACGACGACATCGACGTGCGCAGCTGGCCGGACGTGATCTGGGCCGTGAGCACGCGGGTTGACCCCCTGCGCGACACCCTTCTGGTCGACAATACGCCAATTGATTACCTGGATTTCGCGAGCCCGGTCGCCGGACTCGGCAGCAAGATGGGGATCGACGCAACCAACAAGTTGCCCGGGGAAACCGCCCGAACGTGGGGTCGGCGCATCCGGATGAGCGAAGCGGTGAAGACGCGCATCGATACGATTTGGGGCGAGCTGGGCCTTCCCAAGCAACACTGATCCTTTCCAAGGGCTCGCTACCATGGAACGAAAAATCGTGCGTCGCGGAGGCATACGCTCCGCCGGATACGATCGCAACAGCCGGGAACTCGAAATCGAGCTCGACTCGGGCGCAATCGTGCGCCACAGCGGCGTCGGGGAGGAGATAGCGCGCCGCTTCCTGACCAGCGCAGCGCCGGCCAGCTTTTACAAAGACAACATCGAGGAGGAATATCCCGCCCGAAGAGTTCGCTAGCGGCGCTCGCTGCAGCGTCCCGCGATCCGGTTCAGATCGGCCCGATGCCGCTCAAGGCGAGGCGGAATTTGATCTGCACATCGTCGTCGACCACCGAGGTGTCGGTCCAATCGCCCTCCCCAATGGAGAAGTCGAGGCGGTGCACGACCAGCGCCCCCGATGCAAAGGTCAGCTCGCCGGTCTGCACCAGGACTACCGGCACCACTACTTCGCGCGCATGTCCCTTGATCGTCAGGCTCCCGGTGATCTCATAGCGACCTCGATCCAGGCCGCGGATTGCACTGGATTCGAACACGGCGCGAGGAAAGTGCTGGGTGTCGAACCAGGCCGGCTTGACGACCTCCCGCATCGCGTCGTCGGTGGGCAACTCCACGCTTGCCACGTCGACGCTGATGGCAAGCCGAGCTTTTTGCGGAGTCGCCGGATCAAAGCTCATCTGGACGTCGAAGCTTCGAAAGCTTCCCGCAATCGGAACACCCATCTGGTGCGAGACGAAGCCGATTTCGCTCTGCGCCGCAACGACCGAGGGCAGGTTTGCCCGGGCCATCGCAGTGCAAAATCCGAGCAACAAGCACACGCCAATGGTGCCAAGGCCTTTGCGGGCGGCTGTCATTGGCGCGATTGCGGTGCCGAACGATGTTCTCGAGGCGGCAGCATCCTGAGCATGATGGAGTCACGTTCTATGAATTGGTGTTCCAGCGCGGCCGCCACATGTAGGCCGACCAATGCGGCAAGTCCATAGGAAAGAGCCGCATGCAACTCCTTGAGAAGGTGCGCGAGCGCCTTGTCTACCGGAACGAAGTCCGGGAGCGGAATTTTGCCGAACCAGACGACCGGAAAACCGGACGCAGAACTGTATGCCCATCCGGCGATCGGGACCAGGAAGAACATCGCGTACAAGAGGTAGTGCAGACCTTCCGCCAGGCGCTTTTGCAGCAGACTCATCGACGCGGCCGATTCGGGCGGAGGATGGCGCAGGCGCCAGCCCAGGCGAAACAAGGAAAGCACCAGGATTGAGATACCGGCCCACTTGTGCCAGTTGAAAAGCCGGACGCGCAGGGGCGAGAGCTTCAAGTCGGTCATGTACAAGCCGACACAAAATGCCGCCACCAGGGCCAGGGCGAGCAACCAATGCAGCGCTATGGCGACGTCCGAATAATGGCCGGATCGTTCCGAAGGCCTCATCCCTGACCATCCCGGTTGCGGTTGATTCCAGGTTGTCCGCAACTTTCCCCTCTCGCTCGCCGGTTGCCGGACGCGGTCCGAGTATAGGGGAGAGCGGCTTAGCCGTTGCTCATGGAATCTGCGCCGATGGCAGGTATTTCTCTATGGTCTCGGCGCGCTGCGATAGATAGGCAGCATCGCGGTGGTGGTCGAAGAATTTCGGGCTGGGGAGCATGGCTGCCATGCGGGCGGCCTGGTTCGGATCCAGGGACTGCGCCGAAATGCCGAAATAGTGACGCGCCCCGGCCTCGGCGCCAAATATCCCGTCGCCCCATTCAACGACATTCAGATACACCTCCAGGATCCGGCGCTTGTCCCAAACCGCCTCGATCATGAGGGCAATCAGCAGTTCCTGTACTTTTCGAACGTAGCTGCGGTTCGCGGACAGAAAGAGGTTCTTCGCCAATTGCTGCGATATCGTCGATCCCCCGCGCGCCATGCGGCCACGACGAAGGTTATCCGTATACGCCTTCTCCATTGCCTCCCAGTCGACGCCTTCATGGCTGAGGAACCGAGCGTCCTCGGACGTCACTACGGCGCGCTTCAGGTTGGACGATATATGTGCATAGTCGACCCACATCCGCTGCGGTTGGCGTGGCGCCCGCGGCGCCTGCGCAGGCAATTGCTTTTCCATGCGCTCGCGATCGTGCTGCATGAACGCGGTCTGCGCCGGGTTGTGCCACTTCCAGATGAAAACCCACGCGAAGAACCACAGCTGCACGGCGAGGAGCGACGCGAACAGCGCCAAGGCGGCACGTTGCGCCCAGACCCGCGCCCTGCCGCGTTCCGACATCAGGCCGGAGCCGTTCCGTGATCGAGCCGTCGACGCATCTCGCGGTACACGCCGGCGGTCTCCGGACGCACGCCGCGCCAAAGAGCGAACGACTCGGCCGCCTGTTCGATCAGCATGCCGAGGCCATCGCTGACCCGCCGCGCGCCACCGCTCTTTGCAAGACACATGAATGGAGTCGCACCGGGCGCATACACCAGATCGTAGGCCAGCAGGCAATCGTCAAAGGTCTCTACGTCGATCAATGGCGCATCATGATTCAGGCTGCTGGACGTGCCATTGATGATCAGGTCAAAATGCTCCGCCGGAACCTCATCGAATCGAATGGCCTCGACACCGAACTCATCGGCGAGCTCCTGGGCTCGGCCGTGGGTCCGGTTGGCCACGGCGATCCATTTGGGCCGCTCCTCCAACAGCGAAGCGACAAGGCCGCGAACGCCGCCGCCAGCTCCCAAGACGAGTATCGCGGCACCGGCGATCCGGAAATCCAGGCGCTCCCGAAGATCGCGTACAAAACCGATACCGTCGGTATTGTCGCCAATGATGTCATCACCATCGAACTTCAGAGTATTCACGGCGCCAGCTAGGCGCGCACGCGGGGTCAGGTCGTCCGCCAGTTTGGCGGCATCGAGCTTAAACGGGATGGTGACGTTCAAGCCAAGGTAGCCGTTATCCCGTAGACCAAGCGCGAAGTCCTCGAAACCGTCCAACGGCGCCTCGAGCTTTTCGTAACTGACGCCCTGCCCCGTCGTGCGCGCAAAAAGACGATGGATCTCCGGTGACCTGCTGTGCGAGATCGGGTTGCCGACAACGGCGTAGCGGTCCGGTGGTTTCATTGGTCAACGGGACGACTCTCCGGCATCTGCGCGCGTGGCGAACTGGTCATTGGTGAAGATCCAGCTGCGGGTAATTTCCAGTCGATCGGTGTCGCGAGCCATGTCGGGTGGAAAGGGGGGAAATGGAGCCGATAGCTTAACAATACGCTGGGCCGCGCTGTCAAGCACGGCCGAACCGGAGGATTGTTCGATTATCGACTCGATCAGGGCCCCGTCGCGGTCGATTACGACGGTCATCCGCAAAGTCCCATAAATTTTCCCACGTGCCGCTTCCGGGTAATGATCGTTGCCGATCTTCTCGATGCGGGCACGCCAATCCTCGAAGTAGCGCGCAAAGCGGTAGGCCGAGGCGCTCGGCATGAAATGATGCACCCGCGGGCGCTTCTGATAATCCGAGATCTCCTTGGCGATTTCCGCCTGCATCCGGGATAGCTGCTGCTGGGATCGCTGCGCGTTCTCCGGATTTGGCGTGGTCGGTGCCGAACGCGGTTGCGCATTCGCGGCCGACATGTTTGCCTGGAAGGCTGCCAACAGTTCGCGCTGCTCCCGTTCGAGCTGCTCGACGGCACGCCGCTGGGCCTCGAGCGCATCGCCCTCCGTGATGGTCGCCGCATTCGGAAGCGGGGAGCTGCGCCGACCCTGTTCATTGGAGCCACCGCCTTCCAAATTGACCTGCGCCTGCGCTTGCGGCGCAACCGGGCGCTTGTCGCTGCGGGCGTTGACCAGGATCACCTCCAGAGGCGGAGCCGAAGCGATCCGGTGAAAAAACTCCGGATCGACAAATCGTATCGTCAGGGCGGTAACATGCAAACCGATCGACACGCCAAGCGCTGACAGTAAGATGCGGTTGCTGAGCAAACGGTCGGTCGATCGCACTAGTACAACAACCCGAAAGATTTCGTAATCACCGGTACGCGCGTCCGGGCGCCTACACCCACACAATCCGTAGGAGGCGCAGCGCAGCCATGGCCATGCCGTCGCCGTGAATAAGCGAGCCTGCAAGCGGCCACGCACGGTGCCTCGAGCATAGAAAAACACATGGATTGACGTACTACGCTTCGCATTGCCATCCGTCCGAGCTCGATGGTCTCCAGGCCAGAATCACCTGCCGGCATGGATTGTAGCCATGCGCCCAACCTCGTCTCGCCGCCCAGGGACATGAACCGCACCATCGCACGCGACGGTGCTACCCGCCAAAGCTATCAAGACCACCGGCAACGGCAGCAATGCCGTTGCCGGCCGCGACCGACTCCGCCGACTCGGAATCGATATCCTCATCGAGTGGGAGCACGCGCACGATGCGTGCATTGGGCGTCAAGTCGATCAAGTCAATATTGCCAATCTCCAGTTCGAGCCTTTGCCCGCGGTCATAGGACGCAGCGCCCGCGAGCCGCGTCGTCATCGGCAGCCCCAGGAGCCGCACGATGTCGCCCTTGGCCACGCGGGCCTCGACGCGACGGATTCCCTCCTGCTGCAACCAGCGCAAACTCCAATAACGCTCCATGAGTTCCTGAAATTCTGCATATGCGATGTATGCGGCATCGAAACCCGAGACCACGGCGAACAGATCGGCATCGCCGCGCCTATGAGGAGCGGCCTCGCCCAGCACCGCGGCGATCAGTTGGCGTTGATTGACCAGGTCTACGTACCGTCGCAACGGAGACGTACACCAGGCATAGTGGGATACGCCGATTCCTTCATGCGGCGACGGGCTGGTTGACATGCGCACTCGGCCCAGGGCCTGTGAGCGGTAGATGCCCACGATGCCAAGCGTGTCGAGCCAGGTTCCCCAGTGATTGTTGGTGCGGATCATGAGTTCGGCCACAATTCGATCCAGCGGGGCATCACGGCGGCGGGTGTACAGGCGCACATGCGCCTCGTCACCGATTCCGTCCAGAAGAATGGAAACCTCCTCGCGTCCCTTGGGTTCCGGCTTGCCGCGCACCTGTTCGCGCTCCGATCGCAGGCAATTCGCGAACCGCCACAGCAACAGGAGTTCCTTGGCGAAGGGTGCCTGCAGGTCACCGGTGCGCAGGCGCTCTTCGCTGATTTCGGACTCGATCTGATCATGTCTGAGGTTGGCTGCCACATGCACGGCTTCGACCACGCTGCGAGCGCTGCGTACCGTGCCGGTTTGGGGATCCAGTTCGAAATAAAGGGACAGTGCCGGCACGGTCCGCCCCTCGGTCAAGGAAAAGGCATCGATCCACGAGTCCGGCAGCATGGTGTATTTGAGCCCCGGCGCATAGACGGTCGACATGCGCGCGCGCGCCACAGTGTCCAGGGGATGGCCTGCGGTGATCGCCAGTGCCGGGGCCGCGATGTGTATTCCCACCGTCGTGCTGGCGTTCGTCCATTGGACCGAAAAGGCGTCGTCGATTTCCGTGGTTGCGCTGTCGTCGATCGAGAATGCCTGCACCCCAGCCGAAGGCAAGCGGCGCTGCAGTCGTTCGGGTTCCGGCAGATCGGCCGCAAAATCGACCCCACGCGGATACGCGCGCGCCAGGAAAGAATCCCGGTGCCATTGGTAGGGCGATGCGATGGCGCCGCACGCCAGCATCAGGCGCAAAGGGGTGGTCTGTAGTTCGTGGGCGGCCTGTTCCACAGCCTTGAACTCGATGGAATTCCGATCCGGCTTGATCAGCAAGTTTGCGCCCACTGCCGCTATGGCCGGTGGCAAGACACCGCGAACCAGCTCCCGGACCATCACGGCGCGCAACTCGTCCTGGCGGCGCCGGCGTTCGACCGCAGCCAGGGCGGCACGAAGCACCTCCGGCACTGCCGGCCGGAACCGTCCCCGCCCCTTGCGCTGAAAATAGACTGGCGCCGACTGCAAGCAAATGAGGATTGCCGCCGCCTCGACCGGGCTCGGCTCATGTCCGCAGTACTCGAGGGCGAGCTGCTCGAATCCGAACTCGTGCTGAGGTGCGCACTGCCAGAGGAAATCAATTTCCATTTTCGACGCCTCGGCATGTGCCGCGGCAAGCAGCTCATCGGCGCGCGGGTGCTCAAAGCGGAGCAGCACCGCGGCCGCCTTGACCTTGATGCGTTTACCGCTGCTGGAATCGACCTGAAGCGACGCGTCCGTCGCCGATCGCACGGTGCCCGCCTTAAGGTCGCCATCGTCCTCGAACAAGACTTGCATGGCCGGACAATAGCGCACCAATAAGTTGATAGCCGCGGAACGCCTTCGTGGTCAGAGCGCCACCGCCCGTGCAAACGCCGGCTCCGACCGGTCGGCAAGCGCGGTCGTCCAGAGCCTGGTGCGCCGTCGCACAGGCGAGGGCCTGCGCAGCGCCCGTGACAGTTGCCCCTTCGCCGTTCCGCCATCGCAGCTGCTCCACCCGATCTTGGCAATCCCGCTCGCCCGCTGCTCGCTCGCCGTCCGGGCAGCGCCGTTCACACCGGCAGGATGATCCCGGCCCGGCTCAATGTGTCGGCAGAGAAACTCCGCAAAAGCGGAGCACTTCCGGCAAATAGTTGTCGAAATCCGTCATCGCGTGATCGGACCCCTGGATGATGTGCATCGGGCAATTCCGGTACTTCTCGACCATCGCCCGGTAATCGATCACCTCGTCGCCGGTCGCCGCGATCAGCAGATAGCGATCCGGCGCCCTCAGGAAACTTGTCTCCAATGCACGCAGTTCGTCAAGGAATTCAGGACGGATTTCCACCCGGCTGCCCGCGAAATCGGTCTGCCAGCCGATGCGCCCGGTCAAATGCTCGTAGGGGCGGACGGCCGGATTCAACAACACCGCGCGGCATCCGAGCTGCTCCGCAAGCCAGGTCGCGTAATAACCGCCCAGGGAACTGCCCACAAGGTACAACTGCCGGGGATCCTCAAGCTGCGCCGAAGCCAAGGCGACGTCAGCGGCTGCCCGCGGCGAAACCGGCAGCGGCGGACAGACAAAGTCCGCCTCCCGCCCTGCCAGGGCAAGCGCCGCGCGCAGTCGATTCGCCTTCGCCGATGCCGGCGACGAGAGAAATCCGTGCAGGTACAAAATCACCCCTGCCTCCCGAAATCCGCTGGCAATGCCGCCAGGGCGGCGAGGATCCTGCCATGCACGCCGCCGAAGCTGCCGTTGCTCATCGCAACCACGTGATCGCCCGGTCGCACGCTCGACATCAGCGCCGCGACCAGCTCATCGAGCTGATCGAAGACGCGCGCCCGCGTACCCAGTGCCTGCAGCGCATCCCGGGGATCCCAGCCCAAGGCGTGCGGTCCGCTGCGCGGGCCGTAGCAAAAAACGAGATCGGCGTCACGAAGACTGCCGGCAATCATGTCCTGCATGGCGCCTAGCCGCATCGTATTGGACCGCGGCTCGAGCAGCCCCAGGATCCGGGCCGAACCGACCCGGCGGCGTAACCCGGCAAGCGTCGCCGCGATTGCGGTCGGGTGATGCGCAAAATCGTCATACACGGTGACGCCATGGACGCAGCCACGAATCTCCAGCCGACGCTGGACACCGGCAAAACAGCGCAGTGCTGCAAGACTTTGCTGCACACCGATACCGACGTGGGTAGCCGCGGCAATCGCCGCCAGCGCGTTGCTGCGATTGTGGTTCCCTGACGGCGCCTGAACGAGAGTGCCGAGGCAGCTTTCGCCTCGCCAGATCGCAAAGGCGTCGCTCCCGTCCAGAGAATCGCGCCAATGCCAATCGTCGTCCGTATCAAAATGCTGCACTTCGCTCCAGACGCCGCGTGCCAAGACGCGCGCCAAGGCGGCGTCACGCCCGTTGGCGATCACCCGACCGGTCCGCGGAACGCATCGGAGCAAATGATGAAACTGTGTCTCGATGGCCGCAAGATCGGGGAAGATGTCGGCGTGATCGAATTCCAGATTGTTCAGGATCAGCGTCGACGGAAAGTAGTGGACGAACTTGCTGCGCTTGTCGAACAGGGCCGAATCGTACTCGTCGGCCTCGATCACAAACGACTCGCCACTTCCCAGGCGCGCCGAAATGTTGAAATCAACGGGCACGCCACCGATGAGAAAACCGGGATCGACGCCGGCGTGCTGAAGAATCCACGCCACCATGGCCGATGTCGTCGTCTTGCCATGCGTTCCGGCAATGGCGATGACGTGCCGGCCGTGCAGCAGGTTCTCGCCTACCCATGCCGGGCCCGATGTGAATCGGGCCCTCGAATCAAGTACCGCCTCAAAGAGCGGATTGCCGCGCGACACGACATTGCCGACGATAAAAAGATCCGGCCGCAGCGCGATCTGGTCGGCACCGTAACCTTCGATCAGCTGCACACCGGCGGCGCGCAGCTGATCGCTCATGGGTGGATAAGCCGCAGCGTCGCAACCGGTAACCCGGTGACCGGCGGCAAGCGCAAGGCGCGCCACGCCACCCATGAAGGTGCCGCAGATTCCAATGATGTGCAGGTGCACGGGATTTTCCGCCATTTGGCCAAAGCCGGGGATTCTAAGCGGCCCCGCGAGAAGATGGCCCGGTGCCCGAGCAGGCACTGCGCCGCGGTATCAATTGCCGGCGGCGACTCGGTAGACTGGCAGAAGTCGATCGCACCTAGCGGGAACGAAAAACCGTGAAGGCAAAGCCGAACCGGGAGAGGTTGCAACGCGAAATAGCCGCGCTCGCGGCGCGCCTAATGGCAGAGGACGGTTTTGACTGCGCGCAAGCCAAGCGCAAGGCAGCGATGGCGGTTAGCGGGGATTGCGTACGCGTGCGTGGCGTCCTGCCGGACAATGAGCAAATCGAAGCGGCGCTGCGGGAGCATCTGCGCACGTTCGTCGGGGCGGCACATCGGGCGCTGCTGCGCCATCTGCGCGCCCTGGCCGTCGAATGGATGCAGGGTCTCGAGCGCTTCCGCCCCCACCTGGTCGGCGCGGTTCTAAACGGCAGCGCAACAAAGTACTCGCATCTGAGCTTGAGCCTATACACGGAGAGCGCCAAGGACGTCGAAATTGCCCTGCTGGACCGAGGGATCAACATTCGAGTTGACGCGGCGCGGCGCGACCAGGGCCGCGCCCAGGAGGTCATCGGGTTTCTCGCGGAACCGCCGGGGCGGGGCCCCGGCGCGCTACCCACGGCGATCTTCCTGACGGTCTATGACCCCGAGGCGCTGCGGATTGCTCCGGGTACAAGCGCCCGTGCCACCGACCCGCGACTGCACCCGATCGAGCGCTCCGGCCGCGCCAGTCTTCCGATGGTGCGCCAGCTGCTCGCCGACACCGACGCAAACGACTACCCGCCGCTCCATGCGTAGACCAGGTCTTGCCCATGTCGCAATCGCGGTGGCCGCTCTTGCGGCGATCGGCACGCTCGGAGCCATTGCCGACCGCGCCTGGCACCGCGCACGCGCAGCGCAGACGGCCAGCGCACGAGCTGCCAAGGATCTGTACGCAATATCTCTTGATGACGCGGACGGCCGAGCACAGCCCCTATCCCAATGGAAGGGAAAGGTGCTGGTGGTCAATTTCTGGGCAACATGGTGCGCCCCGTGCGTGGCGGAAATGCCGGGCCTGGAGAAAATTCAGCGTGAATACGCCGATCGCAATGTCGCGATCGTCGGCATCGGCATCGACGACCAGGATCGGGTCCGCCAGTTTCGGGACCGACTCGGACTGCACATGCCCTTGCTTGCCGGCGGCTTCAATTCTTTGGGCTTGGCCCGCGCTTTCGGCGATAACGAGGGCGTTCTCCCCTATACTGCACTCATCTCTCCCGACGGTCGGCTCTTGCGCACACACTCCGGCGCATTGGAGCCGGGGCAGCTTCGCGAATGGCTCAGCACTATTCCTTGAGTCGCCCTAAGCCGCTGGACAAAATGGGAGAATATGTCGACAATAGCCTCCTTCTTCCGTTAATTCGCACCTTTCGCACGCAACTCATGCGGTCCAGGAAGGCGCCCAAGTGGCAACGTCGATTCTGTTGTTGAATGGTCCCAATCTGAACCTGCTCGGATCCCGGGAGCCATCCCTATATGGGACACAGACGCTCGCGCAGATTGAGCAAGAACTGAGCGATTTGGCGCGGGAAAAAAAGCTTGCCCTGAGCTGCTTTCAAAGCAATCACGAGGGGGCGCTGATTGACCGGATCCACGCTTGCCCGGGCGATGGGGTCGATTTCATCATCATCAATGCCGGAGCGCTGACCCATAGCAGCATCGCATTGCGTGATGCACTGATCGGGGTCGCGATACCGTTCATCGAAGTGCATATCTCCAATATCTATCGCCGCGAAAACTTCCGTCACGCTTCGCTGCTCGCGGACTGCGCGATCGGATCGATCATCGGACTTGGGGCCTACGGCTACCGCCTCGCGCTGCAATTCGCCGCGGGCCACGCGAGCGCAAAAGCATGATCTATATGCGGCCCAGATCGACGGGCACTGTCGCTGCACACAAATGCAGACAGGTGACTTTGTGAGGTAAGCATGGATTTGCGCAAACTAAAGACCCTGATCGACCTGGTCGCGGAATCCGGAATAGCGGAAATCGAAGTCACCGAAGGCGAAGACAAGGTCCGCATCGTTAAACACCCGAATGCGCCGGCCGCGGCGGTCGCGCCGGCGAGCGGGATCGCAGCTGCCGCCGCTGCTCCGGTGCCAGCGGCCATACCGGTGCCACCGGCGGCGGAGCCGGATGCGGGACACATCGTCAAATCGCCGATGGTTGGGACGTTCTATCGCTCGCCCGGCCCGGACGCCAAGCCATTCGTGGAGGTCGGTCAGACGGTCAAACCCGGCGACACGCTTTGCATCATCGAGGCCATGAAGCTGCTCAACGAAATCGAAGCCGAAGTTTCGGGTGTAATCCGGGAAATACTGGTCGAAAACGGCCAGGCGGTCGAATACGGCCAAGCCCTGTTCGTGATTGGTTGACCGGCGCCTACAGAATCTTCGCGCAAGCGGCCGGGTCGGCCGCAACACAATAGCTGCTCATCGCCCATGTTTGGAAAGATACTCATAGCGAACCGGGGCGAGATTGCCCTGCGAATCCAGCGCGCCTGCCGTGAGGTCGGGATTCGGACCGTCGTCGTGCATTCGGAAGTCGACGCAGACGCGAAGTACGTCAAACTCGCCGACGAATCGGTGTGCATAGGTCCGGCGGCCTCGAAAGACAGCTACTTGAATATTCCTGCAATTATCAGCGCCGCCGAGGTGACCGACGCCGAGGCGATCCACCCCGGCTATGGTTTTCTCTCGGAGAACGCGGACTTCGCCGAGCGCGTTGAACGCAGCGGCTTTGTCTTTATCGGCCCGCGCCCCGAATCCATCCGGCTGATGGGGGACAAGGTTTCGGCGAAGCGCGCAATGGTTGAAGCCGGTGTGCCTACGGTGCCGGGGTCCGACGGCGTCCTTCCAGAAGAGCCCCGGGAAGTCATTCGAACCGCTCGTGCGGTCGGCTACCCGGTAATCATCAAAGCGGCCGGCGGCGGGGGTGGACGCGGCATGCGCGTCGTCCATACCGAGGCGGCGCTGCTGAGTGCGGTTACCATGACACGACAGGAGGCACATGCGGCGTTCGGCAATCCGAACGTCTACATGGAAAAGTTCCTCGAGAATCCGCGCCATATTGAGATCCAGATCCTTTCCGACCAGCACCGCAATGCCGTTTGGCTGGGGGAACGTGACTGTTCCATGCAGCGGCGCCACCAGAAGATCCTGGAGGAGGCTCCCGCTCCCGGCATACCACGCAAGGCAATTGAACGTATTGGAGACCGCTGCGCGGACGCCTGTCGCAAGATTGACTATCGCGGGGCCGGCACCTTTGAATTTCTCTATGAAAATGGAGAGTTCTTCTTCATCGAAATGAACACCCGCGTACAGGTCGAGCATCCCGTGACGGAAATGGTGACGGGCATTGACATCGTGCAATACCAGATCCGCATTGCTGCCGGCGAACGCCTGCAGCTACGACAACGGGACATTGTGACTCGCGGGCACGCGATCGAGTGCCGCATCAATGCCGAACATCCCTACACGTTTACGCCCAGCCCTGGCCGGATCACGGCCTGGCACTCGCCCGGGGGACCCGGCGTGCGCGTTGACTCGCACGCGTACACCGGGTACCTTGTCCCGTCACAGTACGATTCCATGATCGGAAAGCTGATTTGCTTCGGCGAAAACCGGGATCAGGCGATTGCGCGCATGCGCACCGCCCTGTCGGAGGCGGTCGTGGAAGGGATCAGCACCAATATCCCGCTGCATCGGGAACTCATGATGGATGAAAAGTTCGTGCAAGGCGGTACGAGCATTCATTATCTGGAAAAGCGGCTCGCTGAGAAAAAGGCCAACCAGGGATGATTCCGCCCTGATGGCGGAAGCGACGTCCGTGCCTGTCGCCGCGCGCAACTGGGGCAATCGGCCATGGCATTGACGGAAATCCAATTGGAGTTGGCGGCGGATCACCTGGAGCTCTGGAGCGAAGCCATGCTCGCCGCCGGGGCCGTGTCGGTTGCCATCGAAGACGCGGATGTCGACACCGAGGGCGAGACCGCTGCCTACGGCGAACCAGGCTTGCCACCACCAGAGCTCGGCTGGCGAAACAACCGTGTTTCGGTGTTGCTCGATGACACCATAGATATCGGCGGACTATTGGAGTCCGTGTCCCGCTCGCTTGGGCACGGGACCCCGGCGATCCTGCACCGCAGGCCGGTCGAGGACCGCGATTGGGTACGGCAGACCCAATCACAATTTGCGCCCATTTCCATCGGACGGATTTGGATCGTTCCGAGCTGGCATGAACCGCCCGATCCCAGCGCGTGCAATGTGCGCATCGACCCGGGCATCGCGTTCGGGACCGGCACGCATCCCACCACCCGCCTGTGCCTTGCGTGGCTCGACGAGCACCTCGCTCCCGGCAGCAGCGTCTTGGACTACGGCTGTGGCTCCGGAATTTTGTCAATCTGCGCGGCGGTTCTTGGCGCCGCCGACGTTCTCGGGGTCGACATCGATCCCCAGGCACTTGCGACCGCCCGTTCGAATGCCGAGCGCAACGGCGCACGTGCCCAGTACACTTCCCCCGAGGGCCTTGCCGTCGACCGTTCGCGTCAATTTGACCTGGTGCTAGCGAACATCCTTGCCAATCCGATCGTGCTGCTCGCTCCGACGCTCACTCGTCACGTCCGCCCCGGCGGCTCGATCGTGCTGTCCGGGATCCTGGAACGTCAAGCCGGGGCGGTAATGGACGCATACCGGCGTACGGATCCAAGCTTGCAGTTGAGCGTTTTCGGCAAGGACGAGGGATGGGTCGCGATCGTCGGCGCTCGAGGAATCTGACAAATGGCCTTGGTGACCCGTTGTCCGAACTGCAGTGCGCTCTACCGCGTAGGGGCGGAGCAATTGAAGTCGCGCAGCGGAATGGTACGTTGCGGTGCCTGCCGTCACGTCTTCAATGCGATCGGCTGCCTCGATTATCTGCGGCCTAACCATCGCCAGGCGGAAGTTCCCCTACCGCAGACCGACAGCGCCAAGGTCGAACCCAGGGCGGACCGGCGCCCGGCGCCACCTGCCGCGGCGCTCCCGGCAAAACCCGCGCACAGGCCAACGGCGAGCAGTGCGGCGAAAACCGCGCCGACGCGGCCACGGGCCGGTGCGCGGACGCTAAGCCCGCCTCCCACGTTTGACCGATCGCAATCCGGATCCGATGTGGATTCGCCATCGGCCGATCCGGGCCTCGGAGCCCTTACCGTGATGGGTCCGATCAGCGAGTCGGCCCGCGAATCGTTGCCCGACTCCGAATTCGACCGGCTTTTCGCCCCGCCCGAGCGCACGCCGGCACGTCGGAGGCAGGATGACAACGCGGCGGAAAAGCCGGAACGGCACGATGCTTCGAGCACGGAGATCGAACCGACATTTCTGCGCACCGGGAAACGCTGGAGCAGCCGCACTGAACGAATCGCCGTGGTTGTCGGCTGCGCCGTCCTGGCGCCGGCGCTGATTGTGCAGCTTGCGTTGCTGTTTCGTGCCAGTCTGATCGTCCATTTGCCGCAGTTGCAGCCGGTCCTGGCGGCCGTTTGCGTGCCGCTGTCGTGCACGGCGCACTGGCCCATGCGTCCGGAATTGCTTGCCGTCGTGAGCAGCGAACTGCAGGCGGTACCGGGGACCGAAGCCATGGAGCTCGACACGACGATCCGCAACCGCGCGGACTTCCCGGTGGCCCTGCCGGCAATCGAATTGACGCTTACGGACAGCCTGAATCATCCCGTCGCCCGGAAGGTTTTCGCTCCCGCCGATTACCTGGCGGCGCGTACGGAGCCGGTCGAGGGCGCGAGTCAGAGCCTGGCAGCGGGCGCCGATCTTTCCGTCCGGCTGCTGTTTGAGCTGCACGGGATCAGCGTCGCGGGGTTTGTCGCCTACCCGTTTTACCCCTGATCGCAGAGCGCCCAGCGACCCAGTTCCGGCGGCCAATCGCCACCCCATCCCGACACGTGCATATGAAAACTCTGATCTGCGGCTCCATCGCGTATGACTCGATCATGGTGTTTCCGGGTCGGTTCAAGGACCACATCCTCCCCGATCAGGTCCACATCCTGAACGTGTCGTTTCTGGTACCAAGTCTGCGCCAGGAATTCGGAGGCGTCGCCGGAAACATCGCATATAACCTAGCCCTGTTGCGGGGCGATCCCCTGCCACTGGGCACCGTGGGAGACGACGCGGCAGAGTATCTGCGTCGTTTCGATACGCTGGGAATCGACCGCAGTCGCGTCATGCACATCGTTGGCACGCGCACTGCACAGGCCTTTATCACGACCGATCTGGACGATAACCAGATCGTGGCGTTCCATCCCGGTGCGATGTCGCATTCCCATCAGAACCGCGTCCCCGATGACGTTCGGATTGGCCTTGCACTGGTCGGGCCGGACGGCCGCGAGGGCATGCTGGCACATGCCCAATCGCTGGCGGATCGTGAAATCCCTTTTTTGTTCGATCCTGGGCAAGCGCTGCCCCTGTTTAGCGGCGAGGAGTTACTGTGGTTTGCCGATCGGGCAACCTACCTGGCAGTCAACGATTACGAAGGAAAGCTGTTCGCGGCAAAGACCGGGCGCGATATCGAGACCCCGCACGCAAAGCTCGAGGCACTGATCGTTACGCGCGGCGCCCAGGGCTCCGAGATCCGCACCAGGAACGCGAAATACGTGATTCCCGCAGCACCGGCCTGCGCCATCGTCGACCCGACGGGATGCGGCGACGCCTACCGGGCCGGACTCTTGTTCGGCATCGCGCAGGGCCTTGGTTGGGAAACCTCGGGGCGCCTTGCCTCGGTCATGGGGGCCGTCAAGATCGAACACAACGGCGCGCAGCGGCACACTACCGGGCGCTCGGAGATCGAGCAGCGATTTCTGGACACCTACGGATATCGGCCCTGGTGATGCGGCAGCGCAGGACCTGGATACCGGCAACGGGAAATCGATCGATGGCCGGTGATTCAGCGGTCAGATGGCAACCTGGTCCAGAACCAGCAGCAGCACCTGGATAACGACGATCAGCACCAACGGCGACAAGTCGAACCCTCCGATCAGCGGAATGATCCGCCGCAGGGGGGCCAGCACGGGACGGGTGAGCACGTCGAACGTCGGGGCCAGCGGCGCGTGAGGGTTGATCAGACTGATCAGGACATTGGCCAGTACCAGCACCAGTACCAGGTACAGCACCCAATGGATCAGGAGCAGCAGGACGCTGGGAACAAATAGATACCAGTGCCAGGCGCCCTCGACTCCGATGATTCCCATCAGGAAGACGTAGACCAGCGCGACCGCCAGCGCCGCCGCCAGCGCGGCTGCGTCGAATCGCCCGCGCAGGGGAAGTGCCCGGCGCAGCGGCGCCACCAGCCATTCGGTCAAGGCGACGCAGAAGATGGCCAGCGGATTGGCGCGCGATACCCGCAGCCACCCAAGGTAGATGCGCAGCAGCAGCGCACTGCCGAGCAATCCGGCAACCGTACTGAGTAGCAGATGAAAAATTTCCAGCAACAGCATATTGCCCTCTTGTCGGGCGGGGCGGTGCCCCTACAAGCACGCTAAGCGAAACCTCGGCGTGCGGTGCACGCAGCGGCTATTGCCTTGGGAGTCCGGGCCGATTGTAGCTGCACCGAACCCCGGCGCATGGCTGGGGCAAAAGAGCGCAAAAAAGGCGCCCGTGATGGGCGCCTGAACGACCGGTTTTGCTGCGTTGTTACGGTCGGCTGCCCGTTGGGAACGGCCAGGCCGTGGTCGGATTCAGCGCAGTGCGAGCCCCTACGGACGGTGCCGGGGCCGGCGCAGCTGCTGGTGCAGCCGGCGCCGCCGCGGCCGGTTTGGCTGCGGCTTTTTTTGGCGCCGACTTCCTTTTTGCAGCGGATTTCTTCCTGGCCGCCGGCGCCTTCGCAGGCGCCGGCGTCTTAGCCGCTTTACCTACTTTTTTTTTACCCGACTTTTTGGCCGCCTTTTTCTTGGCGGCCTTCTTGGCGGACTTCTTAGCAGACTTCTTCGCGGACTTCTTCGCGGACTTCTTCTTTGCAGCCTTCTTCGCCGTTTTCTTGGCGGCTTTCTTCGCCGGCTTCTTGGCGGACTTCTTCGCGGACTTCTTCGCAGATTTCTTCGTTGCCATGTAAATCTCCTAAATTAGCGCGACTACTGCACGATGGTTGAGAAGGAAACCCGGCCGCCGAAACGGCGCACCGGGCTATTCATCGGCGCATGCGGAGGCACGGTCGCCGCGGCATGCCCAGAAATGCGTTTTGATTGGCG
>Ga0209415_10000841_pt1 | contig 58003 bp, 62 predicted proteins | sample PeaSoiSIISIP2007_FD_187696 | JGI IMG/M metagenome (GOLD analysis project Ga0209415, IMG submission 187696) | Peat soil microbial communities from Weissenstadt, Germany - SII-SIP-2007 (SPAdes) (version 2) | ecosystem: Environmental > Terrestrial > Soil > Wetlands > Peat | place: Germany... | reverse complement strand
GGAGCGGACGACCGGGCTCGAACCGGCGACCTCGACCTTGGCAAGGTCGCGCTCTACCAACTGAGCTACGTCCGCGTCGATCCAATTGTAGCCGAGTGCCCTCGTCCGACTGCTCCGCGCTACGGCGTCGCCGCGATGAGGGCTGCCACTTCGTCGAGCAGGTACTCGCGCAGATTCGAGAGATCGTGCATTCGTTCCGCGCAGCCGAGTAGCCCGTACTCCAGGTTCTCGCCGAAACCGAGCACGGTGATGTTGAGCGAGAATGCCCCGAAGAGCGGTCCGAATGGCGCGGCCGAGGTTACTCGGCGCCCGCTCAGCCAAAGCGGAATCGGCGGGCCCGGCACCGAAGAGATCATCAGGTTGGCTATCGGCAGATAGTCGAAGAGGCCTAGCGTCGAGATCACTTTCCCGGCGAGCGAGATGATCGTTGGTCCGAGCACCCTTGGCACGTCTTGGAGAATTTTGGCGCGGTGCTGGCGCTGCTCACCGACAGTCTTCGCCGCGTCGCACGAAACGGCGCGCAGTCGCTCTTCGGGGTCGCCGATATCGGTGTGCAGCGGGACGAGGACTCCCGAGATTTGGTTACCAAGGCTCGCCGTGTCGCCCTCCCCGCGCACGTTGATCGGCACGAGCGCAATGAGGTCCCTCTTCGGCACCTCTCCCCGTTCATCGAGGAGCCGCTTGAGAGCTCCACCCGACGTGGCCATGACGACGTCGGTGACCGAGACACCCCGGGCCCTCGCCGCGCGCTTCACCTCGGCCAAGGGCACGATCGCGCGCAGAAAGGTCTTCTCGATGCCCGCGGCGCCGTTGAGCGACGTGCGCCGGGCGGCGAAGATGGATGGCTGGCCCGACGTCGCGCGTCGCGCCCTCTCGCTCGCAACGCGATAGAGCCCCCGCAGGATCTCGTAGAACCGGCTCCCCCACGACGCGACGTCTTCCACGACGAGGTGCGGGCGACGACGTATCCGGCCGAGTCCCTGTCCCAGCAGCCCCATCGACGTGGTCACCGTGGGCTCCTCGTCTTGCGCGTCCGCCTTTGGCCACGGTTCGCGCCCCTCGGGCGAGATGTCAAAGAGATTGGCGAAGGTCTCCGCGAAGGACACGCCATCGGCCAGAGCGTGGTGCGTCTTAAGCACGAGGGCCGCGTGATCGCCATTCAGGCCCTCGATGACAAGCAACTGCCAGAGCGGCCGCTGGGGCGAGAGAGCGCGAGAGAGGAAGTCTGCGACGTAAGCGTCAAATTGAGCGGGCGAGCCCGGCGTCGGCAGTGCGACACGCACCACGTGGCGGTCGAGGTCGAAGCGCTGGTCCTTGACAAGGATGGGCCAGGTCATGTCGAAGGGTGCTCGCACGACACGCTGGGTCAGAACGGGAATCTCGTGGATTCGCGCAGCGATGTTCTCTCGGATAAGCACGAAACGCTTCTCGGGGTCGACGTCGGCGAAGTCGAGCTCGATCACGGCGCCGATATTCATCGCCGTGCCCGGCGTCTCGAGCAGCACGAACGAGCTATCGAGGGGATCGAGGAACTTCGTCATCGTCCGCTGCTGCCGAAGCCGCCCGCACCGCGCTCAGCGCTCGGTAGCTCCTCGACCGCACGAAAGCTCGCGGCCGAGACGGCGAGCACGACCAGCTGGGCGATGCGGTCGCCCTTCTTCACCTCGTAGTCGCGCTTTGGGTCGAGGTTGACGAGCGCGACCTTCACCTCGCCGCGGTAGCCCGGATCGATAAGACCGGGGGCGTTGACGCACGTCACGCCGTGCTTTGCGGCGAGTCCGCTGCGCGGCAACACGAAGCCACCGTGACCCTCGGGAATGGCGACGGCCAAACCCGTCGCGACCATCGCCCGGCCACCGTGCGCGCGCAACGTGCACGACTCCACCGCAACGAGATCGCAGCCCGCGTCACCGGCATTGGCGTAACGGGGCACGACGGCGTCCGGGTGCAGCACCTTGGTGAGAATTTCCATAGCGCGAAGGCTAGCCAGCGTTCGCGGCATCGCCGATGAGTAGTGTCGCACTGTGCTGGTGTGGATGGACCTCGAGATGACCGGCCTTGAGCCCCAACGCCACGTCATCGTCGAGATCGCCACGCTGATCACCGATGACCACCTAAACATCACGGCCGAGGGTCCCGACCTGGTGCTCCACGCGAGTCCGGAACAGCTGGCCGAGATGGGCCCGTACGTCACCGAGATGCATACCAAGTCCGGGCTCCTGGACCTGATTGCGGCGTCCACGATCACCGTCGAACGGGCCCAATCGATGACATTGGAGTTCCTGAAGTCCCACGGCATCGAGCCGGGCACAGTGCCGCTCTGTGGCAACTCGATCGGAACCGACCGTCGATTCCTCCAGGAGTACATGCCCGAGCTCGAGTCGTTCTTCCACTACCGCAACGTCGACGTCTCGACGATCAAAGAGCTCGCGCGCCGCTGGTACCCGAACGCCTCCGCTCAGACTCCGGAGAAGGACTCCGCGCACCGCGCCCTCGACGACATTCGCGAATCGATCAGCGAGCTCGTGCACTACCGCTCGACGCTCTTCCAGCCCCTCGAAGAGGGCCGCTAGTCTCCCCGGAGATGGACCCGGACCAACTTTCACTCGCCGAATCGACGGCCCAGCTCACCGCGCCCGGCCAGCTCTTCGAACTGGGCCGGGCCACCGTGCACGGGGTGAGCCTCAGGGTGTGGAAGAACGCGCCGGCCACGCTGCGCCAGATCCTCGACCTCTCGCTTCGCCACGCGACGCTCGAGTTCCTCGTCTACGAAGATCGGCGCTACACGTTCGAAGAGCACTACCGGATCGCCGCCACGCTCGCCCATCGGCTCGTCGAGCTCGGCGTGCGCCCCGGCGATCGCGTCGGGATTGCCGCGCGCAATCTGCCCGAGTGGCCGATGGCCTTTTGGGGCTCGATCGTTGCGGGCGCGGTGGTCGTGCCGTTCAACGCGTGGTGGACAAGCGACGAACTCGCCTACGGACTTGTGGACTCAGGCACCTCAGTACTCTTCGTCGACGAGGAACGCCTCGAACGCGTGCTCGCCCGCCTCAGCGAACTCGACTTTCTCACGACCATCATCGTCGTGAGCGAAGACCCGGCATCGCCCGTCAATGTCGACGCGCGTAGCACCAAGGTGCGTGTCGTCTCCTTCGGCGACTTCCTCGGCGAGGTCGATCCCGCGGCGGCGCTACCGAGCGTCGACCTCGATACCGACGACGACGCAACGATGCTCTACACCTCGGGCACAACTGGGCACCCCAAGGGGGCCGTCGGCTCCCATCGCAACGTCATCACCAACTTGATGAATCTCGCCTTCTCGGCACAGCGTTCGGCGCTACGCTTCGGGTCAGGCGACGCGCCGAGCGGCCAGAACTCGGGACTGCTCAACATCCCCTTCTTCCACGCCACGGGCTGTCACGCCTTCCTCGTGCCGGCGACGGCCGCGGGCAGCAAGATCGTGATGATGCGCCAGTTCGAGCCGGGCAGCGCCCTTCGGGTGATCGAGCGTGAGCGCATCACGTCGATCGGCGGGGTGCCTACGATCGCCATGCAGATCCTCGACCACCCCTACTTCGACCAGTTCGACACGTCGAGCGTGCGCAGTATCGCCTACGGCGGCGCGCCCGCTCCCCCGGATCTGGTGCGGCGCCTGCGCGAGGCCTTCCCGCTCGGCCAGCCGAGCAACGGTTACGGACTCACCGAAACCTCGGCCAGTGTGTGCGGCATTAGCGGCCCGGACTACGTCGCCAAACCCGACAGCTGCGGCCCGGCCTTTCCGGTGAACGAACTCGCGATCGTGCCCGAGGACTTCGAAGGTGACGAGCCAGGAGAGGACCTGCCCTGCGGGCCCGAGGTCGTTGGCGAACTCTGGATCAAGGGGCCCAACGTCATCCGGGGCTACTGGAACAAGCCTGAGGAGACCGCGCAGTCTTTCACCAAGGGCTGGGTGCACACCGGCGATGTGGCGCGCATCGACGACGAGGGCTTCGTCTACATCGTCGACCGCTTCAAGGACATGATCATCCGCGGCGGCGAGAACGTCTACTCGGTGATCGTGGAGGGAGCGATCTTCGAGCACCCCGACGTTGCCGACTGCGCGGTCGTCGGGGTACCGCATCCCATCTACGGCGAGGAAGTCGCGGCGGTCGTCGTGCTGCGCCCGGGGCACGCCGTCGAGGCCGAGGAGATCTCCCGGCACGTCGCGACACGCCTGGCCCGCTTCGAGGTGCCGACCACCATCGTCTTTCGTTCGGCCCCGTTGCCGCGCAATCCCCAGGGCAAGGTCCTAAAGCGCGAGCTGCGCGAGTGGCTGCTCGAGCGCTCACGCCCGAGCTGAAGGACCATCGGCTCTCCGATGCCACGTCAAAGCCAGTCGCATTCTCGCGCCAGCGCGGGCGACGCTGGGAGACTGGACAGGTGACGCCGCCAACGATGCCCACTGTCGCGGCCTTCGATCTCGACGGCACGCTGAGCCATGGCGGCAGCGTCTTTCGCTGGCTCGGTTACCTGCGTGGACGGCGCAGGACCTTCCTCGCCTCGCTCCGCCTGGCCGGACCGCTGCTCGTGGGCGCCGTCCGCAGCAGCCACTGGGCCGATCGGGCCAAGGAGCGCCTCTTTCGGCGCCTGCTCATCGGCCTCGACTTCGAGGCAGTCGTCGAGGCCTCGCGCACGTTCGCCCTCGCCCACTTCGAAGAGCGCGGCCGCCCCGAGGTCATCGAGCGACTGAACTGGCACCTGCGCCAGGGCCACGACGTTGTCATCGTCTCGGCCTCCCCACAGATCTACGTCGACGTCGTCGCGGAACTGCTCGGGGTGGACGGGGGGCTCGGTACACGGCTCGCCGTTGACGCGCGCGGCAAGCTCACCGGGAGCTACCTCGGCCAGAACTGCCGGGGCAGGGAGAAGCTGCGCCGTCTCGACGAGTGGATCCTCGCGCGCCACCCCGATGCCGCGCCCACGATCTACGCCTACGGCAACTCGAGGGGCGACCGGCGGATGCTGCGCGCCGCGACCCACCCCTACGACGCCGGTCGGCTCGGGCCCTTCGGGGCGCTTCGCCACTTCCCGCGGTTGCGCGCGGCCTCGACTACTCCTGGCGAATAGAGGCGCCGAGCTCGACGATGCCGCCCGCGCGGCCGTTGGAGGCGACCTGAATCGACGCCGCCTTCTCGCTCCAGGCAATGACCGTGTGGCCGCGCTGGTCGAGAACGCCCACGTTGAGGTCGTAGAGCCCGTCGAGTAGCGGCACCTGGGCCATATCGATCCCGATGCGGTTGCGCCCTGGCACGAGGTTGACCGGCGATGCCTGGATGTCGCTGCGGCTCACCAGGGTTCCGTTCCTCGCGAAGAGCTCGAGCACGAAGTTGCCGCTGTAGGCGGTCTTGGCGCTCACCACGACGTCCAGGTGCAGGCTCGAGCCGCTCTGGATCTCAAAGGTGCCCTCGGGGGTCGTCACCGAGTCGATGGTGATCGTGCCCAGCAGATGCGCCGCGTCGTGCTCGACCGCGTCCACGAGCAGGTGCTCGCGGAAGATCCGCAGCGAGTCCTGGGTCGGCCCGTCGGCGATCATGTCGCCGCGGTCGAGCACCACCGCCCGGTCGCACAGGGCGCGCACCTGGTCGGCGTTGTGGGTGACGAAGAGGATCGTGCGGCCCTCCTCCTTGAAACGCCGGATGCGGTCGAGGCACTTGGCCTGGAAGCGCTCGTCGCCGACGGCGAGCACCTCGTCGACGACCAGTATGTCGGGGTTGACGTTGACCGCCACCGCGAAGGCCAGGCGAACGTACATGCCGCTCGAATAGAACTTCACCTGGGTATCGATGAACTGCTCGATCTCGCTGAAGGCCACGATGTCCTCGAAGATGGCGTCGACCATGCGACGCGAGAAGCCGAGCATCGCGCCGTAGAGGTAGACGTTGTCGCGCCCGGAGAGCTCGGTCTGAAAGCCCGCGCCGAGCTCGAGCAGCGCGGCCAGCGAGCCGCGAAGCCGGATCTCGCCGGAGGTGGGCTTCAGTACCCCACAGATGCACTTGAGCAGCGTCGACTTACCCGAGCCGTTCTGGCCGACGATGCCGACGGTCTCGCCCTGGCTGACAGTGAAGCTGACCCGCGAGAGGGCGTTGAAGACCTCCGTCGAACCCGAGTGGGGGTGCAAGAGCCGCTCCTTGAGCGACTGGTGGCGCTCGTGGTGAATCTTGAACTGCTTGGAGACGTCCTCGACGTCGATAACCGACGCCACTAGAGCTCCGACTCGAAGTTTCCCTCGAGGCGGCCGAAGATGGCCTCGGCGACGATGAAGAGCACGAGCGTGATCCCGAGCAGGCCGAGGTTGAGATCGAGGAACTTGGTGAACGACCACGTCGGCAGGATGTCCAGGCGCGAGAAGGGGGCCACGGTCGAGGTGACGACGGTGTTCACGTAGAAGACGCGCTGGAACGTGACCACGATCAGCGTGATGGGGTTCAAGAAGTAGATGAGCGAGAGGCCGTGGCGCGATAGGTGCGGCGCGATGGAGTGCTCGTACGAGTAGACGACCGGGGTGAGCCAGAACCAGAGCTGCAGCAGCACCTCCATGAGGTGCTTCATGTCGCGCAGGTACACGTTCACCGCCGACATCACGATCGCTAGCGCCGAGGTGAAGAAGTAGAGGGCGAGAAACGAGATCGGCAGGATCCACAGGAACCGCCAGGCCGGCACGTGACCCACGGCGGCGACGAAGATCACGAGCACGGCGAGCTGGATCGCGAAGTAGACGACGGCCGCGCCGACGTTCGACAGGGCCAGAATCTCGCGGGGGAAGGACACCTTCTTCACCAGCGCCGCGCGATCCACGATGACGCCGGTCGCGGTGTTGATCGAGTTCTGGAACATGTTCCACACCACGAGGCCCGAGAAGAGGTAGATCACGAAGTTGGGGATACCGTTGCGCAGGAAGACGGAGAAGACGAGGTAGTAGACGCCCAGCGTGAAGGCCGGCGCAATCATCGACCACAGCAGACCGAGGGTAGAACTCTTGTACTTGATGCGGATGTCCGAGAAGATGAGCTGCTGGAGGAGCTCGCGGCGCGACCAGAGGTTCTTCAGCCGGGTCGAGAGCGTCGGGCGCGCGCTCACAACGCGCACCGGCGCGTCGTCGAGGGAATGATGGAGTTGGCCCGCCGAGGGGACGCCCACTAGGCGCCTTGACGAATGGCCGAACGCTCAATCACGGCGTCGATGAAGCCGTACTCCAATGCCTCCTGGGCGGTGAACCAGCGGTCCCGGTCCGAGTCGGCCTCGATGCGCTCGAGGGGCTGGCCGGTGTGGAACGCGATGCGCTCCGCGAGCGTCTTTTTCATGTAGATGATCTGTTCGGCCTGGATGGCGATGTCCGACGCCTGGCCCTGCATGCCCCCAATCGAGGGCTGGTGCATCAGGATCCGGCTGTGGGGCAGCGAGAAGCGCTTGCCCGGCGTGCCCGCGCAGAGCAGGAATTGGCCCATGGAGGCGGCCATGCCGATGCAGATCGTGCGCAGGTCGCAGTTGACGTACTGCATGGTGTCGTAGATGGCGAGGCCGTCGTAGACCGATCCGCCCGGCGAGTTGATGTACAGGCTGATGTCCTTGTCCCGATCCTCCGCCTCGAGCAGCAGCAGCTCGGCGCAGATCCGGTTGGCCGTGTTCTGGTCGACCTCGGAGCCCAAGAAGACGATGCGCTCACGCAGCAGGCGCTGATTGAGGTCGTTAGCGCCGATTCCTTCGGAGATGGAGGAGTTGATCATGCGACCAATCTACCGTGCTCACGTCAAAACGCCGGTGTGGGCCTAGAGTAGGGAGGCTCGCGGGCGTGGCGGAATTGGCAGACGCGCTGGTTTTAGGTACCAGTTCTTCGGAGTGTGGGTTCGAGTCCCGCCGCCCGCACCCATTGCGTCATCCTTCGCAGCATCAAGCCGGCACGAGCAATGTGTGGCGCCTGCTAGCATGGAAAACGCTGTTTCATCGCATTTCGCGATAGGGACCGATTCGACTGAACCGTACGAGTTGGACTCATCTCAGCTCGTAGGAGTCTCATGTCAATGTCTTTCGCCGATCTCGGCGTACCCGCGCGCCTCGTCGAGCGCCTGAATGCTCGCGGCATCACCGAGGCCTTTCCCATCCAGGCGGCTGCCATTCCCGACGCCCTCGCCCGCCGCGACGTCGTCGGTCGGGCGGTCACCGGCTCGGGAAAGACCTTGGCCTTTGCCCTGCCGCTCGTAGCGACTCTCACCCGCGCCCAGCCGCGCAAGCCCGTCGCCCTCGTCCTCGTGCCGACCCGCGAGCTGGCCGCGCAGGTGCAGCGCGAGATCGCTCAACTGAGCGATGACCGCGGCCATCGGGTGATCTGCCTCTATGGCGGCACGCCCTATCACGCCGCGCGCAAAGCCCTCAACCACGGCGTCGACGTTGTGGTGGCCTGCCCGGGTCGACTCGAAGACATGCTCGAACAGCGCGCCCTCGACCTTGGTGACGTCAGGACGGTCGTCGTCGACGAAGCCGATCGCATGGCCGACATGGGCTTTCTGCCCGCGGTGCGGCGCATCCTGGCCGCCACCGCGCCCGATCGCCACGTGATGCTGTTCTCGGCGACCCTGGGACCCGACGTCGCATCCTTGGTGCGCGAGTTCACGCGCGGCGCCGCGCAGCACGACGTTGTCGGCGACGACGCGCCCCTCGACGTCGACCACTATTTCTGGCGCGTGGGCCGCGAGCGCCGTCCTGACGCCACCGCCGACATCATCAACACGTACGATCGGGCCCTCGTCTTTACGCGCACCAAGCACGGCGCCGATCGGCTCGTTCGCCAGCTCGGCGAGCGCGGTGTCTCCGCGGTCGCCCTGCACGGCGATCGTTCGCAGTCCCAGCGCGAGCGGGCTCTGCGCAGCGTTCAGAGCGGCCACGTGAAGGTGCTCGTCGCGACCGACGTCGCCGCGCGCGGCATCCACATCGATCTCATGCCGGTCGTAGTGCACTACGACCCACCGGCGCAGACGACCGACTATCTGCACCGCTCGGGCCGCACCGGGCGGGCCGGCGCGGCGGGTACCGTGATCTCGCTCGTCGGCGACGACGTCGTCGGCCAGGTAAAGCGGCTCCAGCGCGCACTGGGCGTCGACCAGTCGATCGACTCACCAGAGGACGCCCTGGCGGTTCGCCTCGGCACCGTCGACGACGCTGTCGCGGCCGAACGGCTCGACGGGCGCCTCGAGAAGCCCGCGCGCCGACCGGTCAGCGCGAGTGAGCGATCGCCGCGGGGCTTCGAACGTCGTGAGACCAAGGGCCGCGCTGCTGCGAAGCCGCGGTCGCGCCCGAGCGAGGACCCCCGACCATCTCGCGGCTACGTGCGACCAGCGGGTGAGAACCGTCCGACTGCGGTGCGGCGCGCCCGAGGTGGTGAGGCGGTAGTGAGCTTCTTTAATGACGCCAAGGGCTTCGGCTTCGCCAGTGATGACAAGGGTGACGACCTCTTCATCCACTTCACCAACATCGTGGGCGACGGTTTTCGCTCGCTGAGCCAGGGCCAGACCATCAGTTTCGAGGAGGCGCACGGGCCCAAGGGCCGTGAGGCGAGGAACGTGCGCGTCGTTCGGGCCGGACGGCCCCGCCGCTAGGTCCTCGATGTCAGAGAAGCCCTTCGTCGAGCCGCACGTTGGCCCGATTCCCGAGGACCTCTTCGTCGAAGAGATCGTTCTCGGCGATGGGGCGCCCGCGCAACCGGGCCAGCGCGCCGTCGTGCACTACGTCGGCGTCGCCGTGTCCAGCGGCGAGGAGTTCGACGCCTCGTGGAACCGCGGCGAACCGTTTGACTTCGTGCTCGGGGCCGGTGAGGTCATACTCGGTTGGGACCAGGGCGTCGCTGGCATGCGCGTCGGGGGCCGACGCCGTTTGGTCATCCCGTCTCGTCTGGCCTACGGCCAGCGGGGCGCGGGCGGCGTGATCGCACCGAACGAGACGCTGATCTTCGTTGTCGACCTGCTCGAAATTCGCTAGATGAGTGGTGCGCGCAGTTCGTCGACGGCCAGCATTCGCTGGTAGTCCCCGTAGCGCTCGCAGCAGACCTCGGCGACGAGGCGAAGTCGATCGTTGGGGTTGCTCAGGCTCAGCACCTTGAATTGGTCCATTACCGACATCGGTGTGAGCGCGCAGAGTTGCCAACTGCGGACCTTGGGATCGTCATCCATCGCGCAGTCGCGCTGGAGGCACTGGTCGGCGAAGACTTCGCTCTGCAACGTGCGCAGCGCCCGAACGGCGGACTCGCTCGATCGCAACAGTGCTCGCTCGATGGTGACGTCGTCGCAGCAGCGCTGGCCGACGCGCGCCCGGGGATAGGGATCGTCGGCTAGCCACTGGTCGACCTCGAAGCACTCGACGCCTTCGACGACGATCAGGATCTGGCCGTTGCTCAGGCGGTGCGTGCCAAGTATCTCCAGCATCGTGCCGACCGAAGTGCGCTCGTCCAAGCCCCCAACCTCCGAGCCTCGCTCGATGAGGCACGTACCGAATCGATGCTCTCCTTCGACGTCGGCGAGCAGTCGGTGGTAGCGCGGTTCGAAGACGCAGAGCCCCACCGTCTGGTACGGGAAGATCACCATGCCCAGGGGGAACATCGCGAGCTCGCGTTTCATCACTCCCCCACCCTACGGGTGCAACTGGCGCGTCGCCTACTCTCGCTGGAGGCGCTCGGCGAAGGCGCGCAGCGCTCGCCCGCGGTGCGAGATCGCGTTCTTCTGCGCCGCCGTCATCTCAGCGAGTGACCACTTTTCGCCGCGTGGCACGAAGACGGGGTCGTAGCCAAAGCCCCCTTGACCGCGCGGCTCGTGGAGGATGGTCCCGTGAAGGACGCCCTCAACGAGCCACGACGAGCCATCGGGCTTGGCGACGGCGATCACCGTACGAAAGTGCGCCGTGCGCTCGCTCTCTTCGACGTCGCGCAACTCTTCGAGGAGCAGGCGCACGTTGTCCTCGTAGGAGGCGCCGTTGCCCGCGTAGCGCGAGCTGCGAACGCCGGGGCGACCGCCTAAGGCGTCTACGAAGAGCCCCGTGTCGTCGGCGACCGCCGGAAGACCCGTGGCGTCACTGATGGCTCGGGCCTTGAGCGCCGCGTTGCCCTCGAGGGTGTCCTTCGATTCGTCGACGTCGGGAATCTCGCGCGGGCGCTCGAGCAGCTCCACGCCGCAGCCCGCGAGCGCCGCGCGCATCTCCTCGGTCTTGTGCGCGTTGGCCGTCGCGAGGACGAAGGTCTTCACCGGCCTCGCGAGGCGGGCGGGGTGGCGAGGACGGCGCGCTGGGCCCCGTTGATGCGCTGTATCCCCCCGGTCGCGAGGTCCAACAGGCGATCGAGCTCATCGCGGCTGAAGGCCGCTCGCTCCGCCGTGCCCTGGACCTCGACGAACCGGCCCGATCCAGTCATCACGACGTTCATGTCGGAGTCGGCCCGGACATCCTCCTCGTAGGGCAGGTCGAGCATCGCGACACCGCCGACGACGCCGACCGACACCGCCGCGACAAGATCGCTCAGCGCGTGCTCACGGATCGTCCCTTCACGCACCAGCCGGCTGACCGCGTCGTGCAGGGCCACGTAGCCGCCACAGATCGCCGCCGTGCGCGTGCCCCCATCGGCCTGCAGCACGTCACAGTCCACAGTGATCTGCAGTTCGGCGAGCATCTCGAGCCGCGTTACGCTGCGCAGCGATCGCCCAATGAGTCGCTGGATCTCCTGGGTCCGGCCAGACTGCTTGCCCTGGGCGGCCTCGCGGTTCGCGCGCTCGGGCGTCGAGCCCGGCAGCATCGAGTATTCGGCGCTCACCCAGCCCCGCCCCGAACCTTTCAGCCAGCGCGGCACGTCGGCACCCACCGACGCCGTGCAGAGCACGCGCGTGCGCCCGACGTTCACGAGCACCGACCCGGCCGCCATCTCCGTGAAGTCGCGCTCGAAGGACAGCGGCCTCGCCTCGTCGAACGCCCGGCCGTCGGCTCGCAGTTCGGACATCTCGCTCCTTCGCTCTTTGGCTGCGACCACCGTAGTGGAGACCGCCTCGCGCAGCCCCCTAGAAGTAAATGGTCGCTTTCGCTCGCTCGACGACGACGTCGATGTCGTCGCTCCAGGCGCCAGTCGAGAGGTACTTCCAGCCGTCGTCGGCGACGACGATGACAATCGTCGCTGGCGCGTCGTCGTCGATCGACGCGGCGCACTTGGCGGCCCCGGCCATGACCGCGCCCGAGGAGAGTCCGGTGAACAGCCCGACCTCGGTCAGGCGGCGAGTCCACTCGATCGACTCGCGCGGTCGCACGATGACCTTGCGGTCAAGCAGCTGCTCGCCGTCGTTTTCGATGAAGATCGGCGGGACGTAGCCGTCGTCGAGGCTGCGCAGTCCTTCGACCAGTTCACCGCTCGGCGGCTCGACCGCCCAGACCTGCACGTGGGGCCGCTGCTCTTTGAGGTAGCGCCCGACGCCCATCAGGGTGCCCGAGGTGCCGAGCCCGGCGACGAAGTGGGTGACCTCGGGCACGTCGGCGAGGATCTCGGGACCGGTCGTCGAGTAGTGGGCGAAGGGATTGGCCGGATTGGCGTACTGGTAGAGGAAGACCCACTCCGGGTGAGACGCGCTCAGCGACTGAGCCGCGCGCACCGCGCCATTGGAGCCTTCGGCGCCGGGCGAATCGATGATCTCGGCGCCGAAGGCCAACAGCAGCTGGCGGCGTTCGGGCGAGACGTTGCTCGGCAGCACCACCTTCAAGTGGTACCCGCGCAGCCGGCACACCAGCGCCAGGGCGATGCCAGTATTGCCCGACGACGGCTCGATGAGGGTCTGGCCGGGGCGTCCCGGCACGAGTCGACCTTCGCGCTCGGCCGCCTCGACCATGGCGAGAGCCACGCGGTCCTTCACCGAACCGGCGGGATTGCGGCCCTCGAGCTTGGCCAGGATCGCGACGCTGGGCTTAGGCGAGAGGACGCTCACGTCGACGACGGGCGTTCGACCGATCAGGTCGAGCACCGAGTCGTATCGCGGCACTACCTGGCGCCACCGGCGACGGCGGGAAGCAGCGTGATCTCGTCATCGTTGGCCAGCGAGGCGTTGACACCGCCGAGGTAGCGCACGTCGTCGTCGTTCACGTAAACGTTGAGAAAGCGGTGCAGGGTCCCGTCCGGGTTGAGCAACTGCCCCTTGATCGCTGGATACGTTGTTGTCAGCCGAAGCAGGACCTCGCCCACGGTGGCACCTTCCACCGCGATGACGCTCGCCCCACCCATGGCGGGTCGAAGGACCGTCGGGATTCGCAGAACTGCTGCCATGATGCCTCGCTCGCTCGGAGTTGATACCTGACCTGCTGAGTCGACTTTACCGCCTGGGTGCCACGTCGTGACCCGAAAGCTTGGTCCCTCAGTCGGCGACGATGAGCGACTCTTCCGACACGGCCCCGTCGGCCACGCGAAAGCTGCGCACGGTCGCTCGGGAGTTGCGCAGCGAGACGATGAGGTAGTGCCAGGCCGGGTCGGGCGCCTGGGCCACGTCGGTCGGGCTCGGGTAGGCCTCGCTGTGGGTGTGCGAGTGAAAGACCCCGAGCACGTCGATCCCCCCCTCGTCGGCGCGCCGTGTGGCGCGAAGCAACACCCCGGGGTCGACCTCGTAGACCTTGGCGGAGTCGGCGACGTTGGTGCTTTCTACGACCTCGGCCACGACGTCGCTCGCCCCGAGCAGTAGTCCGCACCCCTCGTTGGGCAGGGCGCGGATGCACGTGGCGACAATCGCGTCGCGCTGAGTAGTGCTGAGTGAGAGCACTCGGTCACCCTAGCGACCAAAAGTGACGTCTCCTGACCCGCCACTACCCTTGCGGAATGGCTCGAGCCAAGCGGGTGCGTGAGAAGCGCGCGAAGGCGCGCGACGAAGGGGTGAAGGGCGACCGGGTGGTCGCAACGAATCGCCGAGCCCGCCACGACTACGAAATCCTCGACACCATGGAGTGCGGCATCGTCTTGACCGGTTCGGAGGTGAAGTCCCTGCGCGAGGGCCGGGCTCAGATCGCCGAGAGCTACGCGCGCGTCGACGGTGGCGAGCTTTGGCTCTATCAGTCCCACGTCCCGCCGTGGGCCTTCGCCGTGGGCTTTGGCAGTCACGACCCCGAGCGGCGACGCAAGCTCCTCGTGCACCGCAGTGAACTGCGCCACTGGCGACGCGAGGTGGAAACCCAGTCACTCGCGATGATCCCTCTCAAGCTCTACTTCCGCGACGGACGCGCCAAGGTGGAGCTGGGACTCGCCAAGGGCCGCCGACAGCAGGACCGCCGTCAGGCGCTGGCTAAGCGCGACGCGGAACGGGACATGGCGCGCGCGGCTCGACGCGTCGAGAAGTTCGGCTCGTCGTGATTACGTAGTGCGATCGCCGCACGATAAGTTCGGCCCATGAGCCTGGTGCGCCTCGGCGCGGTATCGCTGGACTGCGCGGACCCTCACGCGCTGGGCGACTTCTGGGCGCAGCTGCTTGACGGCGAGGTGGCCTTTCGCAGCGACGGCTTCGTGGCGGTGAAGCTCGCCAACCTCTGGATCAGCGCTGTCGCGGTGGAGAACTATCAGCCGCCGACCTGGCCGAGCGACGAGCCGCCCAAGCAGATTCACCTCGACCTTGCCGTAACCGACTTACAGGCGGCCGAAGAGCGCGCCGTGGCGCTTGGCGCAACGCGGGCCGCCGCGCAGACGGCACCCGATCGATGGATCGTCCTGCTCGACCCGGCCGGCCACCCCTTCTGCCTCACCACCCAGATCCCCGAGTAGGGCCGGTGTCTCGCTGGGCCGGGTATGGCACCGTTGCGTCGGTCGACGTGACGACGCCAGATCGCAATCGTCGCCGCGGCGGTAGACTGGCCACGGCCAGAACGGCCAGTAGTAGCAAGGGGATGAAAGGTTTCGACGTCATTCGTCGAGGTGAAAGAAGCGAGCCGTGGTCTCCGGAGCCACGTTAAAGAGCCGGAAACAAAAAATAAACGCCAAGCCTCAGCTTGCGTTTGCTGCTTAGGTAGCAACATCCGCCTAGACCCGGCCCTACGGTTTAGTTAACGGGTGTCATAGAGTAGGGCTCACCTACGGGGTTCGTCAGTGATCTCGTTGGGACACTTCAGCTGACTACGGAACGCCACCGGCGCTGACAACAGTGACGATCCCGACAACTTCCTGCCAGCTGCGCTCGGAGAAGATTCACTGAGAAGTTGACGGACCGGGTTTCAACACCCGCATCTCCACCACGTTCGTCGCGCCCACGGGCGCGGCGAACCCGTCTTGGCGACTAGCCGCCTCCGGCGCGCTCGCTCGAGCCCCGTTCGAGCACGACCAAGTCCATGGCGCCGAGTCTGGCCTCATCGGCCACGAGGTCGATCCCGCTCACCCGGTTGGCGGTGACCGTAAAGAGGAACGCGACGCGTGGCCGTCCACCCTGCTGCCACAGCAGTCCCACCTCGCCGTTGATGAGGGCCAGTCTGGCCGCTCGCGCGCCGCCAAAGAACAGCTCGGCCACGTCGCTCGCGCCTTCCAGGGGGGCAGTCGCGCCCATGTCAATGGCGGCCGCATCAGCGCGCAGGGTCGCTCCGGGATCGAGCACCGCGAGCAGCGCGCTGAAGTCGCCACCGCGCGACGCGGCGAGAAAGGCCCTCACGACTTCGCCCCGACGGCGCGCATCAGCGTCGAGCGTGGCCGAGCCACCGCGGACTCGTCGGCGCGCTCGGCTCGCTAGTTGGCGAGTCGCCGTTGGTGAACGCTCGAGGATCGGCGCAATCTCGCTGAAGGGCACCGCGAAGACGTCGTGCAGCACGAACGCCACGCGCTCGGCCGGGGTGAGCCGATCGAGCACGATGAGCAGCGCCTGACCAACGGCGTCATCAACGAGAGCCTGGTCCTCGAGTGCGTTCGCGGCAGACGCGGGAAGCCAAGGTTCGACGTCTTCCGGCGGCATCGCCACCTCGCGGTGTGATCGTCTCGCGCGCAGCGTGTCGAGGCACACACGAGAGACCACGGTCGTCAGCCAGCCGCCTAGGTTTTCAATCTGGTCGGCATCGGCGCGACTGAGCCGCAGCCACGATTCCTGGACCGCGTCGTCGGCGGCGCTCATCGATCCGAGCATTCGGTACGCGACTCCACGGAGCCGGGGCCGATTCAACTCGAACTCCGCGGCGAGGCCGCCCGGCTCCTTCATTAGTCACATTCTCCCATCGTGTTTCGTCACTACTACGACGAGCCACGATGAGCAGACGTGACCGGTCTTCGATGTGAACGGCAGTTCAGTCGAGCTGGTCCGGCGCTAGCGTGGCCCAAGTCCCAACCCAAGGAGAGCACGATGTCAGCAGTCCTCACGACGATGATCTACCAGGTCGGCGACGTAACGTCGGCCAAGAAGCTGTTCACGACCCTGCTCGGCGCCGAGCCCTACGCCGACGCGCCGTACTACGTTGGCTGGCGCGTTGGCGAGCTCGAGGTCGGCCTCACTCCGAAGCAGCAGGAACTGAACGGACTCATCGGCTACTACGACGTCGAAGACATCGTGGCGGCGCTGCAATCGCTTGTCGATGCCGGAGCGACGACCCTGCAGGAGCCGCGAAACGTCGGTGGCGGCTTGCAGGTCGCTTCGGTCGCCGTGGGCGACGGCAACATCATCGGACTGCGCCAGAATCCCTAGGCATCAGAGCGCCGGCGCTCGTACGGTCTGTCGTTCAAGGGCGACGAACCTTACGCCGCGCTGAGGACTTCCTTCGTCAGCCCAACCGATCGAAGAAAGTTGCGCACCCTCACCACCTGGTCCTCGGTCAGCTCACGCGTGCGCGTCGGACCGAAAGAGACGGTTTCGCCTTCGACCGTCACGGCCCAGTTGCCGCGGTGCGTCTCGTGCACCTCGCCGAATCGGGCGAGCAACGAGCACACGTCGTGCCACTGAATGTTGTGGTTCAGCGGGTGACGGAACAGTTTCTGGGCGGTGACGCGGTGGTGATGGTCCAACTTGATCGACATACTCAACCCCCTTGGATGGGCACGGAGATGTTCGGCCTCACGAGCACTATCCCCCATTCACGAGGGGCTGTCAAGGAGCGCAACGAGTTCAACGTGCTCGGTCATGGGAAACAGGTCAAAAACTCGCAGGTCACGCAGAACCAACCCGGCGCCTAGGAGTCCCTTAAGGTCACGAGCGAACGTCGCGGCGTCACAGGCGACGTAGACGAGCCGGCGGGGGGCGCGACGCACGAGGCTCTCGACGACGCCCTTGGCGAGGCCGTGACGCGGTGGGTCGAGCACGACGACCGATCCCTCGCGCACTGTGTCGTTCACGGATCGGGGGCTCACCGACCACTCGCGAATCTTCAGTTGGCGAAGGCCACTTGCGTTCTCGCGCGCGTCGCGCGCCGCAAACGGCGAGGATTCGACGGCGGTCACCCGTCCGCTCGGCCCGACGCGCTGCGCCAAAGGCAAGCTGAACAGGCCGACTCCGCTGAAGAGGTCGACGACGTGGTCGTCCTCGCCAACATCGGCCAGCTCGAGCACGCAGTCGAGCAATACGGCGGGCGCGTCTCGGTGCGACTGCCAGAACGAGCGCGGGCTGACCGAAAAGACGTTGCCGCGGACTTCAACCCTCGAGTGCGCGTCCGGATCCAGCGTCGCTCCCGAGAGAGATCGGGCTTCGTGGCGCGGACCACGTTCGGTCATGCTTTGTACGACGGCCAGTGGTTCGCTCGTGCCGATCGCTCGCAACTCCACCTCGCTCGCGTTCGGCCACCGATGCGAGAATGCCGCGTCGAAGCGATCGTCCGCTATCCAGCAGCGCTCGAGCGGGATCAGCTGGTGAGACCGAGCAGCGCGAAGGCCGAGGCGGCCGGTCTCGTCGACCGCGCAACGCAGCCGAGTCCTCGAGCCCTTCATCTCGCTCGGCGCGGTTCTCACCTCGACCTCGATCGAGAGCCCCGCGACCCGACGCAGCTGCTCAGCGACGATCGCCGACTTCCAGGCGAGCTGCGCGTCGCGCGTCGCGTGCTGCAGATCACAGCCCCCGCAGCCACCGGGGTGCGCATAAGGGCACGGGGCGACAACCCTTTCGGCGCTCGCCTCCAGCACCTCCACGGCGTCGCCGCGGTAAAAGCCCGAGGTTGCTTCGGTGATCGCGACGCGCACGAGCTCGCCGGGCAGTGCGTGGCGAACGAAGATGACGCGTCCGTCCTCGGCCCTACCGACAGCCCCACCCGAGGCCGGCCGCTCGACGCGCACCGTCGTTGCCCCGAGGGCGTCGCTTGACGGACTCACCGGGTGGCGTGGACCAGGAAGAGATCGACCAGGGCCTGGGCGCGTTCGCGCGCCGCCGGCGTCTCGCGCGCCGTCTCCTCGAGCAGGGCCTCAGCGTCGAGGCCGAGCTCCCTCGCTTCCGCTTCGTCGGCGGCCAGCCACTCCTTCAGCTGGGACTCGTCGATCTCCGGGTGAAACTGCACACCGACGTGGCGCCCGAGCGCAAAGGCCTGCACGGCGCGCGACGAGGTCGCCCACAGCTCAGCCGAGGCCGGCAGCGAGCACTGGTCGAAGTGGAACTCGAACCACGGCCCTCTGGGCAGCGCGATGCCCGGTGTCACCTCGATGTCGAACCAGCCGATCTCGCCGTCGGAGGCCCGCGAAACGTCGCCGCCGAAGTGACGACACAGGGCCTGCGCCCCAAAGCAGATACCCAGGATAGGCACCCCTCGGCGCTCAGCGTCACCGATGAGCGCGAGCTCGCGGCCGAACCACGCCGCTTCGACCTCGCGGTCGTAGACCGCGCACTTCGAACCGAGGATGATCAGGGCGTCGTAACCCTCGAGCGAGGGCGTCGGCGTCGACTCGTTCATCATGGCAACGTCGAGCTCGAAGCCGCGCGCAACGAATCCATCGCCGACTAGGCCGGGGCGGTCTTCGAGGTGGTGGCGCAGCACGAGGGCGCGTTGCATCGTGCCAACGACTCTACTGACAGCCCAAAAACTCCCTCACGACGCGCCGGGCAGCGTCCAGCCGAGCGATACGGCAATCTCCTTGCAGGTGGGACAGAGCGGGTACTTCGCGGGGTCGCGGCCCGGGACCCAGACCTTCCCGCAGAGGGCCATCACCGGCGTCGCGTTCACCATGCCCGCAACAACCGAGTTGTCGAGTGCGACAAACTCGCCGTCCTTCTTCGTGTAGCCCTCGAGCACCAGGTGGGTGAAGCGCTCATGGTCGCCCTCGTCGAGTTCGATCGTCGGCTGGGCAATGACCTCAGGATCCGCGGTGCTCACGACGGCCAATCTAGTGAGGCGCGTAGTGTCTGAGGGCCATGAAACGTCGCCGGCGTCGCCCGCAAGACACGACCTCGACCGGGCGGGTCACCTCGCACTTCACCCGCGAGGGCACGCCGAAGAATGCCTACCGCACCGAGCGCGAAGCACAGAGCGCCGCGCAGCTGGCCTGGACGCTCAATCGGGCCGAGCTCGACGTGTATCGCTGCGACTACTGCCACCAGTGGCATATGGGCAAGCGATTTCGCGACGATTAGCGAAAGATTCGCGGACCGGGCAGTATTGAAGGACGCGAAGGGAAAGGTTGACCATGACGGTCCAGGCGTACATCTTGATTCAGTCCGAGATTGGTTCGAGCGAGAAGGTGGTCCTGGCCACCCGCGCCGTGCCCGGCGTGCTCGAATCCTTCGAAGTGACCGGTCCCTACGACGTGATCGTGCGCTGCGAGGCCGCGAGCGTCGACGACCTGGGCAAGTTCATCGTGGGTGCGATCCAGAAGGTCCCCGGCATCACCCGAACACTGACCTGTCCCGTCGTAAACATCTAACCGAACGCCCCCGCAGCTTGGAGCGCCGCCTGACGCTCCGCACTTATCCCCCACCGGCCGAGTCCCTCGCGCGTGCCCGAGCCCGCCGCCTGCGCCGGCCGGCTCACGGCGCCCGGGGTCTTGGAGAACCGTGGCGCGACCTCGGGCTGGCTGCCGTCGGTGGTGAATACGCCTCGCGCCTTGTTGAAGGGATGGCGCGACGCCTCAGAGAGCGACAGGACCGGCGTCACGCAGGCGTCGGTGCCGGCGAAGATCGTCGTCCACTCATCGCGCGTGCGTGAGAGAAAGATGGCCCGGAACCGCTCCTTCACCTCGGGCCAGTGCGAGCGGTCCATCTGGGCGGGAACGTCACTCGCTGCGAGCCCGAGTCCGTCCAGCAGTTTGCTGAAGAACTTCGCCTCGATCGCCCCTACCGCGACGAAGCCCCCGTCCTTGGTTTCGTAGACCTCGTAAAAGGGTGCGCCGGTATCGAGCAGGTTCGCGCCGCGCTCCTCGATCCAAAATCCGGCGTTCAGCATCGCGTGCGTGAGCGCAGTCATCGAGGCCGTTCCGTCAACCATCGCCGCGTCGACCACCTGGCCCTCACCGCTCTTCTCAGCCTCGTAGAGCGCGGCCAGCACGCCGAAGACCAAAAAGAGCGCCCCGCCGCCAAAGTCGCCCACGAGATTGAGCGCGGGCACTGGGCGCTCGCCCGCGCGCCCGATCGGCCAGAGCGCGCCCGAGATTGCGACGTAATTAATATCGTGTCCCGCTCGCGCCGAGAGCGGTCCCTCCTGGCCGTAGCCGGTCAAGCGTCCATAGACCAGTCGAGGATTGCGTGCCATGACTTCTGTCGGACCGAGCCCAAGGCGCTCCATGACCCCGGGCCGGAATCCCTCGACGAGAACGTTGGCCTGCTCGCAGAGCTCGAGCACGAGCTCTCGGCCCGCCGGGTTCTTCAGGTCGACCGCGACCGACGCCCGTGACCGATTGAGCACGTCCCACGTCTCCTTGGGCTCAGCGTCGGGATCGCCCCGCTCGAGGCGCAACACGTCAGCTCCGAGGTCGGCGAGCAACATGCAGGCGTAGGGCGCCGCGCCGAGGCCGGCCAGCTCGACCACTTTCAGACCGTCGAGTGGTCCCGTCACGACCCGGCCGTCCCGGCTGGCCGGCTCAGTCCCACCACAGGTCGCCGGCGAGGACGCCCCGCGCGATGAGGCCGAGTTGAATCTGGCTCGTGCCCTCGACGATGGTGAGCTGGCGCGCGTCGCGGTAGAACTGCTCGGTCGGGTGGTCTTCCATGTAGCCCGCAGCACCGAGCAGCTGCACGGCGAGGCCCGAGGCCTTCACCGCGACCTCGGTCGCGTAGTACTTCGCCATCGAGAGCATCGGCACGTGTTCGCGGGTGAACTTGCCCTGGTCGGCGAGCCACGCCGCACGGTAGGTCAAGAGCCGCGCCGCCTCAATCTCGGTGGCGCACTTGGCGATCTCCCACTGAATTCCCTGGAAGTCGGCGACGGTTTTGCCAAAGGCCTCGCGGGCTTTCACGTACTCGGTCGCGTACATCAGGGCGCCCTCGGCCAGTCCGATGCCCCGCGCCGCCACGATGGGGCGCATCGCGTTCAGCGACTGCATCGCGAGAGCGAAGCCTCCGCCGATCACCTGGCGCGGTCCCACCCGTACGTCGCTGAAGACGATCTCCGTGGTGTCGATGCCTCGCACGCCCATCTTCCTATCGACGCGCGGCCTCGTCACGCCGGGCGTGTCGGCGTCGACGATGAAGCCCCAGATGTTGCTGTGGTGGCGCAGGTTTGGGTCGCCCACCTTCGCGAAGACCACGAACCAGTCGGCCTGCATGCCCCCAGAGATCCAGCACTTCGTGCCGTTGATGATGAAGCCGCCCTCGACCGCGGGATCCTCGCTCGCCCGGGTGCGCATGCCCGCGACGTCCGAGCCCGCGCCGGGCTCGGAGAGGCAGAACGCAGCGCGCGTCGATCCGCTGGCGATGCCGGGCAAGTAGCGCTGCTTCTGCTCCTCATTGCCGGCGATCATGATCGGACCTGTCGGCAGGCGCGTCAGAAGCAGCATCAGCCCGATCACGTTGGAGTACTTGGTGACCTCCTCGATGGCCAACGTGAGGCCGAGCATGCCCGCCCCCGAGCCGCCGTACTCCTCGGGGATACAGAGACCGAGCAGGTCCGCCTTCTTGAACTCGTCGAAGATGTCTTGGGGGTAGAGGCCCGTCGAGTCGATTTCCCGGGCCCGCGGCTTGATCTTGTCCTGGGCGAGGCGCCGAACACTCTGCTGAAGTTCTCCAAGCTCGTCGGTTAGCGCAAAGTCCATATCCAGCAAGTTAGCCCTCGTCCTCGATGACGGCGGGCGACCCACTGAGGTCGGTGTGGCTACGCCGACGTCGAATCGGCCGCCGCAGTCTCCTGACGCGGAGCGATCAGCACGTCGCGAGCGACGATGCTCGGTCGCACGTGCGTACCCAGTTCGAACTCCGGCGCCCGGTCACTTCGGACGTCGACCCGAACGGTGATGTCACCCACCTGGACGACCAGGCGAGTCATGGCGCCGAGGAAGCTCTTTCGAGTGACGAAGCCCTTGCCGTCGGGGTCGACATCAATGGCGATGTCCTCGGGTCGAAGGAGCGCGTCGACCGAGCCCGTGAGCTCGCTGCCCTCACCGGTGCGCACGGGGCAGCGCTGGCCAAAGACGATGATCTCGTGGCCCGCTGCGTCCACCGGCACCCGGCTCGAGATGCCCACGAATTGCGCCACGAAGGCGGTGGCCGGACGGGCGTACAACTCGTTCGGTGTCGCCACCTGCTCAATATGCCCCCGCGACATGACGCAGACCCGGTCGGCCATCGAGAGCACCTCTTCTTGGTCGTGCGTGACGAAGACGGTGGTAATCGCAAGACGCTGCTGCAAGGCGCGGATCTGATCACGCAGTTCCGCGCGAACGATGGCGTCAAGTGCCGAAAGCGGCTCGTCGAGCAGTAAGACACGCGGTTCGATCGCGAGCGCTCGCGCAAGGGCGATCCTCTGCTGTTGACCGCCCGACATCTGATGAGGGAACTTGTTGGCCTGATCGCTCAAGCCGACCATTTCCAGCAGCTCACCGGCCTTCTTGCGGCGCACCGTGGACGACTGACGGCGCATGCGCAAGCCGAATGCCACGTTGTTCAGCGCGTTCATGTTCGGGAACAGGGAGTAACTCTGAAAAACCATGCCCATGTCACGCTTGCGGGCCGTGACGTTCGAGAGGTCCACGCCGTCCACGACGACGCGGCCGCTGTCAAGCACTTCAAAGCCCGCGAGCACCCGCAGTGCGGTCGTCTTGCCGCACCCGGATGGTCCCAACAGAGCCATGAACTCACCCGGCTGGATCTTGAGCGAGAGTCCGTCCAGGGCTCGCACCTTGCCGTACGTGCGCACCAGATTCTCCAGGCTGACGGCGGCGCCGGTGATTGCCGACGACACTGCGCTCGTTGTTGACGTCTCTTGCATTTGGGTCATTACGCGCCCAACTTTCTATGCGAGCGTCGAGACTGTGAACGGTCGAGCGATACTACCGCGATCAGCAATATCCAGGTCCCGACTAGGCCCAGCATCGAGGCTGCGACTTGAACAGGGCCGTCGGAGGAGATGGAAAATTGAACAATCCATACCGGGATCGTCGTCCACAGGTCGAGGCTCGCCATTGTGTACTCGCCAAACACGAGCGCCAGCGTGAGCACAGTCGCCGAGAGCAGCGCCGGGCGAATGTTGGGCAGGATCACTCGCCACAGCGTCTTGATCCAGTTCCCGCCGAGCGAACGCGACGCCTCGGTCAGCGTCTTGAGGTCGATGGCGCCCAGACCGGCGTCGAGTGACCGGTACACGAAGGGCATCGCCAGGATGACGTACATGAAGCTCAGCAGATACGGTGACGCCCTGGCCCACTCCGGGAACGCGCCGAGAACCCCGACGATGAGCACAATCGGCGGAATTACGATGGGCATGACGGTCACCACGTCAAGCACCCGCCGGAGTTGGGGCAGTCTGATGTGAACGTAGATTGCCGTCGGCACCATGAGAAGCGTCGACACCACCATCGTCGCCACGGCCAGCTCAAGCGACAGCGTGAGTGCGCCGGTAAAGCCCGGTGCCGAGGGAAGCGCGCGGTAGGCCTGAAATGAGAAATGTCCTTCGACGTTCTGCAGCGAGAACTTGATGCCCGCGTAGATGGGAATCAAGAAGTAGGCGCCGGCGAGCAACAGCACTACGAGGCGCCACCAACGAATGCGGCGACGGCGCCTCGGCGACCCGGTTGAATACGAAGGGACCGCCTCATTCTCGGCCTCGGCCACTTCGAAGATCGAGCCCGCGCCGCTTAACGTAGCCATTTCGAAGCTCGCTTCCGCACGAGGCTATAGAGCACCATGGTGACCGTAAGGATGATGAGCATCCCGAAGGCGATCGCGTAGCCCACGTGGGTCTCGCCTGCGATCACGTTGCCGTTGAGGAAATTACCGATCTGTATTGGGGAAAGCGCGACGAGGCCGAGCGTGAGCGATTCGGCCGTCGCGTACGCGGCAAACGCGCTGCCGAAGAGCAGCAGCATGCCACCGAGGATCGACGGCATCAGAACGGGAATCCCGACGTGGCGCCAGTAACTCCAGCTCGAGGCTCCCATGTTCTCTGCCGCCTCACGCCATGAAGGGCGCAGACCGCCGAGGGCCGGTGTGATCACGAGCACCATAAGCGGAAGCTGGAAGTACATGTACACAAAGAGAACGCCCGAGAAGGTGAAGAGATTAAAGCCGAAATTGGCCAAGTTGATGCCGATGTCGTGCAGCCAGTAGGTCAGAATGCCCGTCGAACCGAGAGTGGCGATGAACATGAAGGTGAGGTTGATGCCACCGAAGTTGGCCAAGACGCCCGATGCCGTCGACGTAAGGCGACGCAGCACGTTACTGTGCGACGTTTGGATCGCGTAGGCGAGGAAGACACCGAGTATTCCAGGAACGATCGAGGAAATCAGTCCCAGTTTGATGCTGTTCTCGAATCCGACGAGGAACACGCCGTGGGTCACCAAACGGATGTTGTAGAGAGTCCATCCACCCGTTTGAGCATGGAAAGCTTGGTAGACCACCGCTAGGGACGGAATGCCCAGTCCGAGGAACGCGTAAATAAGAAAGGGGGCGATCGCAAAGGTCGGCTCACTTCGCCGGAGTACTCGTCGAAGTCGTGAATTGTTGTTGAGCGTGGCTGCCCCGGACCCGAGTACCGACGTACTCGCGTCCGAAGCAGCCACCTCACTGCTCGACATGAGCGGAGTCAGCCCGAACTAGTTACTAGCTTGCACCGACCTCAGAAGCCCAAGTGCTCTCGACCGTGGCTGCCGCCGCGGTGATCTGAGCTGTCGATGGGAACTGCGGCGTCTCGCTCGAAGGAATCGCCGGCAACTTCGCCACGAGCCCCTTGTTGGCCGTGCCGTGGGCCTGCATGTAGGCGAGCTCCGCGGGACGAGCCCCGCCTGCGAGCCACAAGTTCTGGCCGGTCACTGAGTAGAGGTACTCCTCCCAGAGCCGCGCCGCCGCCGGGTCTGGCGCGCCCGAGTTGATGCCCTGCGAGTAGTACTCGCCGAGCAGCGCGTCAGTTGGAATTGTCACCGTCCAACCGGGAACGTTGATGCCACCATTGGCCTGGAGGTAGTCCCACCAGAGGATGACGTTCGTCGTACCGGCGAGCGCCGTGGCCGAGTCGGCGATCGTGTTCACGAACGCGCCGTTCTTGTTAACAGTCGCGAAGAAACTCACGCCCGGCGCCACGTTGCTCAGGGATCCCCCGTTGGCAATCGCCGCAGCCTGGACCGCGGCTAAGGCTGAGTTGGAGGTGAGCGGACTGTTGTTCAGGCCAATCTTGTAGCCTTCCGCGCCGGTCTCCGTGAGCATGTCCTTAAAGGACGTGGGACACGCGGTCACAGTCTTGGTGTCACAACCGATCGCGACGTAGCCGCCGTAGTCATCAAACCAGTAGCCGCCTGACTGCTTCAAGCCCGCAGGAATCTCACTCCAGGTCAGCACCTTGTACGGGGCCAGCAAGTGTTCCGATTGCGCCGTCACCGCGTAGCTGGTGCCCACGTCGATGACGTCGGGGTCGCTCGAACGTCCCTTGTCGGACGTAATGGCCTGGATCTCTTCGGCGCTGGAGCCTTCAGGGTTCTCAGAGTTGATTTTGATTCCGTACTTCCTCTCGAAGCCCTTGATGATGTTGCCGTAGTTCGCCCAGTTGTTGGGCAGCGCCACGACGTTCAGCTTCCCTTCCTTCTTCGCGGCCTTCACGAGTGCCGTCATCGAGGTGGAACCCTTCGTCGTGAGGTGTGTCACCATCGCCCAGTCCGGGCCTGCTGCACCACCGGCGGCTCCCGTGCTCGCGGAGATCCCGATGGCCGTCATGCTGGCCACCGTCGCTCCGGCTAAGAGTACGGTTCTAATCCTTCTAAGTGCCATCAGCACTTCCTCCCTGAATTCGAAGCAACCACAGCGGCCGCTCGGCGAAAGACTATCGGCTCAAGGCAAGGCCGAGCAATCACCTCATGCCGGCTGCGCCGCTTCTTCGGGCCACCGTTTCTCGACCGTACCGCCGACAGATCGCGCCAACTTCACCGCTCGTTAACTTCAGCGCGGCAATCTTCACGCACCGCATCCACCCGTCGAATGCGCTTAAGACAACGTTCTCTCTCAAGACACCAGAAATTCATCTCTCCTAGCTTTCCGCGCCCGCCCGCCAAGCGGGCAAGCCGATGGCGTCATTGTGCGAACATTGCTTCGTGATGGCCAACGCGCCCATGATGCAACAGTGAATCAAGCGTCGCCCCGCCCCGAATGCGTTGCCACCGAGGTCAGCGCGGACTGCGCCGCTAACGCGGTGACTTGCCGGTTTCTGCGACGCCTGCCGAGGCGGTGCGTGAATCTCACGACTGGCGACACCAGGGCCTCCTACACGAATATGGCTGCGCCGTTGGCGCTTTACCATGCTCTGAAGGCCGAGGACCGCACGTTCAGCAGTCCGCGGCTATGAGGGCCCTCGCCATCGATGTGGGTTCGTCGTCGGTACGAACCGGCCTTGTCGACGAGAGTGGCGCGGTCTCTCATCAGCTCCAACGACCCCTCTCAATAACGTCGCGCCGACCCGGCGAGATCGAGTTGAACCCGACCGAAATCGCGGCCGTTGCGCTGGACTTGGCTTCGCGCACGCTCGACGAAGGAGGGGGCTGCGACGCCGTCGGTGTCACGAACCAACGTGCGACCACTATCGTCTTCGATCCGCTCACCGGCCAGGCAGTAGGCCCGGCGCTCAGCTGGCAGGACCTACGAACGGTGCTGGACTGTCTCACCTGGCAGTCCGAGGGCCTCCGCCTCGCCCCAAACCAGCCAGCCACAAAGATCAAGTGGCTGGCCGACCAGTCGGGTCGGGCGCCGGGCGAGCTTCGCTTCGCCACCGTCGAGACATGGATTACGTGGCACCTGAGCCGGGGAACAATCTTTGTTTCGGACCGTTCCAACGCCAGCGTCAGCGGTCTTATCAACCAGAGCGCGCTGTCGTGGGATGAGCGCACCGTAACCTTGCTCGGCCTCGACGGGGTCATGCTCCCCCATCTCGTCGACACGATGGGTCCGCACGGCGCGGCGGTCGCACTGCCCGGCGGCCCGCCAATCACGGCACTCGTCGGCGACCAACCGGCCTCGCTCTTCGGCCAGAGTTGTGTTCGCCGCGGCGTCAAGATCACTTTGGGTACCGGCGCCGTGCTCGACGCGGTACATGACGTGGCGCCCACATCGCTGTACCGCTTTCCATCGGGCTGCTACCCGACAGTCGTGCGCAGTAACAATGACGTCGTGACCTGGGGCGTCGAAGGCATTGTCCTAAGTGCCGGATCGTGCGTCGAATGGTTACGTAATCTCGGTCTTCTCGGTACGCTGGCCGACGCCGAGGCGCTGGCCCAGTCGGTCTCGTCGACGGACGGGGTCACTTTCGTGCCGGCCTTCTCGGGGCTCGGCACGCCGCGGTGGGACTTCGGAGCGCGAGGGGCCTTCTTCGGGCTCACGCGGGGAACGAGCACCGCGCATCTTGTGCGCGCAGTTTTGGAGGGCGTCGCCCAGCGCGGCGCCGACTTGCTCGACGCTGCCGAGTCTGAGGTCGACGCCGAACTCGGCGAGGTGCGAGTCGACGGGGGCATGAGTGTCAACTCGTTCTTCGTGCAACGCCTGGCCGACTTCTCGGGCCGCATCGTCACCGTCTCGTCCGAGCGAGAAGCGACCACGCGCGGCGTCGGTCTCATGGCCCTCGTCCAAGCCGGTGCGCTCTCGCTTGAGAACGTCGAAACCCTCTGGTTGCCCGCTTACGTCGCCGTGCCCGCGCTGAGCGACGCGGAGCGACGGGCCTCACGCGAAGCGTGGCGGGCCGATGTGAGCCGCGCCGCGCGAACGATCCCTGAGCTTTCTGCCGTCTCGTTCTAGGCCGACCAGGGTGCCAGCGCCAGCGCCGCGTGGAGCGTTGTCGGCGCCTCAAGCAGTGGCTTGGTAAGCATGAGACCCCGGGGTTGACTGAGCGAGATGGCGGCCGTCACGATGCCGCTTCTCGAGTAGAGAGCGAGCCATTTGCCCTCTTCGGGACTGCCGCTCACGCGCACCACGTCGTCAGTCGGAGCAGCTCGCCCAAGCAGCTGGATCTTCTTGCCGTACTGGTCCGACCAGAAGTAGGGCACGAGGGGTGGTGACGCCGCGCCGCTAACCCAGTGGCGAGCCAGCTGGGCGGCGTGGTCAATCGCGACCTGCCAATGTTCGATCCTTACCAGCTCTTCCCCGGCGGGACTCGTGTGCCAGAAGCGGGCCACGTCGCCGATGGCGGCGATGCGATTGGCGGCCTCAAGGTTCGCGTCGACGACGATGCCGTCGTCGAGCGTGAGGCCGGAACCCTCGAGCCAGGTGAGGTCAAGCGTCGAACCAACAGCGGCCACCACGAGGCGCGCGGCGAGCGGCTCGCGGTCCGCGAAGTGCACGTCATAACCGAGGTGGCGCTTCGTTACGTCAGTCACCACTTGGTCTGTCCGCAGGTCGATCCCGGCGTCCGACGCGAGCCGAAAGAGCCACCGCGAGACCTCATCGCCAAGCACCGCAATCAGTGGTCGACTGGCCGCCTCGAGCACGACCGGGGTGAGGCCTCGGGCCTTGATGGACGTCGCGGCCTCGGCGCCGACAAAGCCGCCGCCGATGACGGCGACGACGCTGCCCGACTCGAGCGATGCGAACGCCCGGGCGAGGTGCACGACGTCGTCGCGGTGGCGCAGCGTCGGCAGGGCGCCAGATGAGGCGAAGGCGAGGGGGCGTGCCCGCGCGCCAACGGCGAGCACGACGTGCGTGCCGACGATTGATGTGCCGTTGGCAAGCTCGACGGTCGTTGCGTCCACGTCAAGTCGAGTCGCTCGAACCCCAAGGCGCACGGACGCCATCGAGCGGGCAAGGTGCTCCTCGGAAGCCAGGGTCGCCTTATCGATGTGCCACTTTCCTGCGAGGACCTGCTTCGATAGCGGCGGACGGTCGTAGGGAAGGTGGGGTTCTTCGCCGATCAACGTGAGCGCTCCCTCGTAGCCCTCGCGACGCAACGACTCCACGAAACGCCAGCCAGCCACGCCGGCGCCCACGACGATGACGTGGTCCGTCGCCTTAAGCGGGATCACGAGTCAAAGATGGCGAGCCACTGCTCGGGGCTTCGCGCAGCGAGCACCTGGTTGCGCTCGCGCACCTCGCCCATCCTCATCGAAGCTTCCTTCGAGTAGAGGTGCCCGGGAAAGAGCAGGGTGTCGTCGCTCACATCGGCCAGGCGCTCGTGCAGGGTGCGGTACATCTCGCGGGCGTCACCACCGGGCAGGTCGGTGCGGCCACAGCCGTCGATGAAGAGTGTGTCCCCGCTGATGAGCCGGCCATCGGCCAGAAGGCATTGGCTGCCCGGGGTGTGGCCCGGCGTGTGCCAAAGGCTCACCGCCAACTCTCCGACTTCCAGCAGGTCTCGATCGCGGTGCGCAATGAGCTGGGCCTCGTCGAGCCCGGTGCGAGCGACCATCCAAGCAACCTCCGCGGCCTGGACGTGGACGGGCACGCCGTTCGAGTGAACGAGTTCGGCGACGCCTTCGACGTACTGGCCCATTAGATCGCCGCCGACGTGATCGGGGTGGTAGTGCGTCGCGACGGCGCCGGTCACCCGTAGCCCATCGGCGGCCACCAGGTCCACGAGCTCGCCCGGCTGGTACGCCGGGTCGACGAGCACGGCCTCGCCGGTCTCGCGATCACCGAGCGCGTAGGTGAAGTTGCGCATCGCCACGGCCAGTGCGTCACCCACGGCGAAGTCGCGTCCGGCGAGAAGCTGGCGGAAGTACCACTGCTCGTTCATTCGCCGTCGGCAACTTTGGCAATGCGTGGGGCGAGCTCTTCGACCTTGGCCCTCGTCGTGGCAAGGCGCGACTCGAGAGCCTCGATGATCGTCGTCGCCCGTTCGAGCTTGGCGAAGAGGTCGTCGACCGATACCTCGCCCTCATCGAACGAGGCCACGATAGCGTTGAGCTCGCTTGCCGCTTGGTTCCAGTCGCTGACGTCGCTCATGACGTTCCCTCCATCTCGGTGACCCGGGCCGCAAATGATCCGTCGCTCACGCGCACGTGCACCTCGTCGCCTGAAGCGACGCCGTGAAGCGACTTGACGATCGAACCACCAGCGTCGGTCACGATCGACCAGCCCTGTGCGAGACGGCGCGACGGATCGTACGCCGCAAGGAGGAGCCGTTGGCCGGCGAGCGTCTGAGCTGCCGTGGCCAGGAGGTGCCGCCCCTCGATCACCAACCGCTCGCGGGTGCTGACGAGCTGGCGCTCTTCGGCGCGCAGCCGGTCCCGCACGGCGAAGATCATGGTGCGCCGGCGCTCACCCAGGTAGTCACTCGCTTCTTCAACCACGTCGAGCGCGAGCGCGAGCACCCGCTCGGCCGGCTGGCGTACCCGAGCTTCGTACCAGTTGGCGACGATACCGACGAGCTCTTCGCCGAGCTTGGTCGGGGTGATGGAGCGCGTGTGGGCGACGAGGTCGGCCACCGACTCGTCCCCGGTATGCCCGATCCCGGTGAAGACCGGTGTCCCACAAGCGGCGATCGCCCGTGCGACGTTCTCGTCGTCGAAGCAGGCGAGGTCGCCCTTCGATCCCCCGCCTCGCACGACGCAGATCACGTCCACACCGAAGTCGTCGAGGGTTCTCAGCGCATTGACGATCTGGGCCGGAGCCTGGTCCCCCTGGACGAGACTCTTCACGAGGGTGACCGCGAAGCTAAAGCCAGAGCCGAGGAGCTGGCCGGTGAAGTCCTGGTAGCCCTCGGTGCCGGGACTAGCCACGAGCCCCACCCGTAGTGGCACCACCGGCAGTGCCACGCGCTTGTTCGCCTCCAGCAGGCCCTCGCCCGCCAGGCGGGCGATCAGCTCCTGGCGTCGGCGAGCGACGTCGCCGAGCAAGCCCTCGACGTCGATCTCGGTGACGGTGAAGCCGATCCGGCCCTGGGGCGCGTAGAGGTCGACGTAGCCAAAGAAGCTCACCACCATCCCGGCGGCCAGGGTGACGCCCTCACTGGCGAGTCGACGCTTCAGAGGCGCCCAGGGTGTCGCCCAGCAGTGAGCGTTGAGCACCGGCCGCTTCGCGTCCGAGGCCGCCGAGCCGGCGTCGACGAGGTCGATGTAGACGTGGCCCTTTTCGTAGACCTTGGCGATCTCGCCCCTCACCCAGTGGGGTCGGCGACGCCCGAAGCTTGCCTCGAGGTGCGCCGTCAGCAACTCATAGAATTCACCCACTTCATAGACGGGCTCGTCAATCAACGCGTCAGTCGCCACGACGCGAGGCTACCCGCCGAGGCGCGCCGCCTTGAGGTGGCGAGCCTGATGTGACAGACTGGAAGCGGATGGTGAGTCGACTGGGTGGCCGCGCCGCTCGAAAGAGCGGTGAGGAAAGTCGGGGCTCCACAGGGCAGGGTGCTCGCGAAACGTGAGTCGCGGTGACGTGCAGGACAGTGCCACAGAGAAAAGACCGCCGATGGCTTGGGTGACCAAGCACAGGCAACGGTGAAACGGTGCGGTAAGAGCGCACCAGCGCCCCGAGCGATCGGGGTGGCTCGGTAAACCCCACCCGGAGCAAGATCAAACATGGGAGGCAGCCCGCCGGCCTCGAAAGAGGCACTCCCTAGGTAGATCGCTGAGATGGATGGCCGCCCACCCTTCGCAAGAAGGTGGACAGAACCCCGCTTACAGGTCGACTCACCATCCCTCCTTCCAATCACAACTAGCTGAAAGGATGATCCGTGCTGCACCTGCCCTACCGCGAACTGCCCGTAGACGACCCCGGCACGCCTGATACGCGTTCACCTTTCCGCTACCTCGCCTGGCTCGCGCGCCACCAGCGTTGGCTCCTCTCCTTGAACGCCATCTTTGGCATCGGGTGGATGGTTTCCATGGCCCTCGTATGGGCCGCTGTCGGCGCGGCCATCGACCACGGCGTCGAGCGCCACAGCGTCGCCGAGCTCTTCAAGTGGGTCGCGGTGGTGGTCGCCCTTGGGCTGATCCAGGCGGTCTGCGGATCGCTGCGCCACCAACTCGCTGTGACGAACTGGTTGAACGCGACCTACCGCACGGTCCAAGTCATCGGCGAGCACCTCGCCGTCGCTGGCACCGCCATGACCGACGAGATCCCGGCGGGCGATGTCGTTAACACGGTTGCGTCCGACGCCATGCGCATCGGCAGCACCTACGACAGCTTCGCTCGCTTTTCTGGTGCCATCGTCGCCTGGATCGTGGTGTCGTTCATCTTGCTCTCCACATCAGTGCAGCTCGGCCTGATCGTCCTGCTCGGCGTGCCAATACTCGGATCGCTGACGATCCCCCTCATGAAGCCGCTGCACACGACGCAAGCGGCCCAGCGTGAGGCGGCGGGAAGGCTGGCGGCCCTCGGCGCGGACACCGTCGCGGGGCTTCGCATCTTGCGCGGTGTCGGTGGCGAAGAGGTGTTCTTGCAGAACTACCGCAAGCAGAGCCAGCTCGTGCGCGTCGCCGGCACGCGCATCGCGGCGCCCCAGGCGGGTCTCGAATCGGGCCAGGTACTCTTGCCGGCGATATTGACCGGCGTCGTAACCCTGCTCGGTGCACGCGACGTCATGAACGGCACGCTCCAGCCCGGCCAGCTCGTCGCCTTTTTTGGCTATTCGTCGTTCCTTACAACGCCGCTGCGCACGGCGATCGAGTACGTGATCATGTCGACGCGCGCCTACGTCGGTGCCGGGCGCGTACTGCGCGTCCTCGCCGTCCAGCCCACCGTTACCGATCCGCAGGATCCGATCGCCTGGCCCGTGCGCCTCACCCGTCTCGAGGACCGCCGCAGCGGCGTTCGCCTGGAGCGAGGTCAGCTCGCGGGCCTGGTCACCGAGACGCCCGACGAAGCCGCCGTGCAAATCGACCGGCTGGGCCGCTTCGTTGCCGACGCCGAGAACGTGCTGGTCAACGGCGCGCCAATCGCTTCGTACTCGCTGAGCGACCTGCGCTCGCACGTCGTCGTCAGCGAGATTGAGCCCCGCCTCTTCTCGGGCGAACTGCGCTACGAGCTGATGCCTCACGGACTCGTCGACGATGAGCGCATCTTCCAGGTGCTGCAGGCGACGAGCTCGCTCGACGTACTCGACGCACTCGAGGATGGCCTCGAGACGACCGTCGAGGAGCGAGGACGAGGCTTCTCCGGCGGCCAGCGACAGCGCCTCAGCCTGGCGCGAGCCATCCTCACCAACGCCGACGTGCTGCTGCTCATCGAGCCAACCTCCGCCGTCGACACGCACACCGAGGGCCGCATCGCCACGCGCCTGCGCGAGGTGCGCGGCGGCCACTCGACCCTCGTCGCAACGACGAGCCCGCTGCTGCTCCAGGAGATGGACCTCGTCTTTCTCGAGCTCGACGGGCGCGTCGTCGATCGGGGCACCCACGACGAACTGGTCCAGCGGTCGGCGAGGTACCGCCAGATCGTGTTGCGAGAGGACACCTAGTGCAGCTGCCCGTCGCCAGTTCCAAGGTCGTTGTCGCCACCGCGCGAGTCCTGATCCGTCAGCACCGGCGCGCCCTCGCGCGAATGCTCTCGCTCTACGGGATGGCCGCAATCATGGCCCTCATCCCGGCCTGGGTAATCGGCGAGATCACCAACTTCGCCTCCGACCACCAGCTCACGTCATTCAAGATCTGGGTCTACGTCAGCGCACTCATCGTGGCCTCGCTCGCCTGCGCCCTCCTGACCTACTTCGCGAGGAAGCGCAGCTATGTCTTGGGCGAGACCGTCTTCGCCCAGTTGCGCGAGGAGTTCCTCCAAAGCGTGCTCGCGTTGCCCCTCGTCGACGTCGAGCGCGCCGGCACCGGGGACCTCCTCAGTCGAACGACAAACGACATGGAGTCGCTCTCGAGAACGGTGCGCTTCGCCGTGCCCGAATGGCTGGTCGCCATCCTCCAGGCGATCCTCACGCTCGGCGCGATGCTGCTGGTGAGTCCCCTCACGTCGATCGCCAGCCTGGTCTCGCTGCCGTTCCTCTTCTTTTCGACGCGCTACTACTTGCGCTACGCCACCCCGGGCTACCGCCGCGAACGGATCAGCTACGCGACGATGTCGGGCACGGTCGCCGAGACGGCCGAGGGGGCGCGCACCGTCGACGCACACCGCCTCGGACCGCGCCAGGTCAGGCGCGTCAACGACAACGTGCGCGAATCCTTCTACTCAGAGATGTACACCCTGCTGCTGCGCATGATCTGGTTCCCCACCGTCGAAGGCGCCTTCGCGATCGCCGTCGCCGCGACGTTGGCGTGGGGAGGGTGGCTCGCCATCTCGGGCCACGTCACCATCGGCGCGGCGACGACGGTGACCCTCTACGTCGTGCAGATCAATGATCCCCTCGACCGCATCGTCTCGTGGCTCGACGAGATCCAGATCGGCCAGTCGTCGCTCGCGCGCCTCGTGGGCGTGTCGGTTGTGAAGGACGACCGGCCCCTCACGGGACCCCAGCCGACCAACGAGACGATCACGATGGAGAACGTCCGCTACGCCTATCGCGAGGGTCACGACGTCTTGAACGGCGTGACGCTCACTGTCCAGCCCGGTGAGCGCCTCGCCATCGTGGGGCCATCGGGCGCGGGCAAGTCAACGATCGGCCGGTTGCTCGCGGGCATCGATGCGCCGCGCAGCGGATCGGTGCGCGTGGGCGAAGTAGAGCTCGCCCAAATGCCACTCGCCGATTTGCGTGGCCACGTCGCCCTGATCACCCAAGAGCACCACATCTTCATCGGGACGGTGCGTGACAACCTGGCTCTCGCCCGCCCCGAAGCGAGCGACGCCGAGATCGTCGGCGCGCTCGACGCCGTCGACGCGCTCGAGTGGGTTCAGCACCTGCCCCAAGGCATCGACACCGAGCTCGGCACGACGGGCTATCCGATCACACCGGCTCAGGCCCAGCAGCTGGCCCTCGCGCGGCTCGTCTTAAGCAATCCCCACACGTTGGTGCTCGACGAGGCGACGGCGCTGCTTGACCCTCGCGCGGCTCGACACCTCGAACGGTCCCTGCACGCCGTCCTTCACGGCCGCACCGTCATCGCCATCGCGCACCGGCTTCACACAGCCCACGACGCCGACCGAGTATGCGTCGTGATCGACGGCGAGGTGGCCGAGCTCGGCACGCACGACGAGCTCGTCGCGATGCAGGGCGAGTACAACTCGCTGTGGCGCAGCTGGCGCAACGAACGCCCGAGTGTCTCGTAGGCTTTCGAGGTGGCCGAGTATCTCCGCAGTGACGAGATACTCGCCTGCGTTCACCGCGTCGCTCTCAGTCGCGGTGCGCCTTTCGATTTCGCGCCACCGCCGCCCGCTCCCGAGATGGACTGGCGCCGGCGCAGCGCGCGCGAGCATCGCCGCGCCACGGTCGATCTGCTCAGCGAGCTGCACCCCGAAGCTGGCGTGCCGGCGAGCCCGGGCGAGACGACCGAGCTGCTTCGCGCGGGCTGCGATCTGGTGCTGCTGCCACGGGTCGCCAACGACGACGCCGGGCGGCGGTCGGCCGCGGTGCAAGCACTCGTGCGCGTTGGTCGCGTCGACGAGCGCTTCACCTACGCGCCAATACTTATTAAGAACCACGAGGTGATCGAATCGGCGAGCACACGGCGCACGCTCGAGGGTTCGCTCGCCCATCTTCGTCCGAGCGAGGCCGCCTACCTCGACGGCGTCGGCACGCGGTCATCTCTGCCCATGGTCCGCAGCGGTCTCGCCCTGGCCCAGGCGACGCGGGTGCTCGCCGCCCTCGGCCACGCGGACCCGATCGCACGCGGCGCGATCGTCGACCGGCACCGCCGGCTGTGGTGGTTCAATCTCGGCGACGACAGCTACCCGCGCTTCAACCTCCGGCTCTACGACGACCTCTATACGGAACGACTCAACGTCCTGCTCGCCCACGACGAGTGGCGCACGCGCGGCGGCAACTTTCCGACGGCCCCGTACTGGCACCGCGACTGCCCGGACTGCCCGTTTCGCGAGTGCTGCCAGGAGCAGCTCGAGGCGCGCGACGACGTCTCGCTGGTGCGCTTCACCACTTTCTCCCAACAGCTGCTGCTGCGCGAACACGAGGTCACGACGAGAGCCCAACTCGCCCAACTCGATCCCCAGCGCGCCCGCAGCGCACGCAACCGCGCCCTCAACCCGCTCGAGCCGTACGAGCCCGTCGAGGTTCTCGGCCGGGCCATCGACAAGCTCGACGATTTGATCTATCGGGCGCGCGCCCACGAACGGGGCTCGTCGCTGCGCGTCGTCGGCGCGAACGAGATGGGTTGTCCGACGGCCGACATCGAGATCGACGTCGACATGGAGAGCTACGACGACGCCACGTACCTTTGGGGCGCCTACGTCACGGTGAATCGGTTGACCGACGGTGTCGCCGGGGGCTATCGACCCTTCGCCGAGTGGGGCGAGCTTGACCAGCAGAGTGAGGCCGCGATCTTTCGAGATTTCTGGCAGTGGCTGGGCGAGCTGCGCACCCTCTGCGAGGAGCAGGGTCGCACCGTGGCCGCCTACTGCTTCTGGGCCCAGGCCGAGAACGGTGCCATGAATCGGGCCGTCACGACCCCGATTGAGGGAGGGCCGACTCTGGCCGATCTCGCGGTCTTTCGCGCGAGCGATCCCGCCGTGTGGATCGACCTGCACGAGTTGGCGAAGCGTCAAGTCCAGACGGAGGGACCGCTCGGGCTGAAGCAGCTTGCGGTCGCGGCTGGCTTTCGCTGGCGCGATCCCAACCCGAGCGGCGAGGCGTCCATCCTCTGGTACGAAGAGGCGACCAAGTCCGACGGACCCGAAGCGGTGCAAGCACGCCAGCGCATCATCGAATACAACGAGGACGACTGCCGAGCGACCAAGGCTTTGCGCGACTGGCTGAATGGTCCCGCGCGCCTGCTCGCCCACCGCGACGCACCCCTGTAGCGCTCGCGCCCCTCATTAGCATTGAGCGGTGGCCGAAGCCTTCGTAGATCGCTCCTCGGGTGCCACTTACCAGCGCGGCGCGCGCGCGCTCGGAATCTTCGCCAGCGCCGCCGCCCTCGCGCTCGCCGCCCTCAGCGCCGTCGGGGTTAACGACCTCGCCCACCGCGCGATCACCTCCGGTGTCGTGGTGCTGCTCACCTTTCTTGCTCTGCGCTGGGTGCTGTCGAACGTTCTCGAAGAGTACGACGAGACGACCGCCGCGCGATTGCGCTCTCGGTGGCGCCGCGCGCTCGTGCCGCACCTGGCGACGCCCCGGCGCGAAGGCGAGCGCGCTCGCGGCGATTTGGCACTCGCGATCGACCAGGCATCCGACGCGCCCGCCCTGGAGCGGCTGGCGGCGAGCGCGGCGACGTCGCTGTTCGGCGTCGTCGTGGTCTTCTGGGCGGCCGGGTGGTTGCCGCTCGTCATCACGCTCGGCCTGTTGGCGATGGCCGCCCCGCTCTACCGGCGCGCGGGCCGACGCAGCGAGACGATGGCTCGCGAGTATCAGGCGCGACGGGCGCTGCTCGAAGCGCGCCAGCTCGAGGTCCTCGAGCACGCGCCCGAACTGCGCGCCCTTGGCGCCGTGACCTACGGGGCCAACGAGATCGCCGCGATTTCCGACAGCGAGCACACCCTCGCGCTGCGCGCCATCCGCGTCGCGCTGGAGTCATCGCTCGTTACGGAGTTCCTGAGCGGTGTCAGCATCGGCCTGGTCGCCATGGTCGTCGGCTTCGGCCTCCTCGGAGGGCGGATCAGTCTCCTCCGCTCCTTGGTCGCGGTGCTCGTGACCAGTGAGGTTTTCGCTCAGGTGCGCCGCTACGGCGTCGAGTTTCACCGTCGGGACGAGTCTCAGAACGCTCTCGCGGCACTGGACGCCCCACCGCCGACGCTGGGGCGCCTGACCGGCGACGAGTTACTGGTCGCCCGGGATCTGGTGACCGAGGCCAACCCCGTGGCGGTCGATCTCGCCGTGCGTGCGGGCGACCGCGTCGTCATCACCGGCCCTTCCGGAGCGGGCAAGACGACGCTGCTGCACGCGCTGCTCGGTTGGCGCCGCGTGATTCGAGGCACCGCGCAGCATGCGTTGGCGCCGGTGGGCTACGTCAGCGTCGAGACCGCGCTGCTCTCGGGCTCGCTGCGCGAGAATCTCACGCTGGGCGTCCCACTTGACGATGACGTCGTGCTCGCGCGCCTGCACTCACTCGGTCTTGGCGGCGAGCGCATCGAAGACCTCGACACCGAGTTGCTCAGTGACGGACGAGGCCTCAGCGCGGGCGAGCGAGTGCGCCTCGTCCTCGCTCGGGCCCTGCTCGCCAACGCCGAGCTCATTGTGCTCGACGACGTAGCCGGGGTCCTTGACGTCGACGCCCGCGACCAGGTGCGCCGAACCCTCGACGACCTACCTGAGCTCGCTGTCGTCGAGGCCACGGTCGACACGCCGCTCCTCACCACGGCCTCGAGGCGCATCGAGCTCCGAACGTGAACGCCGACGCCGCGCGGCTGCTTCGCTGGCTGAAGCGGGCTCAGCCACCCCGCTCCCAGCTAGCGCGCGCATTGGTCGCGGGGCTATTCGCCACGGCCACGAACGTGGCCCTCTTCGTGGGCGCATTGGCGCTGCTCGTCGAGGCCGCCACGCGGCCGGGACTGCGCGCGGTTGCCGTCGTCTTGATCGTGATCGAGTTGCTTGCCTTTTCGCGCTCACCGCTGCGTTTCAATGAGCGACTTTCGGCGCACCGCCTCGGCTACGCGGCGGTGACGCGCTGGCGCCGGTGGCTCGTCGTGACAGTCGGGCGACTCAACTTCTCTCAGTGGCGCACCTACGCGGCCGGGGACCTCTTGGAGCGGGCCCTCGGTGACACCGACGAACTCCAGGACCTCTGGCTGCGCTGCGTTGTGCCCCTGGTCGACACGGTCGCTGTGATGATGCTCGCCGACGTGGTGGTCGCCGCACTCCCGCCCCACGGACGGTGGTGGCCGTACGCGCTCAACCTCTTCCTGCTCCAGGTCGTGGGCGTCGCGGGCCTGGCGCTGCTCGCCCGAGTTGAACTCGCTCGCGACCGCGAACTTCGCTCGGCGCGCGGCAACTTCCGCGCGCACCTCGTAGAGCTGAGCGCGGCTACGCCAGATCTTGCCTTGCTCGCTCGAGAGGACCTGGCCCTCGTGCGGTCCTCGCTGGCCGTCGCGAGGCTCGAGACGGCCGAGTCCCGTCTACGGGGGACTCGGCGCGGGTCAAACGCCCTCATCGCCTTGGTCAGCCTGTTGGCGCTCGCCGGCGTGATATCGCATCCTCGGTCGTCGAACGTGTGGCTCGTCGTCGCCGCGGCCATCGGCCTCGTGAGCTACGACGCGCTGCAGACAGTTCGGCTCTCGTTCCAGGCCGCGGTCGAAGTGAGCGGCGGGGGTGAGCGTCTCGAAGGACTCGAGCGACCGCGGCGTCGGGGCTCGCGGCCCTGGCCCGAAGACGTCACGCTTCGCCTCGAGCGCGCCTCGATCGAGGAGGACGGCCGGCTCCTCGTGCGCGAAGCGACCCTTATCGTCGAACCAGGCGCACGTGTCGCGCTCGTCGGCGAGTCGGGCGTGGGTAAGTCCACGCTGCTTCGCGCGATGGCCGCGCTCGACGAGGTCGCCGGCGGCACGATCAGCGTCGGCGCCGTGGCGATCGACGAGCTCGACGAGGAGGAGCTACGCCGAAAGCTCGTCTACGTACCTGCCGAGCCCGGCTTTACTCGCGGCTTCGCCCTCGACGTCGTGACCCTCGGACGAGCGAGCTCGCGCGAGCCCGGTCACGATCTCGCCGCACTCGGCCTCCTCGGCGATCGCACGACACGCTTCGACGAACTCTCGCGCGGCGAACGGGTCCGCGTCGCGGTCGCTCGTGCGCTTGTCACGGGTCCCGATGTCTACCTGCTCGACGAACCGACCGCTGGTCTCGGTCGCGACGAGACCCGGCGTGTCCTCGCGCTCTTGGCGACAACCGGGGCGACGGTCGTGATCGCGACGCACGACAAAGAGGTCGTTGCCTGGTGCGACGTCGTGGTCGAGCTGCGCGACACCGAACTGGTGCCGGTCAACCATTGAGATTCGCCATGCTCGTCGGCGCGTAGCGATCACCAACGACCGCGTCGCGTGGCACCGCCGCCTCGAGGGCCGCGACATCGGCCTCGCTCAGCGTGATTGCAGCGGCCGCTATGTTCTCGCGCAGCCACCGGCGCCGCTTCGTGCCGGGAATGGGAACGACGTCCTCGCCCCGAGACAGGACCCAGGCCAGTGCGAGCTGGGCGACGCTCACACCCCTCGCCGCTGCGATGGTCTGGACGTTGCGTACGAGGGCGAGGTTGCGCTCGAACGCCTCGCCCACAAAGCGCGGCGCGCGGCTGCGAAAATCGCCCGCCGCCGCCTGGCGCGTCGGGGCCTCGTCGGTGAGAAAGCCGCGCCCGAGTGGGCTGTAGGCGACAAAGCCGATCCCGAGACGCCGGCACGTCGCGAGCACGCCATCCTCGGGATCGCGCGACCAGAGCGAGTATTCGCTCTGCAGGGCCGTCACCGGGTGGACCGCGTGGGCCCGCTCGATCGTTGCCGACGACGCTTCGGAGATGCCGAGGTGGCGCACCTTGCCCGACTCGACGAGCGACTTCATCGCCCCCCACGTTTCCTCGATGGGCACGGTGCGGTCGACGCGGTGCTGGTAGTAGAGGTCGATCACCCCCACGCCGAGACGTTCCAGCGACGCGTCACAGCAAGCCAGCACGTACTCGGGCCGCCCGCTCACCCCGAGGAAGGAGCCGTCCTCGCCTCGCCGGTTGCCGAACTTGGTGGCGAGCACGACCTCGCCGCGCCGATGCTTGATGGCGCGTCCGACGAGCCGCTCGTTGATGAAGGGCCCGTACATGTCCGCCGTGTCGAGAAAGTCCACGCCGCGGTCGAGCGCTTCGTGGATCGTGGCGATCGACTCCTCGTCGTCGCCGACACCGTAAAACTCGCTCATACCCATGCAGCCGAGGCCCTCGGCGGAGACCGTCAAGCCTTGGCCCAGCGTGCGGTGCTGCATCGCCTCTCCTTCATGTGAACTTGCTCACGAAACCCTGATTGCAGGGCTTAGCCCTTAGGGTACCGTTCGATCACGAACTAATTTCTTGTCTATTGGCTGGGGGGGCCAAACATCGAAGGCCCGCCTGTTCTGGCAACAGAACAGGCGGGCTCCGTTGTCCTTTGGCGAAGTCGGCCAAACATATGGTTGAACCGTGTCAGCGGTTCCCTCCACGACGCCGAGCACCGCCCCGCGCCCGGCGCTGCGCGGGTGGCTGCACGTTGTCGGCGCCGTCGCGCTGCCCGCCTGTTCGCCGATCCTGTTCCTGCGCTGTCACGACGACGCCCAGGTCGGCTGGGCCCTTTGCTACCTGGTGGGCGTCGAGTCGATGTTCGCAACCAGCGCCATCTTTCACCGGGGCAACTGGTCGCCAAGTCGCCGCCGCTCGTGGCGCCGGGCCGACCACTCCGCCATCTTTCTCGCCATTATCGGCAGCTACCTCGCTGTTGCCGGGCTCACGATGCACGGGACCATCCGACTGGTGCTGATCCTCGTCGTGGGGGCGGGAGCCGTCGCGGGCATCGCGATTCGCCAGCTCACGATCGACACGCCCAAGCTCATCAACACGATCCCCTTTATCCTCGTGGGCTGGACGGCCGTCGCGGTACTGCCGCAGATCTACCGTGGGGGCGGTCCGGCCTGCTTCGCTCTCGTGTTGGGCGGCGGGCTCGCCTACACCCTTGGCGCCATCGGCTATGGACTCAAGCGCCCGCAGCTAATCCCCCACGTCTTTGGCTACCACGAGCTCTTTCATGCGTGCACCCTCGTCGGGGCGGGACTCACTTTTTGGGCGATCGCTCTGGCGCTGCGCTAAGCGGTCACCGCGGGCACCGCGTTAAGGCAAACCAGAACCGGCGAGTGCGCTCGCACGCCGATGATCGTCATCGACCCGTTGTCAAGCCGTGTGCGCCACGCCGTCGAACCGGCCACACCGAGCGCCCACATGGCCGCCGCTTTGATCGGCGAGACGTGGCTGACGATCGCGAGGTGGCGCGTGGGCGAGTGCAGGAGAGTGGACCGGTCGGCCAGGAGCGCGTCGAGTTCGGTGCGCACTCGCTCGTCGACCGCGGCGAGCGACTCGCCACCGCCGAAGGCAACCTCGTGGCCGTGGTCGAGCGAGGCTGCCCGCTCGGCCGCGACGACGCTGAAGGGCTGGCCCTCGAGATCGCCGTAATCGACCTCAATAAACGACTCCTTGACGACCGGATTGCATTCTGGCAGTGCGAGGGCCGCCGTCTGGCGGGCGCGCGCGAGTGGCGATGTCCACGCCGCCTCCACGCCCAAGAGCTGCGGCGCGAGCGAGCGAGCTTGGCGCTCGCCGAGTTCGGTGAGGACCGTGTCGCGCCGCCCAACCAACAGACCTTCGGCATTGGAGGTTGATTGCCCGTGACGGATCAGAATGATCACGCGAGCAGCAGCCGTCCACACTCGGGGCAAACCATGAAAGTGTCCGCTGGCAAGTTTCGGAAGCGATCAAAGTCGAGCGGCGAGAGTGCGAGCCGACAGCCGTCGCAATGTCCATCGACCACTTGAGCCGCTCCCGACGTTCCCGCGTGCGCCATCGCCGTCTCGTAGCGAGCGAGCAGCGCGGGCGCGACGTCGGCTGCCTTTGCGGAGCGAGCGATGCGCAGGGCGATCAGCTCGTCCTCAAGCGACGCTTGGAGTTGAGCAACGACGTCGATGAGCTCGCTTCGGCGCTCGACACCCGGCTGCGCCCTTCGCTTGACGGAGTCCACTTCGTCCTGGAGCGGCTCGGCCGCAATCAATAGTTCGAGCTCGCGGTCCTCGGACTCGGCGAGGCGGGTGCGCACGTTCGCGAGCTCGCCCTGGAGCGCCGCGAGCTCGCGGGCACTCGCGGTCGATGACGACAGTGTTCGGTCGAGGCTGCGGGCCCGCTCCCGCAAGCGGCTCGACTCCCGAGCGACCTCCTCGAATGCGTCTTTCACCGGAGCAAGACGCACTTCAGCCTCGCGCAGCTGGGCCAGCAGTGCCCGCAGCTCGACCTCGAGTGCGGCGAGTTCTCCGGCTTCAGCGAGGTGCGTGCGCCTCGAGCTCACGCGCTCGATCCACCGGTCGGCCTCCATCAGGGCGCGCACCGACTCAGTCTCACCCATCGGGCAAGTTTGGCACGCCGAAGCTTTCGAGCGCCTCGGCGAGCTTTCGCAACACCGGCGCGTCCTTTGGTTCGGCGCGCTTGAGCGCGCCGTCGAAGGCGAACCAGAAGACATCGGGACTCTCGCCCTCAGGCGGTTGTGGATCGAGCGGCGAGCTTCGCAGCACGTAGCGCAGGTCGTAGTGAGTGTGGCCCTTCGGACCGGGGTGCACGTCGACGTGAAACAGCGCGACCGGATCGAGATGCCGGGCGGCGAGACCCGTCTCCTCAAACGTCTCGCGCACGCACGCCGCCTCGGGCGACTCGCCGGAGTCGACGTGGCCCCCTGGCTGCACCCAGATGCCGAGTCGTCGATGGCGATGCAAAATGACGCCCCGGTGCGAGATGACAAATGCCGACGCCGTCACGTGATGATCGTGGTCGTGCTCGGCGTAGGGGTCGCCCGGCCACGTGAGGCGATCGAGCGTTCGAGCAAGCGAATCAGCCTCGCGTGCGTCGACTGGCGTCATGAGCAGAAGTCGCTCGCGCAACTCCTCGCTCGTCACGTTTCGCCCAGTAGCTGGCGCACCGACTCGGGCACCACCAGCTCACCAGTCGCCATGGCGCCGTTGGTGTAGGGGACGGGCGGATCAAAGACGAGACGGGCCGGCACGGTGCCAGCCCAGATCCGTAGCTGGAGGTCCTCCTCGGGATCGTCGGTCGGACCGGACGAGATCTTGGCGGACGCCTCGTCGATCGAGACCGCGACAACCAACGTGAGACGCAGCTCCTGTTCGGTCAGGGGCCGCACCTCGTTGCCTCGCCCTGGCAGGACTCGCTCGACGAAGCGGTTCAACACGCTCGTCTTGTCGTCTTCGTTGTCAACCTCGCGCGCGCGACCCACCACGACGACCGAGCGATAGGCGATCGAGGACTCAAAGCCGCTCCTCGCCAAGCGCAGCCCCTCGAAGAGCGTCGCCGTGACGAAGGCCTCACCTGTTCGCAGGAGCGACTTCATCACTTCGTTCGAAGGACTGGCGTGGAGATAGAGCGTGCGGCCCTCACGCATGTGCAGGGTGGGCAGTGCCACGGGCTTCTCGTGCACTAGCGCGGCGACGTGGCATATCCGCGCCTCGTCCAGGATCGCAAACACGGTCGCCTCGTCGTATCGCGCCTTTTTGGCCAGGCGACGCACGCGAGTGTGCGGACCGGGCCCGAGGTCGCCCACTATCGGATCTCGCCGCTGAAGAAGGTCCGCGCCTCGCCGGCTACCTCGACGTTGCGTTCGAAGAGCCGCGCGTACATCACGCCACCGCGCGAGCTCGCCTGGCGCACCATGATCGTCGGCGAGCCGGCCTTCTCCACCCACCAGGGCGCTACGGCACACAGCGCGCTGCCCGTGACGTGGTCCTCGGCGACGCCAAGACGCGGGGCGAACACGCGGATCGACGCGTCGACCCCCGGCCCGCCCACGCAGACCGCCACGACCATCGAGCTCGGCACAAGGAAGAGGCTCATGGGGTCGACGTTCAGCCCGCAGAGCGACTCGTAATCCTCGACGACCACGAGCACGATGTGGGGGCCGGCTTGATAGCACTCGCGCACGTCGCCCAGCGAGCCACCAAGTACCGAAGGGCTCATCGGCTCGAGGCGGGCGCGCGGCAGGTCGACGCCCAAGAGCCCGTCGCTCAGGCGCCGGCCCGAGAGCACGCCAAATCTCGTGGCGAAGATGAACTCGCTCGCCGGATCTTCGAGCTCGTGCACGAGCACGTGCAGCGCCGCGAGCGTGGCGTGGCCAAAGAGCTCAACCTCGACCGTGGGCGTGAAGGATCGCAGCGACCACTGATCGCCGGCGCGGCGCACAAAGGCGGTCTCCGACACCCCCATCTCAAAGGCGATCTGATGGAGTTCGTCATCAGGCAGCGGACGCTCCAGCAGCACGACGACCGCGGGGTTGCCCCGCTCGGATTCGCCGACGAACGCGTCGACCCACCAGAGTCGATGGCCGAAGGTCACGTCGACGTACTCCACCATTAGAGACTGCCACAACGTTTCAAGAGGCCCCGGTAGTGTTTGACGGTGCGTGTCGCGACGTTCAACCTTCACGCCGGTGTCGATGGCTGGGGTCGACCCACTCGAGTCCTCGAGGTCGTGAAGGGACTTGACGCCGACGTGTTGATCCTGCCGGAGCTCTGGCGGGCCGATGAGGGACACGACTTCTACGAGGATCTAACGAGCGCCCTCGCGATGACCGGCGGCTTCGCGCCGCTCGCCACCGGTGAACGCGTCACTTCGGGCGCGGGAGGACGGACGTGGCAGCCGCGCCTCGCGCATCTGTTCGGCGAGCGGGGCCTCTACTTCGACGAGCATCGCCACCTCACCAGGGCCCAGTTCGCCAACCGCGAGTTGCTCGAACACGTGGAAAGGGGCACCTGGGGCCTCGGGCTGCTCACCCGGCTCGAGGTCGAAGATATCCGCGTCGTCTCGCTCGGCCGACTGCCGCGCGAGAAGGTTCGCCGGGCCCTACTCGTCGCCCGACTCAGCGACCGTGGCCGAACGTTCTACGTGGTCGCGGTGCACGGCGCCCACCTCAGTCACGGCTCGTACCGCCAGTACCGGCGCGTCAGCGATTTCGTCGCGACCCTCGAGCCCGGCGTGCCGGTGCTGCTCGGCGGCGACTTCAATTCGTGGCGCCCCCTGCTGCACCTTCTTCTACCGGGCTGGCGCTCGCTCGCCAAGGGCCGCACGTGGCCGGCGCCGCGTCCCCACTCCCAGATCGACCATCTGCTCGGCCGTGGTCCCTGGGTGTCACTGCAAAGCTTCACGCGCGACGGGGGCAGCGACCACCTGGCCCTCGTCGCGGACGTCGAACTGCGCTAGGTGAGCTCCATCTCCGCGCTCTCGGGCAGCCGAGTCATGAGTAGCAGCACCGGCAGCAACGGCAAGAACGTGATGAGGGCGGGCAGGCGAAACGACCCGGCCCCAGTGATGTGCACCGAGTCGCCGATCAGCCCGAAGACGATGAGGCCGGTGACCGCCCCGAGCACCCCGGCCACCACGAGCCAGCCCGCGGCCGTCGCGCGAAAGTTGTGCGAGAAGAGTTCGGTGCCCATGGCGGCGATCGCCGGGGCCAGCAGGCCGCCGGCCGCCACCCCGCCCATGTAGCCGATGATGAAGTCGGTCCTTCCCCCGCCGTAGGCGAGCAGCGCGGTCGCCGTCGAGGCCAAGACGCCGAGCGCGACCGACCAGCGTCGCCCGACCGCCCGCGCGAGGTAGCGGCTCAGCAGCAGGCCCACGAGCCCCGTCAACGCGCTGAGGGTGACGACGAGCGCCACCACGTGCGTGCTGATCTTTAAGACGCTCTCGCCGTAGACGAAGGTGAAGCCACCGGCCGGCCCGGTAATCACGCCGATAAGAAAGACCACGGCGCCCACAATGGCCACCCGGCCCCGTCGACCGCGAGGTATGGCGCCGAGGCGCGCGAGCGGCGATTCAGCGCTGCGAAAGGTGGGTTCGGGCACCCAGCGCAGCAGCGGTCGCAAAAAGAACACGGGCACCAGCGCGAGGGCGAAGAGCCAGCGGAACGAGTCGGGTCCGCGGATGAATCCGTGGAAGATCGCCGCCAGTCCCGAGCCGATACCCGCACCCGCCGCGATGATGACCAGGCGGTCGATTCGACCCTTGGTGCTCGAGAGCTCGACGCTCACGACCGAGACGATCGTCGAGGTGGTCGACATCAAGGGGCGCGCCAGCGCGAAGCAGAGCACGAAGAACCAGTACGTCGGACTGAGCGAGGCGCACGCGGTGATGATGAGACCCACGTAGAGCGTGCGCCGCAGCACACTCGTGCGTCCCCATCGGTCGGCCAACGAGGCCAGGGGCAGCGCGGCGAGCGACGCCACCCGCAGGATCGCGAGTCCGACGCTGAGCTCCGAGCCCGAGAGTCCCACGACGCTCTGGATCGTCTGGCTCGACGTGGGGTGACCGAAGTGCTTCGCCACGTCGGCCAGCGACACCGTGGCGCCGAACTGCGCGAAATTGGCGGCCAGAGCCAGCAGGAACAGTGCGATCGTGATGTGAAACCATGTTCGACGCGCCTCGACGTCGATCGGTGCCTCAGCCAAGTCGCACGCCCTCGTCCACCGCGACGAGGGTCTTACCGTGGTTGCCCCCGCTGAAGAGGAGGTTGAGGGCATCGGGGGCGTGCTCGAGACCCTCGACGACGTGCTCGTGATGGTGGAGCAGTCCGGCGTGGACCATCGCGGCCAGTGCGGCGCGGGCCTCGCTGTAGCGATCCGCGTAGTCGAGCACGATGAAGCCCTCCATTCGGGCCCGCCGCGGGATTAGCCTCGAGACGTTCTCGATCCCACGTCGTGCGCCGATCGCGTTGTACTGGGAGATTGCCCCGCAGAGCACGACCCTCGCGCGCAGGGCGAGCCTGGTGAGTACGACGTCGAGGATCTCGCCACCGACGTTGTCAAAGAAGAGGTCAACGCCCTCGGGACACGCCGCGCGCAGCCGCTCACGAAGGTCCGGTTCGCGGTAGTCGAGGCACTCGTCAAAGCCGTAGGTCGTAACGACCTCGGCGCACTTGGCCGCTCCCCCGGCGATGCCGACAACCTTGGCGGCGCCGCGCGCCCGGGCGATCTGGCCCGCGACGGATCCGGTGGCGCCCGCCGCACCCGACACCACGACGACGTCGCCCTCCTTCAGCTGGCCCACGTCGAGCACACCGAAGTACGCGGTCACGCCCGTGATGCCGAGCACGTTCATCATCGTCGCAAGGTCCAGCCCGAGCCCCGGAGGCAGCACGGTGAAGCGGTTCTCGTTCGTCGCGAGCACCCACTCCTGCCAGTTCGTCATCCCAAAGACGATGTCACCGACCTCAAAGCGCGGGGTGCGCGACTCCACAACGATCCCGCAGCCGCTGCTGCGCACAACGTCGCCAAGCTGGATCGGCGGCAAGTAGCCCGGCGCGTCGTCCATCCAGGTGCGAATCGTCGGGTCAATCGAGAGCATCCCGACCTTCACGAGCGCCTCCCCGTCACCACAGACGGGCCGGGGCGAGCTGACCAGCGCTGTGGTCGACTCGTTCACCGGTCCCACCGGGCGCTCGACGAGCACGATCTGTCGGTTGTCCATCGCCTCTCCCATCAGGTCACGTTAGGCCCATCCTTGCACCGTGGCGCCAAACCATTGGGTCTGTTAGAACGAGGACCACCGACTGCGAGGAGGGATGTGGGGCGCCGACGAAGTCTGAGATCAGAGCTCTACCGCGACGCCCGGCTCCTCGGTGACGCGCAGGCAGCGTCGCGCGGGCCGGGCCCATACGCCAGGCGCTACGCCCGGCGCAAGATCTACTCGCGCACCGACGCCGTCACTAATTCAATCCTTCGCTCGATCTACTTGAGCAAGTAGGTCAAGCGAACGAGCAGGGCCCGCGAGAGGCGACGTAGTGACGCTTGCAGTTCCACGGTCTTGGTGATCTCTTGAGCGTGCCAAGACGCCTGGCGAGGTGATTTCAATTTTCCGGCGCGTGACTAGATTCAGCCCATGGACTACGTCAATCTCGGCAGCACCGGCCTTAAGGTCTCGCGCATCTGTCTTGGCTGCATGAGTTTCGGCGAGCCCGAACGAGGGGGCCATCCCTGGTCGATCGGTAAGTCCGCAGCCCAACCGTTCTTTCGCCAGGCCCTCGACGCCGGGATCAATTTCTTCGACACGGCCAACGTCTACTCGGCTGGCAGCAGCGAGGAGATCACGGGCCAGACGCTGCTGTCGATGACCTCGCGCGACGAGGTGGTCATCGCCACCAAGGTGCACGGGCGCATGCGATCCGATCCCAACGGGCAGGGCCTGTCGCGTAAGGCCATCCTCACCGAAATCGACCACAGCCTGCGCCGGCTCGGCACCGATTACGTCGACCTCTACCAGATTCACCGCTGGGACTACCACACGCCGATCGAGGAGACGCTCGAGGCGCTACACGACGTCGTTCGGGCGGGCAAGGCTCGCTACATCGGCGCGTCGTCGATGTACGCGTGGCAGTTCACGAAGGCTCTCTACGTCGCCGACCAGCACGGCTGGACCCGGTTCGTGAGCATGCAGAACTACTACAACCTGCTCTACCGCGAGGAGGAGCGCGAGATGCTCCCGCTCTGCCTCGACCAGGGCGTCGGCTCGATACCGTGGAGCCCCCAGGCGCGCGGCCGACTGACGCGGCCCTGGAACGAGCAGACCAATCGGTCCGAGCGCGACGAGTTCGGCCGCATGCTCTACGCCGACGAGGACCGGCCCATCGTCGACACCGTGATGGACGTCGCCCAACAGCGCGGCGTGCCGCCGGCCCAGATTGCGCTGGCCTGGGTGCTCTCCAAGCCGGCCGTCACCAGTCCCATTGTCGGCGCCACGAAGCCCGAGCACCTGGCCGACGCCGTCGCCGCCGTCGACCTGCGCCTCGACAGCGCCGAGGTCGATCGACTGGAGAAAGAGTACCGACCCCACCCGACGCTCGGCCACCTGTGAGCGTTCCTTCGGATGACGTTGACACCGGCACCGCCGAGCCGCCCGGTGAGTTCGACGAATACGAACTCTTCATTCTGCTGCGCGGGGCGAATCCGCCAAAACTCGACGACGAGGCGGCCGATCTACTTCAGCGCCGGCACTTGGGCTACCTGCGGGCCATGTTGGACGCCGGGCATATGAAGGTCGCCGGGCCCTTCGCCGAACAGGCTGACGAGACGTGGCGTGGCCTTGGTCTCTACCAGGTTGGCAGCGTCGAAGAGGCTGAGCGCCTCGCGCGCCAGGACCCGGCCGTCAAGGCCGGTCAGCTTGACGTGGCGGTGATGAAGTGGTTCTGCGAGAAAGGAGCCATCTCCTTCTCGGAGCCTTCGGATCGCAGCTAGCCGACGAAGGTCTTCAGGTCGGCGATGATTTTGTTCTCGACCTCGAGACTCCACAAGGAGTCGGCCACGTCGACCACCAAGAACAGGTCCGACAGCAAGAGCGTCTCGATCGCCGCCACGCCCAGGTTCTGGAGCCACTTGCCGATGCCGAATCGCACGGTGAAGTCGGCCGGAGTACCAGTGATGGTGATGGTAAAGGCCCGTTCAGCGTCAACGACCTCACGCAGGAAGCCGCCTTTCTTCGCCTGAATGACAGTGCCCTGATCGCTCGGGGGCGACGTCTGGACGGTGAAGCCGTCCGTCTTCAGGTACTCCTCGATGTGAGATTGGAGGGCGCTCAGATCGGTGCCCTTACCCTCAAAATGTTCTTGCTTGTCACCTAGCACGGTGTCCTCCTCGATTCGTCGCTACCGCACCCTAATGGACGGAGATCCGAGCACCGTAAGAATCCGGGAAGAATCACGATTGTCCCTCGCGAGCGGCAATCGCACCCGACAGTGGACGAACTGGCGCAGAGGTGTGACAATGGCTCGGGGAACGATCCTCGGCGCAACGAGTCGCGCTCTCGCGCGGCCATTGAGGACGTGGGTGAACTTGGTTCGCTGAGCTGGTCGTTAGTTTGATTGCCGTGCGGAGAGGAGAAGACGAATGAACGTCGAGGAACTGCTGAGCAAGGTCGGCGAGAGCATGTCGGTGCGCCGGTCGTTTGGTGCCGCGTACAAGCAGGACGGGGTCCTCGTCATCCCCGTGGCCCTCGTGGCGGGCGGTGGCGGAGGGGGTGAGGGTACGGGTCCAAAATCGCCACCGCTGGCCGACTCCGACGAGATTGAAGCGCTCGAAGAAGACGCCGAATCCTATGAGGGCGAGCCGCCAAGCGGTTCAGGAGGCGGCTTCGGCGGCGTGGTGCTGCCGGTCGGGGCCTACGAGGTGCGAGACGGCCAGCTGCGATGGGTGCCCGCGGTGAACGTGAACATGATCGCGATGATGGCACTGAGCGTACTGCTCGTGCTGGCCCGCTCGATGGGTCGACATCGGCGCCATCGCCGCGCCTGACCAGACCGATCGGAGTGGCGAGCCAATCGATCCGTAGGAGACCGGTCTCTCGTGCGGTCCCTCAATGATTGGCGAGCCCCTTCGCCGAGAGTTCTTCGAGCGTGAGCCGGACGCCGTCGCAGAGGACTTGATCGGCTCGCTCATTGTTGTGAGAACTGCTGACTCGAAACAGTTTGCGCGCCTCCTGGAGGTCGAGGCCTACGGCGGCTTCGACGACCCGGCCTCACACGCCCATCGAGGTCCGACACCACGTTCGTCGATCATGTTTGGACCGGCGGGCTTCCTTTACGTATATCTCAGCTACGGCGTCCACTGGTGCATGAACGTGGTTACCCAGTGCGAGGGAACGCCGAGCGCCGTGCTGCTTCGAGCGGCCGAGATCTACGAACACTCGCGCGGCCAGCTAACCCCGCTCGCCCCTGCGGTGTTGCTACGTGGGCCTGGCAACCTCACGCGTGGTCTCGGCGTCACCGGAGCCGACAACGGGATCGACTGTTGCAAGCGCGGCGCACGGATTAGTTTTCGAGCAGCTTCCGATGAGCAGTCAAATATTGCTGTTGGGCGTTCAAAAAGGATCGGTATCTCCCAGGCTCGAGACAGACCTTCGAGGTACTTCATCGACGAACACCCGGCGGTCTCGGCGTCGCGGCCTCCGTCGGCCCGTGCGGAATAGGCCAAGAATCGCACGACCGCTGCCCCCTTGCCGACTTGAGCGGATGTTCGACCGTGTCATCGCAATAATTCTTCTCGCCATGAGCGGGTCTGCGGTGGTATTAGTGGAGCGTCTTGATTGGGCGGAGGGGCGATGACGAACCACAACCGTGGCCGATGGGTCAACTCAATAGTTGCAAGCGCGGCGGCAAGCGCCGCCGGGCTTTTGCTCGCTCTATCAAGTGTGGCGGCGTCAGCGACCGTGGCGCCGGGAGTTTTCGCACCCGCGAGGATTGTGACGAGCCCGCACGGCAAGCCGCCGGCGCCGGTCATCTGCACCGCTCAAGAGGACCTCGAGGGTGTTTACGGAGTGGGCACACCGCCAACTCCGGTGCCCCAGGGCTGCCTGCTTGACTTCACCTTCAACGATTCAACTCTTACGGGGACCCAGGCGTCGGACTACGTCCCAGTGAGCTCGCTGCGAATCACGCCATCAACGACCGACGTCATGGTCGATAAGACCATGACGATCACCCTGAATCTCGGCTATCCCCTCTGCTCGCAAGCGCAACTCTCTAACGGCCCATCGTCGACACCCTGCTCCTACGACCCGGAGATTCTCAGCGCCCGGTGGATCCCCTACAACGAGCCGGGCTATCAGTACCCGACGACGGCTACGTTCAACGCGTGCGGGCAGAACTCCCAGGGTCAGCTACCTGTCGGCGTCGATTCGATCACCTGTACGGGCTCATTCTCGGAACCGGCGGGGGCGCATTACCGTATCGATCCGAACGCCTGGCTCATCATTCGCGCTAAGGCGCAGGTGGACTCCTCCAACGCTTCGATCAACGGTGAGGAGTTCACAGAGGACGCCGTCTCCATGGTGGCGTCGGCCGCCGCCACGCTGCCCGGTCCCGTGACTATCCCTTTCTCAGCGGGATCGAGCGCGCTGAGCGCCACGGCGACGAGCCAGCTGTCGGCTCTCGCCGCCAAGCTCTCGTCGGGCGCGGCAGTGAGAGTCACCGGCTACGCCAAAGGCGATGCAACACTCGCCCGTAAGCGCGCCGCCGCTGCTGCGGCGTACCTCAAAGCCAAGGTCAGCGTCGCAACGGCTCAGCGGATTGTGACGACCCAGTCAACCAACAAGGTGACGGTGGTTACGATCAAGCGGTGAGGAGCAGTGTCGCCGTCGCAATCAGAATGCTGGTTCGAAGGACATAGCCCTTCGCTGAGTGCCCAGCCTCGTCTTAAGGGCCGGACAAGAGTTCAGGTCCAGCACGCGATTGCTCAGGAAGCTTCGTGGAGGTAACGGGACTGTGTTCGAACCCCCTTCCGCCCCTATTCATCAGGTGAAACAAGGCGTCGTTTGTGCCAAGCCGAGCCTCAGGGAGGGTTGAAGGACGTTTCGGACGTCCGCACTCGAACCCCACGAATGACAAATCACAACTTCAGTGAACTCGCCAATGCGCAACTTGACGAACTCAGCGCCGCAAGATCATCGAAACGCCGTGTCAACGTCAGGTTGGAGACGGGATCAACCCCCGAATCCACCCCTGGTCTGATGACAGGCCGGCCGGCAATTGCGATTCTGGTCTCATGACAACCACTAACTACCTCATAAACATCGGACTCATCTCCCTCGTCATTCTCCAGGTCCGGGGTCACTACGTGACAAGAGCCCGATTGTTGCTTCCGCTGGTAGCCACTTTCGTTGTGGCTGGCCAGTTCCTCCACTCCGTGCCCACCGCGGGCAATGACCTGATTCTGATCGTCGCCCTATGCGCCGTCGGCGCGGCCCTGGGTGTGGGCGCGGCCCTCGTAACCACCGTCAGGCTCGACGGGCCAAGCGCCTTCGCCAAGGCTGGACTTCTGGCGTCGGTCCTGTGGGTCGCGGGCATCGGCGCGCGAATGGGTTTCGCCCTGTGGGTGAGTCACGGAGGACAGCCGTCGGTCGCTCGGTTCAGTCTGGAGCACCACATCACCTCCGGCGCCGCGTGGGGTGCCGCATTCGTCCTCATGGCGATGGCCGAGGTGGCCGCTCGCACCGGCGTGGTGTTCTTCAAGGCCCGCCGCACCGGAGCCGTGATCGAGCGGGGTGGGCTCCTCCGCTCTCGCGCGGCGGCCTGAGAATCCGGCGCACAGACCTCTTGTTGGTGGGAGCATCATGATTATGAGGCTCGACTCCCAACTCTCCACCCATTGGGAATCGAGAAGCGAGCGGTTCATGAGCATCGCTCGACTTGTCGCATTGGTCGGCATTCTGTGGCTGTGCGCGCACCAGGTGCCACCCACCGGAGTGTCGGCCGATCACTCGGCCAAGTGGTTACTTATGTCGGCCGCTGCGGTGGGCTGGATGGGCTGGTTGACCAGCCGGCGGCTGGGCGCTCCAGCGAGGACGACGTGGCTGTTCTTACTGCTGCTGGCCGTGTCGGGCGGAATCCTGGCGGCGGTTGCACCGGTGGCTATCAGCTTCATGGCAGTAGCGGGGTTGGGAGCGTCGATCGCCTTCGGCGGCTTCATGGCCATCGGCATTGGTATCGTCGGCGTCGCGGCGCAAGGAGTGACAAGCCTTGTGGTTGGTCATGCCGGGATATTGGTCGCCGAAGGAGCCCTCTTCGTGGTCATCGCAATGATGGCGGGCGCCAGTCGGCACCAATACATCGATCGAACGGTGCAGGCCGAGCAGCTGCTCGCCGAGCGGGTACGAGCCGACTCCGAACGGGACCGCGCCGCCGCGCTGACTGAGCGTAACCGCATTGGACGAGAAGTCCATGACGTTCTCGCCCACTCCCTGGGAGCGCTCTCGGTCCAACTTGATGCGGTGGACGCTCTCCTCGAGAGTGGCGGCGATACGGACCGGGCCCGTGAACTCGTCCAACTGGCTCGACGGCTCGCCGTCCAGGGTCTCGAGGAGACCCGCCAAGCGGTGCACGCCCTGCGTGACGAGCCGGTCGCCCTGGCTGAGCAACTCGCTTCCTTGGCCGCTCACGACGAGGCTCAACTCATTGTCGCAGGCTCGCCAAGGCCCTTGACGGCCAATGCGGGACTGGCGCTCTATCGCGCGGCTCAAGAGGCGGTCACCAACGCACGCAAGCACTCGCCCGGTGCGCCCGTGTCGATCACGCTCGAGTTCGACCCGCGGGCCACGAGGCTCACGGTGACCAATGGACGCTGCCCTACTTCTGCCTCACCGAGCCAGCTGAGTTCGACGGGCGGAGGATTCGGACTGCAGGGCATGCGCGAGCGGATCGAGCTGCTCGGCGGTCACGTCGTTGTTGAACCCACTTCCGAGGGCTTCAGCGTCCAAGTGGCGGTGCCTTCATGAGGGTTGTCATCGCCGACGACCAGACGGTCGTGCGAGAGGGTCTCGTCACATTATTAGAGACGATGCCCGAAGTGGAGGTGGTGGGCACAGCCGCCGATGGTGAGCAGGTTGTCGCCCTCGTCGCAGAACTGACCCCGCACGTCGTGCTGATGGACCTGCGCATGCCCCGCATGGACGGAGTCGAGGCGACGAGGCGAATCCGTGTCGAGCACCCAGAGACGCAGGTCGTCGTTCTCACTACGTTCGCAGATGATGAGTCGATCGTCGCTGCCCTTCGGGCAGGAGCAATTGGGTACCTGACGAAGGACGCGGGTCGTCAGCACATCCTCCGTGCGCTGGAGGCTGCGATCTCAGGTCAGGCCGTCCTTGATCCAGGAGTTCAGGCTCGCCTTATTGAAGTTGCGACGCTCCCGAGTGAAATCGGAAGCGGCCCGCCACCAGACGGCTTGACCGAGCGAGAAGCCGAGGTCCTTCGACTGATCGCGGCGGGACACTCCAACTCCGAGATCGGAGAGAAACTCTTCGTGAGTCAGGCCACAGTTAAGTCGCACGTCAACCGGATTTTCGCCAAGACCGGCAGCCGAGATCGGTCCCAGGCCGTCGCATACGCGCATCGACGCGGATTGGTTAGATGAACATCTGAAGATGCCCATCAAGAGCAGCCACACCCACCAGGCTCGGCCTGCAAAATCGCTCTCTTGAAAGGGCCAATCGATGGAACGTGAGAAGGTTCCGGAGCGTTGGAAGAGTCTCGAGACCAGAGACCTGCCGAGAATGCAAGATCAGTCACCCTCTACGCGCGCCGACTGTCAGCAACTTGGTCAATACACGTGGGTCCGACAGGTTGCACATGGCCCTAATTTCAGAGCGAATCCAGTTCGAGTCCTCTTGTCGCCGTCGAGGGTCTCAGCCGTTGAACTCGTGGGTGATCGAACAGGACCCTTAGGGGATTCGGGCAAACGGAGACGAGTCGTGAACGACGATCATGAAGGGCGTTGTGAATATGACAACTACCAGTGGAGGTAACGGGCCTATGTTCGAACCCCCTATCACCCCTGTTGATCAGGTAACACGTGGGGTTGTTGGCGCCGACTCGAACTACCGGCGCGCCATCGACGCGACTCAACCCGCATTTCTCGAACCCTTCGGATGCGGAGCAACCTCAGCTTGTTGTGCAACCCCGTGCAGTTGGAGTGTCACCGATAGTCTGAGCAGTCCCAAGCGAAATGGCACTCCGCTGAGGTTTTCCTGCCGTTCTAGTGTCGTGGTGTGGATGATCCGCTGCTCGAAGCAATCGAGAATCTCTCCCGGTTCCATCGAGAACATGAGAAGTTCTACGCGCAGCAGCCCCGAGAGCAGGCGGTCACTCTTCAGCGATACAGCAGGGCGTTGTGTGCTTTGGCCGACAGGTGGGCACTCCTCGACACCTCTCCACTAGACGCACTGAACCCCTACGAGGGTGCCAACGACCTCAACGCACCCGAGGCGATCCAGCTTGATGGCATTCTCTTCATGGAGGGTGAGGGAGAGCCGACAGAGATCACCCGCCTCAAGTCCGACTTGCGAGCGGTGGCGGCCGGATCGATCAGCATCGGCACTTGGCTGGCTCAAGCGATGGAGAGCACCTGGGAAGGTGCGACCGCCCTGCTCGCCTTTCCGCAGGTTGCTGATCTGTTGGGTGACCGCCATCGAATCATGGCCAACGATTGGCAGGCGGCTTCGATGAGTTCGCTGGCCGGGCGGTTGCTGGATCGGGCGGTCGCTTTCCTTGACGCCGTCGACTTCACCCCGTCCGCGATACGGCGAGACCTTGATGGTTCGCGCGCCGTGCCCCGACTGCTTCACTCCACAGTCGAAATGATCGACTACGCAGCCGACCTGCTCAGCGATTCAGCCGGGCTGGTGCACGATAACGAAAGACGCTGGCGGATATTCCACCAACGAGTCGCCGAGATCCTCGAGCACTAACGCAGTTAGGCCGAGATCATTGTTCCCGAAAAGTCCCGTCTGCTGTTTCTCAGCGAGCGTGAGAGAAGTGTCAACAGGTTCAGCAGTCCGCCAATCGGGCAGTTGATCTGAGTTAGTCGTTAGTGGTCCGATGCGATAGATGGGCCACTAATCAATGCGGCGATCTAGCCCGCCAATGACCCAACTTGTCTTCGGGGGTCGATGGGTAAATCTCGATCCAAGGAGTGGCCACTGGACTGTTGGAAATCTCCGACTTCTGGTTGACTTGCGTCATGGAGCGCGGCTACCAATCTGAAGCAGTTGGAGCCGCTCGAAGTCTTCGAACTGTCCACAGTCTCATCGGCACTGCGGAGCTGGCTTGTCTCGCGTATCTGTGGTTTTGCGCAATAACGCGTAGACGTAATCGTCTGCTGGCGCTGGCCATAACCGTGCTCGTTGGTGAGGCGGCTGCGCTCCTGATCGCTCATGGATGCCCTTTAGGAGTACTGCAACGGAAAGTTGGTGATGAGGTAC
>Ga0209415_10000840_pt1 | contig 58011 bp, 56 predicted proteins | sample PeaSoiSIISIP2007_FD_187696 | JGI IMG/M metagenome (GOLD analysis project Ga0209415, IMG submission 187696) | Peat soil microbial communities from Weissenstadt, Germany - SII-SIP-2007 (SPAdes) (version 2) | ecosystem: Environmental > Terrestrial > Soil > Wetlands > Peat | place: Germany... | reverse complement strand
CAAGGCGTCGCGAACCCGATCGCGCAGATCTGGTCGGGTGCGATGATGCTCGACCATCTCGGCTGCCCGGAGGCCGCCGGCGCGATCGTCCGCGCGATCGAAGCGGTGCTCGCCGGGGGTCCGCGCACCCGCGACATCGGCGGCACCGCGCGCACCGTCGAGGTCGGGCAGGCGATCGCCGCAGCCGTCGAGCGCGCTTAGCATGATCGAAGCCGTGCCGCTGCATCCGATCCTGGCCGCCGAGATCCGGATCGACCTTCGCGCGCAACTGAGCCCGGCCAACTTGGCCGGCATCGTGGCAATCATGGACGTCTACCCGGTCGGCGTGTTTCGCCACGCGACGCCGGTGAGCGATGCCGACCACGTCGCGTTCAGCCGCCGCTTCGGGCCGGTCGAGCGCATGAAGGTCCCTGCGGGCAGCGCGACGCGCGTGCCGTTCCCTGAGATCATCGACCAGAGCAACCTCGATGAGGACGGCGTGATCTTTGCCGACGACGACAAGCGCCTGGCTTACAAGCGCGCCAACCGTCTGTGGCACACCGACATGTCGTTTTTTCCGGTCCGCGCAACCTATTCGCTGCTGTCAGCGCACGCGATTCCCCCCAGCGGCGCGGACACGGAGTTCGCCGATATGCGCGCCGCCTACGACGCGCTGCCGGAGGCGATGAAGGCCCGGATCGAGCCGCTCGTGGCGGAACACGACTACTATCACTCGCGCGTCCTCGGCGGCGGCCCCGAGCCCACTCCTGCCGAGCGCGCGCAGCGGCCGCCGGCCCGGCACCCGCTCGTGCACGTGCATCCCGGCTCGCAGCGCAAAGCGCTCTACCTGGCCTCGCACATCTCGCGGATCGCCGGCTACCGCGCAGACGAAACCCGGGCGTTATTGGACGAGCTGACGGCGTTTGCCACGCAGCCGCAGTTCGTCTACGCGCACCAATGGCGCGTCGGCGACGTCGTGATGTGGGACAATCTCGCGACGATGCACCGGGCGACCCCGTTCGACGATCAGCGGTATCGCCGCGACGTGCGACGCACCACCGTGCGCGAGAAAGGCTACGTGGAGTAAGTCCGGCGCCACCACGCGAGGGTGTGCGCGATGCCCTCGCGCAGCGGCGTCGCGGGTTCCCAGCCGAGCAGCGTCCGGGCGCGCGTGATGTCGGGTTTGCGCCGCGACGGATCGTCCGGCGGCCGCGGCCGATGTTCGACGTGGAGCGGCACGCCGGCTGCGGCGGCGATGAAGGCGGCGCACGCGCCGATCGTCATCTCCTCGGGGTTGCCGATGTTCACGATCGCGCCGCGGGCTGCGTCGTGGGCGGCCAGCCGCACGATGCCGTCGACGAGGTCGCCGACGTAGGTGAACGAGCGCGTTTGGGTGCCGTCGCCGTACACGGTGAGCGGCTGGCCCGCCAGGGCCTGGGCGATGAAGTTCGGAACGGCGCGTCCGTCGTCCGCAGACATGCGCGGGCCGTAGGCGTTGAAGATGCGAGCGATGCGCGCATCGAGCGGTCCGCGGCGGACGCGCGTCGCAATCAGCGCCTCGCCGAATCGTTTGGCTTCATCGTAACAGGCGCGCTCGCCGACCGGGTTGACGTTCCCCCAGTACGATTCGGGCTGCGGATGCACGTCCGGATCGCCGTACACTTCGGAGGTTGACGCGAAAACCAGTCGCGCGCCCGAGCCCTCGGCGAGGTCGCACGCGTGTTGGGTCCCGCTGCTGTTGACCGCCAGCGTTTCGAGCGCGAGCCGAGTGTAGTGCACGGGGCTCGCCGGCGAAGCGAAATGCAACACGGCGTCGACCTTGCCGCGCACCGGCAGCGGCACGCTCGCGTCGGCGCGGACGAACGTGAAGCGCGGATTCTCGCTCGCGTCCGCGAGGTTCTGCAACGACCCCGTGCAGAGGTTGTCGATCGCGATCACCTCGTGGCCGTCGTTCAGATAGCGGTCGACCAGATGCGAGCCGATGAACCCCGCGCCGCCGGTGATGACGACCCTCACGGGCCGTCGTTCATCAATTGGCGCGTGAGATACGTGAACTCGAGCGCGCTCGTGAACGAACGCTCGGTGATGTTGGTGCCCGGACCGTGACCGCCCCCGGTGACCTCGTAGAAGAAATACGGAATCTTCATGGCGGCGAGCTTGGCCGCGAATTTGCGCGCATGCTGCGGGCCGACGCGATCGTCCTTGGTCGTCGTCCAGATCAACGGCCTGGGATACTGCACGCCGAGCTTGAGGTTGTTGTAGGGCGAGATCGAGGCCAGGAAGGCGCGTTCGCGCGGGTTCGTGACCGACCCGAACTCCCCCACCCATGACGCGCCGGCTTGAATTTTCTCGTAGCGCAGCATGTCGAGCAGCGGCACGGCAATATCGACCGCGCCGAAGAGTTCCGGATGCTGGGTGAACTCGACGCCCACGAGCAATCCGCCGTTCGATCCGCCGATGATGCCGAGCCGGCGCGGGCTCGTGATCTTCCGCGCGATCAGATCGCGCGCCACGGCGGCAAAATCGTCGTAGATGCGTTGGCGGTGAGTCTTGAGGCCCGCCTCGTGCCAGGCCGGGCCGAACTCACCGCCGCCGCGGATGTTGGCCAGCACGAACACGCCGCCGCGGGCCAGCCACAGCCGGCCGATCGTGGCGCTGTAGAAGGGCGTCTGCGAGGCTCCGAAGCCGCCGTAGGCGTTGAGCAGCGTCGGGTTGCGGCCGTCATGGGCCAGACGTTTCGAGCGCACGAGGAAGTACGGGATCCGGGTGCCGTCCTTCGAGGTGGCTTCGTTTTGCTCGACGACCTCGTGCGAGGGGTCGAACATGGCCGGCAGCGTTTTGGCCACCGACGTTGCGCCGCTAGCCGTGTCGAGTTGCAACAGTGTCGTCGGGGTGAGGAAACCCGTGACGCCGAGATAGGCCGTCGCGCCGCGGTCGTCGCTCGCGATCGTCCGGATCGTCTCGTAGTCGGGCAGCGCGAGGCGGTGCTGCGTCCAAGCGCCGCCGGCTGCGGGCGCGTAGACCGACGCCCGGCCGCGCACGTTCTCGTATGATGTGACGAGCAGCCGATCGCGCGTTGCGGCGACGCCGTCGAGCGCCGCGCGCGGTCCGGGCGCGTACACGACGGCCGGCTTGAGGTGTTGCGGATCGGCGTTCGCCGCAGCGAGATCGACCGACACCACATCGCCGGCCGGGAACGTGCGGCCGGCGGCGTGCCACGGCTCGTCGAGCGAAAGCACCAATCTTCCCGCGACGAGCGCGCGCAGATCGGATTTCAACGGAACGTTGAGCGCGCGCAGCCCGGCCGGCGCGACGATGGCGTAGGTTCCTTGGAAGAACGAGACGCCGCGCCGAATGACGAGCAGGCGATGCCCGTGTCCATCGTGCAGTTCCGCCGGCGAGACGTCGACGTCCGCAGGCGTCCCGCGCATGAGTTCGACCGCGGCCGACAACGGTTGTCCGCGCTTGACCGTCTTGACGATGTACGCATAGCCGGACGCCGTGACGTCGCCGGGCGCCCACGGCCGCGAAACGAGCAGCGTGTCCTCGCCGGCCCACGCCGTGGATTGCTTGGCGCGCGGCAACGAAAAGCCCGCGGCGACGAAGCGCGCCGAGGGCAGATCGAACTCGCGCACCGTCGCTGCGTCTTCCCCGCCCTCCGACAGAGAAATCAGGCAGCGCTTGGCGTCGGGCGAGTCGCAGTCGGCGCCTTGCCAAACCCAATCCTTGCCTTCGGCCGCCGCGAGCGCGTCGAGGTCGAGCACCGTCTTCCAGTTTGGGGCGGCGCGCGCGAAATCGGCGATCGCCGTCGTGCGCCAAATCCCGCGCACGTGCTGGGGGTCTTGCCAAAAATTGTAGACCTTGCCGCCGATGACGTCCGGCGTCGGGATCCGATCCTTCGATGCGTTGATCGCGAGCGCGGCGGCATACAACGTTGCGAAGTTCGGATCGCGCTGCAGTACGGCGAGCGTCTTGGCATTCTCGGCCTTCACCCACGCCAGGGCGCGGGCGCCGTGAACGTCCTCGAGCCAGAGAAAAGGATCGGGTGCGGTGCGCGCGGCGGCGCCGGCGCACGCGACGAACGCAGCGAGCGCCAGAAGGCGTTTCATCCGAAGCGAAAGCCCGAAGTCGCCGCCCCCATGACGGCGTCATGGTAGACGCGTCGCGCGCGCTCCCCTTCGGCCGCGCCGGCCGCGACCATCAGCGGTAGCAGATGTTCTTCGCGCGGATGCGCGAAGCGCGCTTCGGGCGCCGCGGCCCAGACGTTCAAGCGTTCGTCGCGCAGGGCGGGATCGCCGGTGACCGCATCGTTCAGCCACGTATCGAACGCACTCGAGCGCGCCAGCACCTCGCGGCCGCCGTACAGTGCGCGCAAGTTGTGGAAGCTCATGCCGCTGCCCACGATCAGGATCCCCGCGTGGCGCAGCGGCGCGAGCGCGCGTCCGACGGCGATGTGCTGCGCCGGATCGAGCCCCCGAAGCAGGGACAGCGGAACGACCGGGATCGTCGCTTCCGGCGCGACGAGCATGAACGGCACGAACACGCCGTGATCGTAGCCGCGCACGTGCTCCGTCGCAGGTCGCAAGCCGCCCGCCGCGAGCGCCTCTACGACTTGCCCCGCAACCTCGGGCGAGCCGGGCGCCGGGTACTGCAAGGTGTACGTGTCGGCGGGAAAGCCGTAATAATCGTAGAGCATCGAGTAGTCGGTGCGTGAACTCACCGTCGGAACCGGCTCTTCCCAGTGACCGGAGACCACGACGAACGCCCGCGGCGTCGCGCCGGCATCGGCGATCAAGCCGCGCAGAAACGCCGTGAGCGAGCCCAGTTGCGCCGCCCGCTCGGGCATGAACGGCCACGGGCCGCCGCCGTGCGGGATGAAGTACGTCGGCAGCGGCTCCGTCATCGGGCGAACGTGAGCTCGTCGTCGGCGTCGAGAATGTCGAGGATGACGGAGAGCTCGGGCCGCTCCGCCATGACGGGATGACGTTCGCGCAGCAGCGCTTGGTCTTGCGCCGGCATGCGCTCGACGACGAACGACTCCAGCTTTGCATTCAACGCCGGCGCGAGCTTGGGGTCGATGCGCGCGGCCAGCCACTCGATCACGCCATCTTCCTGCGGCGCCGCCGCGACGGCCGCGCGGAATTCGTTCATGTCGAGGCCGATGCGCCGCACGACGTAGGCGCTGAAACCGGTTTCATGATTGAGATACGGTCCGAGGTTGCCGCCGGGCAGTTCGGCGCGCACCTTGTCGATCGTCCGCGGCAGCAGGTAGAAGCCGAGGATCGTTTCGCGCACCGGTCGCGGCCGGTGCGTGCGCAGGTCGAGTGGTGTCAATTGAGCCCCCTGTTCGAGAGACCGTGGTGCCACGGTTTGCCCGTCTCGAGAAAATACACCAAATACTGCGCGACCTCTTTCGGCGTTGCGCCGATCCTTCCCGAGTAACTCCCGACCAGCGTCTGGCTTGCATCGAGCATGAAGAGTTGGAAGCGAATCACGTTGTCCTGCATCGCGGTCGCGCGGATTTCGTGACCTCCGAGGCTCCACGTTCCGTGCGCTGCGTCGAAGCGGATGGGCGAGGCGGGCATGCGTTCGCGCATGGCAATGTCCATCGCTCGGAGGTAGACGCGGTAAGTCACGTATAAGGGACCCTCATGGCAGGCCGAATGCACGCTCTTCTCGTCGCCGCGTTCGCGGTCCTGATTGCGGGTTGCGCGCAACATGCTGCCCAGACCGCGGCATCCGCCACCGCCGCGACGGCCGGCGGGACACCCGGCGACGTTGCGCGCGGCGCCGACGTGTTTCGCGCCAACTGCGCCGTCTGCCACACCGCGACCGGCGCGGCCGGCGGCGTGGGCCCGTCGCTCGAGCACGAGAAGCAACGCAAGAGCTACGCCCAAACGGTCGCCCGGATCGAAGAGCCGGACCCGCCGATGCCGAAACTCTACCCGGCCCCGCTTTCACAGAAGGACGTCGCGGACGTTGCCGCCTACGTGCAGTCGCTATGAGCGCAAATCCGCACGATCCCCGAACCCAACGGTTGAAGTTTCGGGAAATTCTCGCCCGCCCCGGCGTCACCGTGATGCCCGGCGGCTTCAGCCCACTCTACGCGCGCATGTGCGAGGAGATCGGGTTCGAGTGTTTCTTCATTGCCGGCTCGCAGATGTCGGCGTTTCTGCTGGGCGTGCCGGATAACGGCATCATCGGCTTGCGTGACGTGGTCGATCACGTGCGCCACGTCGCGGCGCAGACCACGATTCCGATTTTCGTCGACGCCGACACCGGGTTCGGCAACGCGGTCAACGTACATTATACGGTCAAGGAGTTGATCCGTTCGGGTGTCGCCGGCATGCAGATCGAGGATCAGGAATCGCCGAAGAAGTCCGGGACGCTCGCCGGGCGGCGCTGCATCCCGCTCGACGAAGCGGTCGGCAAGATTCGAGCGGCGGTTGAGGCGCGCGACGAACTGGATCCGTCGTTCGTGATCTGCGCGCGCTGTGACGATCTCGGCGCCGAAGGCGGGACGTTCGAATCGGCCCTCGAGCGCAGCGTCGCGTACGTGCGCGACGGCGGCGCGGATATGGTCTGGTTCAACTCGGTGCAAACGCGCGAGCAGTTACGCATCACGTGTCGCGAAGTGCCGGGTCCGGTGCTGACGATTTGGGGCGGGACCGGCGAGGCGGCGCCGACGATCGAGGAGCAAGAGCAACTCGGCGTGCGCATCGCGCTCTACCCGACGCTGACGGCTTCGTCCGGCTTGCAGGGCGCGTGGGAGCTGCTCAACGATTTCCACGAACGCGGTACGGCGGCGCTGGCGGATTACACCAAGCGCGCGGGCGCGAACAAGTGGGGCCGCGCCGAGTTCAGAAAGCTCGTGGACATCGATCGCATCCGCGAACTCGAGCGCTTCGTTCCCGCAACGCAGCAGCGCGATTACGAGTCGACCTGGGGCCACCAGCCGTTCAGCGAGAAAAAGTGAGTCGCTTGACGAGGTGAATGCGCGAGCCGCGGTCGCTGTACGCGACTTCGTCCATCAGCGCGTGCATCAGAAAGATACCGAACCCCCGATTGCCGGACACGCTGGGCGGGGCCTCGTTCAGGGCTGCCGCGCCGTCGAACCCGCGCCCGTGATCCTCGACGTCGATGACGAGCCGCACGCCGTCGAACGTCGCCGACACATCGTAACCGTCGGGTGCCTCGCGACCGCCATGTTCGGCAGCATTGGCGAGCGCTTCTCCGGCCGCGCTTTCGACGTCCGAGAGCGACGTGTCGCGAAAGCCACACGCCGAGGCAAAGCTGAAGAGCGCTCGGCGCGCTTTCGGTACCGAACTGGTTTCGCGCGGATGGTTTGCCCGGTACGTTAACATTAGGCTTGTAGTGTACCCCGTGGACGTACCGTGTAACCGCTAAACGTTGGTTCCCGTGCTTTGTCCGAAGAGTTCGAGCATGGCATGGCGACCGGCTTGGACGAGGGGCCGCGACGACGGGTGCTTGGCGTAGATTGCGCGATGCGCATCGAGGTAACGCCGGGCGCCGTTTGCCGAGCGGTTGCTGCCGTCGCGGCGGATGAAGTACATCGAAGTAACATCGGGGACCCGCGCCCATTCGCGGTCTGCGGCGAGGCGCAGCCAGTATTCGAAGTCTTCAGCAGCGGGGAGCGACTCGTCGAGGTTGCCGATCTGCTCGACGAGCGAACGCCGGAACATGATCGCGGTCGTGGCCAGCGATCCGGCCCATTGGATATCGGCATGATCGAGCAACACGTCGTGCGCGGCAAGTGCATCGATCGCGTATTGGTCGGGACCGGTCTTAACGGCGAAGCAATCGATCATCTGACCGTACGCGACGTCGAGGCCGCTGCGCATCAGCGCGCTTGCGAGCGAGGCAATGTGGTCCGGAAACATCTCGTCGTCGTCGTCGAAGAACATCACGAACGTGCCGCGTACATCGGCCAAGCCGCGGTTGCGCGCCGGCGCCGGGCCACGATTCTGCGGCTGATCGAGGAGCCGGGCTCGCGGAAAGCGCGCGACGACGTCGCGCACGTCGCTGCCGGCGTCGTTGACGACGATGACCTCGAGCGCCGGATAGGTCTGGCGCTCGATCGATGCGAGCGTCTCGGCCAGCAGCACCGGACGGTTGTATGTCGCGACGATGATCGAAACCAGCGGCGCGCCGCCCTCGAACGTGAACTGCGGCCGCAGCGTCGGGCGATCTTCCCAGCGTCCCGCGCGGATAGTGGGCGGGGTGCCGCCGAGCGAGTTCGCGACCGCGGTGAGGATGGTGCGCCGGTCCCAAATGTCGTAGCCGCGTGCGCCGCGCAAGAATTCGTTCCCGCCGCCGACCGACGAGATGGCGAGCGGCCGGCCGAGCTTCGCCAGCGCAAGCGTAACGCCGGGGTCGTTCGCTGTCGCATCGACGATGACGCGCGCGCGCCCCAGAGCCCGCGGCGCCTCGCCGGGCGGGACGAACCGCACCGGCCCGCCGATCGTCGGAGCGTCACGCGCGATGATCGTCACGGGTAGGTGGAAATCGGCGAGCGCGGTCACGAACGGCGCTAATTCGTCGGCGCGATCCTGCGGAGCGTAGACGACCACGTCCGTGCGCTCGCCGGCCACGGCCGCCAGGACCGCCGGATCCTCGTTGATGACGACGTCGATGTTGCGGCGGATCTTGCCCGTGATATGGTTCACCCGTTGCTTCTCGCTCCACGAACGGACCACGAGCGCGTCGGCCATCCGCAGGGTTTCGAGCAGTGCCGCTCGAGCGGCGTCCGGCACGATCGTGCGCCGCTCGACGATCGTCGTCGCGAATTGGTCGAGCATGAGCCGCACTTCATCCCAGGTCGCGTACGTCGCGCAAAGTTCAGCCGAGCATTCCCGTATCAACCGGAGGCGCACGTCTTCGACGTGTATCGAGAGCGCGAAATGCACACCGTTGCGCCGTAGCTCCAGCGCTTTCGCGAGTGCCGAATCGGCGAATGCGAGCTCGCACGCGAGAACCGGGGCGTCCCCGGCGATCCGGCCGGCGATGCGCGCGGCCTGCTCGCCGAGTGCTTCGCGGATCATCGTGCCGGCGGGCTGTTTGCCATGGCCGGTAATAATGGGCAAATTGTAGCCGGACCTTTACCCGGGGCCGGGGGCGCATCTAGGTCGTCCACGGAGGCCGCGCCGGCCGGCCTTGAGGAGCCGGCGACTCTGCCGCCGTAACCGGACAGATGAACGTCACCGCTGCCCGCTCCCCGCTCACCGCCCCGTTGCGCACGACGGTCGTCGGGAGTTATCCACAGCCGGACTGGCTCGTCGACCGGGCGCTGCTTGGGGCAAGGCTCCCGCCGCGGGTTCGAGCGCGCGAGATCTGGCGGGTCCCCGGCCCGTGGCTGGAGGACGCGCAAGACGACGCGACCCTGATCGCGATCCGCGACATGGAACGGGCCGGGATCGACCTGATCACCGACGGCGAAATCCGGCGCGAGAGTTACTCGAACCGGTTTGCAACCGCGCTCGAGGGCATCGACATCGACAATCCCGGGACGGCGCTCGATCGGACCGGTCATCCCAACCCCGTGCCGCGGATCGTCGGGCCGATCCGCCGGCGGGAACCCGTGATGGTCCGCGACGTCGAGTTTCTGCGCCGTAACACGGACTTGCCGATCAAGTTCACGGTGCCCGGTCCGTTCACCATGGCGCAGCAGGCGCAGAACGACTACTATCCTGACGTCGCTGCCGCGGCGCTCGGCTTCGCGGCGGCGGTGAACGACGAACTGCGCGACCTCAAGCGGGCGGGAGCGGACGTCGTCCAGATCGACGAACCCTACCTCCAGGCGCGGTCCGCCGAAGCGCAAGCCTACGCGCTGCCGGCGATCGCACGCGCGCTCGACGGCATCGACGGCATCACCGCGCTGCACACGTGTTTCGGTTACGCGCACGTCGTGCATTCGCGCCCCGGCGGCTATCCGTTCCTGGCCCAACTCGATGGTACGGCGGCGCAGCAAATCGTCATCGAATCGATGCAACAGCACGTCGATCTTGCCATGCTGGCGTCACTGCCCCACAAACGCGTCGTGCTGGGCGTGATCGACCTCGACGACAACGCAGCGGTCGAAACGCCGGAGGCGGTCGCCGCGCAGATCCGCGCCGCGTTGACGTACATCACACCCGAACGGCTCATGCTGGCGCCGGATTGCGGGATGAAATATCTCCCGCGGGCGACCGCGTTCGCGAAGTTGTGCGCGCTCGTGGCTGGGACGAGAATCGTCCGGCGCGAGCGGGGTGTCCCCGACTGATGCTCCTTTTGTCGAAGCGCCGAGGGGGGCCCGGGCTGAATGTCCAACCCAACCTTAACCGTGAATCAAGCCTCCGTAAAAGGGCTTGAATCGCGCTCCATTTCGTGCCACCCTGAGAGCGTCATGACAAACGTCCGCACGACGTCATCCCTCCTGCACTCACGCTTAGGCGAGCCGTCGTCGATGGAAATGGACTCGGTCGCCGGTGCGACGATTATGACGTACAAGCTGAGTTGGAGCTGCGGTTGCCGGGCCGAGGGTACGGGCAGCGATTACACGTGCCGCCCCTGCGCGAAGCACGCCACGACATTTTCATTGGCCGGCTAGTTCATAAGCCTACGTTAACGTCTCAACCCGGGATTCTCGGTGCGCCGCCGCCGCTCGCGCGGTCGCTGATGTTTCGTTTGCGCGGCGAGGTCGACGTCGCGGCGTCGCTCGGCATCGGCGAACCCCTGGCGCTCCTCTGCGGCCACGCGATCCCAGGCCTGCGGACCTTCCCCGGCTCGCGGGCGCGGGTGTGACGGCGCCGTCGAGACAAGGTGCGCTGTGGATCTCGCTGCGCGCCGTGGATCACACCGAACTCTACCAGCGCGAGGGCCGGGTTCGCGCAGCGCTCGAAGCGGCGTTCGCGCTCGTCGACGCGCTGTTCAGGTTTTCGCGCCCGTGCACGGGCGGCTATTACTGGTGTCCACCGCTGCGCGCAGGGCTCATCGACCTTTCGGCACTCGGCATCACTTGACCTGAAACGTAGCGCATGCTACGTTCGCGCAATGCAGATGACCCCGTCGCCTACCGCACTTGCTAATGCCACGACCGTGTGGTTCGACGGGAAACTGCAACCTGACCCGTCCGTTGCGCTGCACGGGCTCACGCACGCGCTCCATTACGGGTCGAGCGTGTTCGAAGGCATCCGGCTCTATCCGACGCCGCACGGTCCCGCAATCTTCCGGCTGCGCGACCACATCGAGCGGCTCTACCGCGGCGCGCGCACCTACGGGTTGGAGATGCCGTTTCCCGTCGAGCGCTGCTGCGAGATCGTGGTCGAGGTTGCAAGGGCCAGCGAACGCGATGCCGCGTACATCCGGCCGCTCGCGTTCTTCGGCGGCGACACGATTCGTCTCGCGCCCGCGCACGTGTGCGAAACGCACGTTCTCATCGCAGTGCTGCCGTTCAGCGGCCTGATCAAAGGTGAAGAAGCGCCGCGCTGCGCGGCGACCGTATCGCCGATCATGAAGTCGCCGTCGGCGGCGTTGCCGTCGTGGGTGAAGGCCGGCGGGCACTACACCAATTCCATCCTCGCGCTGTCCGACGCGCTGGCGCGCGGCTTCGATGAAGCGATCCTGCTGAACGATCGCGGCAACGTCGCCGAAGGGAGCGGCGAGAACATTTTCATCGTGTTCGACGGCGCGCTGACGACGAACGATGGCGGCTCAGACATCCTCGAAGGAATCACGCGCGCATCGGTGCTCGAGATCGCGCGTGAACTCGGCATCCCGGTGCACGTGCGCGCGCTCACGCGCGCGGACCTGATGGGTTGCGACGAAGCGTTTTTCACCGGCACCGCTGCCGAAGTCGTGCCGATCGTTCGCATCGACAGTCGCATCATGCCCGAGGAGCGACCGCTCACCGATCGTTTGCGCACCACCTACGCCGATATCGTACGGGGCAAGCGCCCGGCTCCTGGGAATTGGCTGACACCGGTCGTGTAAGGAATTTTTAGCCGCCGGCGCGCAGGCTGCATTTCGGCGCCGTTAAAATAGAGTCGAATGGGCGTGCGCGGTTGGGTCGCCGGTCTCTTTGTCGTGATGGCAGCCGGGCTTGTGCTCGCGCCGGACGGGCTCGGCGCGCCGGCTGACGACGTGCCGGCCGCCCCGGCAGCGTCGCCGGCCGCCGCCTCGCCGGCCCCCGCCCCGGCACCCGTGGCGTCGACAGCCGAAAACGCGAGGCTGCCCAACCTGTTCCGCGCGCTCGTGCCGCTCGGCGGCCCTAGCGCGGCGCCCGCGCAGGCCTACGCGACGTTCATTCGTGGCACCGACCATCAGGCGGGCGTGATCGACCTCGTGCGCAAGGACGACCAGCTCTACCTCGACCTGCGGCCCGACAACTTCGGCAAACCGTACATCATCCTGCCGTCGATCGCGAGCGGCGTCGGCGGCGAGGCCTTTGCCGGCCGCGTCTACGACCCATTGGTCGTGATCTTCAAACGGGTCGGAAAACGCGTGATGTGGGTAAAGCCGAACACGCGCTACGTCGCCGACAAAGGCACCTCGGCCGCGGCGTCGTTGGCGGTGAGCGTTGCGGATTCGGTGATCCAAGCGACGCCCGTGATCGCCGAGGATGCGGACAAGACGCACGTCGTGATCGAGCCCTCGATGTTCTTATCGGACTTCGAGGGCATCGGCGCGGATCTCGGCAGGAGCGTCAAAGCGCCGCCCTCGCTGCCCGGACTGCTCGTGATCAGCGTGCGTCCGTCGTTCGGGGTCGATGCGACGAAGTCGTACTACTTGAGCACCAAGAGCTTTCCGCTCAACGACGAGATCTCGGTCAATCTGACGTTCAACGGCCCGGCCAACGCAATGCCGACCGTCCCCGACGGCCGCGGCATTCCGATCGTCGTGCATTACAGCATCGTTGCGCCGCCGGCCCACGATCCGAACTACATCCCGCGCTATGCCGACGACCGCATCGGTTACTTCAACACGGTGCGCAAGCACTTCGGCAACGACATGTCGGCGTCACCGACCGAACGGTTCATCGACCGCTGGGACCTCGCTGCCGGGCCGATCGTCTTTACGCTGACCAACGAGATTCCGCCGGCGTATCGCGCAACGGTGCGGCGCGCCATCTTGGCCTGGAATGCCACCTTTGCGAAGATCGGTTACCCGCACGCGATTGTGGTGAACGATCCGCCGGCCGATCCGAAGTTCGATCCCGAAGACGCGCGCTACAACACCGTACGCTGGATCACCTCGGATGCGTCGGCCTTCGTTGCGGAAAGCCCGCACCTCTCCGATCCCGATACGGGCCAGATCATTCGCGCCGAAGTCGTGATCGACGGCGAATCGGTGCGCGCGGTTCGCCGCGGATACGTCGATCGTGTCTTGCCGGTGCTGAACATCCGCCGCAACGCGTTCGAAGCGCCGTCGCAGCCCGAATCGAGCGTCTCGACCGGCGCTGCCGACGAGGCCGGTTACGATCTGACGTGCGACGTCGCCGGGAGCGAAGCTAATCAAGCGGCGCTCGGGATGTCGATGCTGATCGCCCAACAGCACGCCTCGGCCAACAAGCGCGAAGCCTACACGCAGGCGTTTCTCTACTCAACGGTGATGCACGAGGTCGGGCACACGCTCGGGCTGCGGCACAACTTCGAAGGTTCGACGGCCTACACGTTTGCCCAACTGCACGATCCCGCGTTTACGCGTACGCATGGCACGACGGGCTCGGTGATGGACTATACGCCGGCGAACATCGCCGCGCCCGGCGAGCGGCAAGCGGACTACTTCCCGAATCGTCTGGGCCCGTACGACTACTGGGCCATCGTGTACGGCTACACGCCGCTGCACGGGCACAGCTCCGACGCGGAACTGCCGTTCCTGCGCAAGATCGCCGCGCAGTCGACGCAGCCCGGACTCGCTTACGGCACCGACGAGGATGCCGCCGATCCGTTCGCGATCGATCCGCGCATCCAGCGCTTCGACCTCTCGAGCGATCCGCTGGCTTTCGCCCGCGACCAGTTCCGGATCGACGACGATCTGGCCGCGAGCCTGACGCACCGCTACCCCGGCGACTCGCGCAGCTACCAGGATTTGCGCCAAACGCTCATCAGCGTGCTCAACAACGACCTGGCGAACATTTCGATCGCCGCGCGTTACGTCGGCGGCGTGTACACCTCACGCTCGCATCGCGGACAGGCCGGCGGCTCCCCGCCATTTGCGGCGATTCCGCGGGCCGAGCAGCGCCGCGCGTTCGACGTGATCGATCGTTACGTGCTCTCGTCGCACGCTTTGCACTACCCGCCGGCATTGCTCAACAACGTCGCGCCGATTCGTTACGGCGAGGACTGGGCTTCGGGCGGCGTCCGGCGCACCGATTTCCCGATCCGCGAGATCGTGGCGCAACTGCAGGACGCGGCGATCGCCGCGCTGTTCAACCCGGCCAGCATCTCGCGCATCGCCAACGAGTCGCTCAAGGAATCGCATCCCGGGCGGACGATGAGCTTGGCCGACCTCTTCGAGTGGACCAACGCCGCGATCTTCGACGATCTTGGATCGCATACGATCGCCGCGCCGCATCGCGATCTCCAGCGGCGCTTCGCCGACCTCGAGCTGCAAATCGCGTTTCTGGGCAGCAGCACGATGGATCAGCTCGGGGTTCCGCGCGAAATTCAAGCGCTCTCGCGCTACGAGTTGCGCAAGATCCGCGGTCGCCTCGACGGGGCGTATCGCGCCGCGACCGACGTTGCGACGCGTGCGCACCTCGACGACTTGCGCTCGCGCATCGATACCGGCCTGCATCCGGGCGTGTTGCGACCCTTATAACCCGAGCCGCGCCGTGATCGGGATGCTGCGCTTGCGCGATCGGGAGCTCGATCTGCGTGACGAAGCGCGCGTGATGGGCATCGTCAACGTGACCCCCGACTCGTTCTACGACCGCGCGGCGGGGCTCGACGACGTCGTGGCGCGTGCGCGCACGATCGCCGCCGCCGGTGGTGCGCTGGTCGACGTCGGCGGCCAATCGTATGCGGCCTGGAACCGCCGCGTCAGCGCAGACGAAGAACGCGCGCGCGTCGTGCCGGCGGTCGAAGCGATCCGGGCCGCCGGCATCGATTTGGCGATTTCCGTCGACACGTTCAAGGCCGGCGTAGCGAACGCGGCACTGGCCGCCGGCGCGCACATGATCAACGATTGCAGCGGACTCTCGGACCCCGATCTTGCCGCCGTCGTCGCGAAGCACGACGCGGCGCTCGTCGTGATGCATCTCAAAGGCGAACTCAACCTGCGCGATCCGGCCGGCTATACGTACGCCGACGTGATGCGTGAGATCATCGCCTTCTTGCGCGAGCGGAGCGATTTAGCGCGGGCCGCCGGCGTGCGGCGCGAGTCGATCGCGATCGATCCCGGTCTCGAGTTCGGCAAAGAGCCGCGCACCGATCTCGAAATCCTCGACCGCTTCGGCGAGCTCGGCGAGCTGGGCTATCCGATTCTCTTGGCCAGTTCGCGCAAGAGCTTCATCGGGCGCATCTTCCGCCGGCCGGCCAAGGAATTGCTCGTGCCGTCGCTCGCTACCGCCGCTATCGGTATCGCGGCCGGCGCGCGCCTCTTACGCGTGCACGACGTGGAAGAGACGGTGCAGTTGGCGCGCATGTTCGCCGCGATCGCGCCCGGCCGGCGAGCGACGCTCGACCTCGCCGAATACATGCCGGGCACGCCCGGCGGCAACTCCGGGTCTCCGGCGGCGGTCTAAGCCGCGTATGCATTCCGTCTTGATCGGCCTCGGCTCCAATCTCGGCGACCGCCAGGGCACGATTTTGGGGGCCCTGCAGAAACTGCGCCGCGAGGCGCGCATCGAGCAAGTGTCGGCCTACTACGAAACGCCGCCGGCGGGCGGCGTGGCGGGTCCCGCGTTTCTCAACGTTGCCGCGCGCCTGACGACCGCGCTCGACGCCCCGGCGTTCGAGAGCTTCGTGCGCGGCGTCGAGGTGGCGATCGGGCGGCAGCAGACAGCGATTTTGAGCGCCCGGCCCATCGACATCGACATTCTCTACTTCGACGATCTGGTCGCCGACTTCGGCCGCTTCGAGGTGCCGCAGCGCTACATTGCGACGCGCCCGTTCAACCTGGTGCCGCTGGTTGAAATCGCCGCGGATCACGTCGACCCGCGGCTGCGCAAGACGATTCGCGAGATTGCGGCGAGCGCCGATCTGAGCGGCATCACGCGCAAGGCGCGCGCGATGCACTTCTTCGCGAACCGTCAAGAAGAAGCACCCGACGTGCGGCTATCGCTCAACCGCGTCGGCGTCTCGAGCGTAAAGCACATCCTGCGGCTCAACGTCGGCGGCGTCGAACGCGTCTTCAACGCGGACTTCACCATGGTGGCCGACCTGCGCCCGGACAAAGCGGGCGTCCACATGTCGCGCTTCTCCGAATTGCTCGAAGCGGCGACGCTCGACGTGCTGGCGCGGCCCGAGCATCCCGCGCGGGTCGAGGACTTGGTCGCGCAGATCGCGCGCGAGATCGTCACCTCGCAGGATGCGTTCCGCGCCGACGTGCGCGTGCGCGCCGACTTCGGACTCGAGCGCTGGACCCCGGTGAGCGGCAAACGCACCGAGGAGACGTATACGCTGGTCGGGATCGCGCACGCCGACGCGGTCCGCACGCGGCGGCTGGTCGGTATTGAGGCCGAGGGGATGACCGCCTGCCCTTGCGCGCAGTCGATGGTACGCGAGCACTCGCTACGCGAACTCGAGGCGGCCGGCTTTTCTACCGCCGAGGCGAATCGCGCGCTCGACGCGCTGCCGGTTGCCACCCACAACCAGCGCGGGCGCGGCTCGGTGCTGATCGGCACCGACGGCGAATTCGCCGAGCACGTGCGGGCCGAAGATCTGGTCGAGATCGTCGAGAGCTCGATGTCGAGCGAGACCTACGATCTGCTCAAGCGGCCCGATGAGTTCTTCATCGTGAACAAGGCGCACCAGAATCCGAAGTTCGTCGAAGACGTGGTGCGCGGGATCCTGGCGCGCGCCCTCGACGTGTACGCCGATTTCCCCGACGACACGTTCATCAGCTCGACCCAAGTGAACTACGAGTCGATTCACAAGCACGACGCGTTCGCCGAGGCCTTTGGTCTGTTCGGCGAGTTCCGGCGCGAGCTGCGCGACGGTGTCCACGTCGACGCGAAGACCGATATCGCGACCTGGCTCGGAACCCGCCCCTCGCCCGTCCTGTCGTAATGCCACGCTGTCATCCCGAGCTTGTCGAGGGACAGCCGTAATGTTGCCCCTAGAGCTCTGGGCGTCGCCCGAGCCGACGGTGGCGCGCATCGACGCCGAAACGGTGCGCGATCAGATCGCCGAGACCGGGCTCGACGTTCGGCGCGATGACGCCGAGCGGATCGCCGCGCTCGGCGTGCAGGCGTCGCGCGTGCCGGTGTCGTGGGAGCGCGTGGCGCCCGCGGATCCGCACGAGCGCGACTATCGCGAACCCGCGCGGCGGCTGGATGCGCTGCGCGCCGTCGGCATCGAGCCGATCGTCACGCTGCTGCACCACGGCAGCGGCCCGCACTACACCGACTTGCTCGACCCCGCGTTTTCGCTGTGGTTTGCCCAGTACGCCGAAGCGACGGCCCGGCAATTCCCGTGGGTGACGCGCTGGACGCCGATCAACGAGCCGCTGACGACCGCGCGCTTCGCCACGCTGTACGGCCACTGGTTCCCCAACATGCGCGACGAGCGTGGCTTCGGGCGCGCGATGGTCAACCAGACGCTGGCGCAGCAGGCCGCTTTGCGCGCCATCCGCCGGGTCATCCCCGCCGCCGAGTTCGTGCTGACCGAGGACCTGCAGCGCTTCGCCGCGGGCGATGCGGGCGTGAGCGACTACGTTTCGTTCTTGCGCGAGCGGGCCTATCTGTCGGTGGAGCTCGTAGCCGGTCGCGTCGGCGGCCGGCATCCGCTGGCGGCGTATCTTACCGAGCGTTGCGGCGTGAACGCACAGGAGCTCGCCATGATGCAGCGCGACGCCGTCGTCCCCGATCTCGTGGCGTTCAACCACTACGCGCACTCGGAGCGTTATCTTTTCACGACCGACGCCGGTGCCGGCGACGTCCCGGCCGTTTACGTCGCCGGCCAGCCGGCGCCGGCGGCCGGCCCGCTGTTGCAGGCCGCCTGGGAGCGGCTGCGCTTACCGCTGGCGGTCGGCGAAGTCCACGTGCACGCACCGGCGCCGGAGCGCGTCCGCTGGCTTGCGCAGCACGCCGCCGACGTGCTGCAGTTGCGCGCCGGCGGGGTCGACGTGCGCGCGCTCGGCGCGTGGGCCGCGTTCGGCATGATCGACTGGCACTCGCTCCTGCGCCGCCGCGCCGGCGTGGCCGAGGACGGCATCTACACGTTTGCCGGTCCAAACGGCACGCCGCAGCCGACCGCGGTTGCCGGCGCGGTGCGCGAGCTGGCGGCGACCGGCGCGATCGAGGACGGCGGTGTGCGTGGCTGGTGGGAACGCCCCGATCGTGCGCTCGGGCTCGACGAGCTGCTCGCGCAACGCGACGCAGGCTTGCCCGAAGGCGACCACCTGCGAACGTCCGCCGAAGCGCCGGCGTGACCATCAATGTCATCCCGAGCCTGTCGAGGGACAGCCACCCAACCTTTATGGCAGGCTTACACCTCCGTTGGACTGGCGTCTGGCAACGCCCACATCATTTACTAACGCGACTCGCCCAGCGCGTACCCGTGATCGTTATCGAGGAGCCGCACGCCGCGGCGGTCGACCGTAACGAAGTGTGGCAGGAAGGCAACGTCACCATCGTTCGTCCGCTGCGCCGGCGCGGCTGGAGCCTGCCGCTCATCGACGACCAAACGATCCAAACCACGAAGGCCCTCGTCGGAGCACGGCGCTGCGGCGCGTGGCTGTACACCCCGATGATGAGCGAGATCATCGACGCTTTCGGAGCGCAGCCGGTCGTGTACGACGCGATGGACGACCTCGCGAACTTCGACTTCGCGCCGCGCGGGATGCGCGAGCGCGAAGCGGCGCTGCTCGAGCGCGCCGACGTCGTCTTCGCCGGCGGCCGCACGCTGTATGAGAACCGCCGTTCGTACGGGGCGAAGGTGTACTGTCATCCGAGCGGCGTCGAGCTGGCCCGCTTTACAGCCGACGTCGCGCCGCATCCGCTCGCGGCCGATCTGGGCGGGCCGGTCTTCGCGTACGTGGGGGTCATCGACGAGCGCCTCGACTACGAACTGATCGCCGCGCTCGCGGATGCGTTCGTCGACGGCCACGTGATTCTCGCGGGCCCGGTGATCAAGGTCGATCCGGTGCGTTTGCCGCAGCGGACGAACGTGCATTACACCGGCCGTTTGCCCTACAACGCGCTGCCCTCGCTGCTCGCGGGCGTCGACGTCGCGCTGATGCCGTTCGCGATCAACCGCGCGACCGCGTCGATCTCCCCGACCAAGACGCTGGAGTACTTCGCCGCGCGCCGCCCGGTCGTCTCGACGCCGATCGCCGACGTCGTCGCCGCCTACGGCGACATCGCCTACATCGCCGCAGGCGCGGAGGCGTTCGTCGCCGCCGTGCGCGCCGCCCTCGGCGCACCGTCGGAACGCATCGAGCGCGGCTTCGCAGCGGCCGCCGCGCAGACGTGGGACGCGGTGTTCGCGCGCATGTGGGCCGAGCTTGTCATCCCGAGCGGAGTCGAGGGGGCGTGAAGGGCGAGCCGTTCGATGCCGCGCGCGCTTTGCGCTGGTTGCGGCAGCTGAAGAAGAACAACGACCGGACGTGGTTTGCCGCGCACCGCGCGACCTACGACGAGCACGTGCGGCCCGAGTGGGAAGACCTCGTCACGGCGCTGCTCCTGTCGGCGGTGCCGATCGACGAGCGCTTTGCTCGCGTGGATCCACGTTCGTGTTTGTTCCGGCTGCACCGCGACATCCGCTTCAGCAACGACAAAACGCCGTACAAAACGCGCGTTGCGGCGTGGCTTTCGCCGTTTGGGAAGAGCGGCGCGAACGCGGGGTTCTACATGCACGTCTCGCCAGGCAATACCGTCTTTAGCGCCGGCATCTATACGCCCGATAAATCGGTACTGGCGGCGTTGCGGCAGCGCATGGCCCGCGACGCGCGACCGTTCGAGCGCATTTTGCGCGCCAAGCGCCTGGCGCCGTACTTGCCGCTGCGAACGGATGCGCTGCTGCGGATGCCGCGGGGATTTCCCAAAGACCATCCGCATGGCGAACTGATTCGCGCGCGCAACTACCTCGTTCGCCGTGAATATAGCGACGCCGAGATCACGCGCGCCGGCGCCTTCGCAACGTTCCGGGCTGCGATGCGCGACTGCGCGGCGTTCGTGTGCTACATCGATGAGGTGGCCGCGACAGCCTCCAACGCCGCGATGCGCGAGCCGAGCGAGGGGTGGGAGGAGAACAGGACTTCCGACCACTTCGGGCCTTCGTCTTCGGCCAAGTTCTGATCGCGCAGCCGGCGGAAGGCGCGGACGCCGCTGGCCGCATCACCGGTGGCGGCCAGCGCGAAACGGTCGGCGCGGCGCTCGATCATGCGCGAGAACGCGTTGGCGATCGGCGTGGCCACGAGCTGACCGAGCGAAAGGTAGAACACGAGCCGCGTCACGGTGGCAACATCGCCCACGTCGCGGCCGGTCGTGCGCCGGACCGTGCGGTTCCCGAGCAAGAGCGGCAGCGCCATCAACCCGGTTGCCAGCGCGATTGCGACCCAGGGGTCGCGCTTCACGTAGTGTCCCAGTTCGTGCGCCACGACGAAGAGCGTTTCGTCGTCGGCGAACTCGTCGAGCAAGGTGTCGGCGATTGCGATCCGTTCGGTGCCGAAGACGCCGGTGACGAACGCGTTGGCTTTCTTCGATTGGCGGCTCATATCGAAGCGCAGGATCGTCGCACCGCCCACGCCGTAGCGGGCGGCGAGTTCGCGGATGCGCGCCTCGAGCGGACCTTCGAGCGGCAGGTACTTGTTGAACAGCGGCATGATGAACGTCGGCGCGACGACGTTGGCGAACGCCAGCAGCGGCGGCATTCCGGCGATCGCGATCCAGGGCCAGCGCTTCGGCGCGCGCCGCATCACGGCTCCGGCGATCCCGGCGAGCACAACGCCCACGACGCCGCCGACCGCAACCGCTTTGATCCGATCGTTGGCCCACGCTTCCGCCGTACGTTCGCTGTTGCCGAAGATGCGCTCGAGCTGGTACTCCTCGATGTATTCGATCGGCCACTCGCGCGCCGCTTCGATCACGGTGAGCAAACCGACGAAGAACGGCAGGCGCAGCGGAGTCGGAATCGGCTTGAGCGCGCGCTCGAAGGCATCTGAGAGGCCGAACGCCCACATCGCCGTCGAGGCGGCCGAACGCACGAGGCCGACGACCATCAGCAAGCGGCGCGTGCGGCCGTAGCGTTTGGGATCGCGTTCCTTCGCCGGTGCGGGCGCCGTGCGGTCGGAGAGCATGTCGAACGCGCGTCGCGCGGTGTAGCCGATGGTCAAGCCCGCGGCCGCGCCGAGCGCGAACCGGGCCAGCGATGTGCGGTCGCTCAAATGATCGAGATCGTTTCTTTGACTTTCGGCAGCGCGGCGACCGCGCGTTCCAGCGCGGCGGCTAACTCGTCGACGATCGGATCGTCGATCTCCTCGACCAGCCCCGCGTCGGCCTTCTCGACCAGATACGGGTTGATGGGCAAGCGCGCGAGGATCGGCGCGCCGGCGAGTTCGGCGACCGAATCGGCATACGACGGGCCGAAGACGTCGTAGCGCACGCCCGTGTCGGGTGCGACGAAGTACGACATGTTCTCGACCACGCCGAGGATCGGTTTCTTCAACTGATGGATCAGGTTGGCGGCCTTGCGCACGATCATCGTGGCGAGCTTTTGCGGCATCGTCACCAAGACCACCCCGTCGACCGCCAGCGATTGCAGCACGGTGAGCGGCGCATCCGAGGTCCCCGGCGGAAGATCGATCAGCAGATAGTCCAGATCGCTCCACAGCACTTGCTCGTAGAACTGCCGGATCACGCCCGAGAGGATCGGTCCGCGCCAGATCATCGCGGTGTCTTCCTTGTCGGTGAGCAGGTTGGCGGAGACGACCTCAATCGCCGAACGGGTCACGGCCGGCGTCATCAGCGGGCGCGGTTGCGTGCCGGCCGGCGTGCTCGGATCGCTCTCGATCCCGAGCGGCGTCGTCAAGCCGAACAGGCGCGGCACCGAGGGTCCGGTGATGTCGCCATCGAGGATGCCGACGCGTTTGCCGGCGCGCCGCAGGCCGACCGCGAAGAGCGCGGTGACGAGGGACTTCCCGACGCCGCCCTTGCCCGACATGACCGGGACGACGTGCGCGAAGCGCGCCCGGCGGGCGAACTCGCCGGGAGCGCGGCGGTGCGGGACGAGATCCTCGTTGTTGATGGTCGGCACGCGCCCGGAGAGCCGGGCCTGGGCGAGCGCGGCGACGATCGGTTCGGCCCGCAAGCCGTGCGCCGCGGCGCCCTGGGCGACCGTCTCGTACTTGTTCACCCCGCAGCCCGAACAATGAAGGCCGAAACGCTCGAGAACCTCCTGGGCGATGGGGAGTTCGCCGACCAGCTCGCGGATGTTCGTCCCGGGACCGATGGAAATGGCTGCAGACATGGAATGGCTCACCTTCGGCACGCGGGCGAACGTTGCTTTCCGCCGTCGCGTTGCTAGTTGCGAGGAGAACCCGATGTTGCGTCGTCTCTGCGTTGCGCTGGCGCTAAGCTTGTCGCTGCTCCCCCTCGGCGCGGCGGCCCAAACCGCCCCGGCACCGGCCACGACGATCCGGCTCGGCGTGATCACGGTCGATGCGGCCGCCGAAGCGTTTTACGCCCTCGACATGGGTTTCTTCAAGCAGCAAGGCCTCGACGTCGATCTGCAGATCATGCAGAACGGCGCCTCGATCGCCGCGGCGGTTGCGGGCGGGTCGCTTGACGTCGGCTTTGCCGACACGATCTCGATCGCCAGCGCGCACGCTCGGGGCTTGCCGTTCGTCTACCTCGCTCCAGCAATGATAAACAGCTACGCGGCGCCGGCGATCGCCGTCCTCGTCAACGGGGCCGGACCGATCCATGAGGCCAAGGATTTCAATGGCAAAACGATCGCCGTCAACGGAATCAACAACATCACGATGGTCCCGGTGGAAGCGTGGATCGACCGGAACGGCGGCGATTCGAAGTCCGTCAAATGGGTCGAGGTGCCGATTCCGGCGGCCAACGACGCCGTCGCGACGGGTAAAGTCGACGGCGCCGTGATCGGCGAGCCGTTCATCACCTTCGGCGCCGAGAAGGGCTTGCGCCCCGTATTCATGGACAAGAACGCGATCGCTCCGCGCTACGTGCTGTCCGGGTTTATGACGACCAAGGATTGGGCGGCCAAGAACCCGGCCGTCGCAGCGAAGTTCATCGCGGCCATCAAAGAGACCGGGCAATGGGCGAACGCGAACCACACGGCGTCAGCCGCGATCCTATCCAAATACACGAAGATTCCGCAACCGGTCATCGAGCGCATGAAGCGCGGCGAGTACGCCGATGTGCTGGTGGCGTCCGAGTATCAGCCGGTCATCGACATCGCGGCGAAGTACGGCGTGCTGCCCAAGACGTTTCCGGCGACGGAATTCTTCTATCACTGAGGCCGTCGTGACCGCCGAGGAGGCCATCGTCGACGTGTTCGAGCGGCGCTCCGCAGCAGCGTTGTTCGTGACCGAAGTGCAATACGGAATCATGCCGCAACGCAGCCCGGCCGAATTTTCCGCCGCACTGCAGCGGCTCGTCGAACGTGGAGAGATCGTCATCGTCAGCAAACCCGCCCCCGACGTGCACCTCGCCGATGCGGATTTGCGTATCGCCGCGCGCGTTGCTCCCAACGCCGAGGCCGCGATCGAAGCGGCGTGGCAGACCTGGCTGCGCGACTTCTTCGCTTCGCACCGCTGCTCGTGAACAATGTCATCCCGAGCTCGGTCGAGGGAGGAGCAAAGCACCTCCGCATCGGGGTCGACATCGGCGGCACGTTCACCGACGTGACCGTCATGGACACCGCCGACGGTTCGGTCACGTTCGGCAAAGCGCTGAGCACACCGGATGACCTGGTGCGCGGCATTCTCGCTGCCATATCAATTACCGGGCGCTCGCCGCGCGACGCGGAGTTCATCGTTCATGGATCGACCGTGGCGATCAACGCGATCCTCGAACGCAACGGCGCGAAGACCGCACTGGTCACGACCGAAGGTTTCCGCGACGTGTACGAGATCGGCCGCGTCAACCGGCCGGACTCGTTCAACCTCGCATTTCGCAAACATGTCCCGCTGATTCCGCGCGCGCTGCGCTTCGAGGTCGCGGAACGCATGCTCTACGACGGCTCGGTCGAGCGCCCGCTCGACGAAGCGAACGCGCGCGGCGTGGCGCAAGCGGTGAAGGCGGAAGGCGTCGGGTCGGTCGCCGTGCTCTTCCTGCACTCGTATGCCAACGTCGACCACGAGCGGCGGATGGTGGAGTTACTGCGCGAAGCGCTGCCGGATGCGTTCATCACGGCCTCGCATGAGGTCTCACGCGAGCAGCGGGAGTACGAACGCACGTCAACGGTTGCCGCCAACGCCTACGTCGGGCCGCTGGTTTCGACGTATCTCGAGCGGCTGGAACGCCGCCTCGAAGCGGACGGTTTCACCGGCAGCCTGTTGATCATGCAGTCGAGCGGTGGTCTGTGCGACGTTGCGACCGTGCGCGAGCAGTGCATCCAAATGCTGGAGTCGGGACCGGCGGGCGGGGTCGTGGCGACCAAGGCTGTGACCGGCGCGCTCGGCCTGGGCGAGGCGATCTGCTTCGACATGGGCGGCACGACGGCCAAGGCGTGCGTGCTGCAAGGGGGCGCGGCCGCGCTTTCGAGCGACTACTTCATCGGCGGCTACAACGAAGGTTTGGCGATCCGCATTCCGGTGCTCGACATCAAGGAGATCGGGACGGGCGGCGGCAGCATCGCGTCGGTCGACGAAGCCGGCGGTCTGCACGTAGGTCCGCAGAGCGCGGGCGCGAGTCCGGGACCGGCGTGCTACGGCAGCGGCGGAACGCTGCCCACGGTTACCGATGCGCACCTGCTGCTCGGTCACTTGGCTGCCGACCGTTTTCTCGGCGGCCGGATGCGCTTGGATGCGGCGGCGGCGGCGCGCGCGGTCGAAGAATACGTCGCGGCGCCGCTCGGGCTCGACGTCGCGCTCGCCGCGGGCGGCATCATCGCGATCGCGACCGCCGCGATGGCCAACGCCGTCCGCGCGGTGACGACCGAACGCGGGCTCGATCCGCGCGACTTCGTGCTCGTCGCCTACGGCGGGGCCGGACCGCTGCACGCGGTTGACGTCGCCCGCGAGCTCGCGATCCGCACCGTTATCGTCCCGCAAGCCCCGGGGACGTTCTCGGCGTTCGGGATGCTGGCCGCCGACGTGCGGCGCGAATACGCGCAGACCCACCGCGCGCCGCTGACCGACGCCGGTTTACGCGGCACCGCAGCGCTCTTTACCACGCTTGAAGATGAAGCGAAAGCGTGGCTACGAGCCTCCGGCGTGCCGAGTGAGAACACGCTGCTCGAACACGCCCTCGACGTGCGGTACGTCGGGCAGAACTACTCGGTAACGATCGGGCTCGAGCCGCGCAGTGCGCAGGCGGAGGTCAAGCGCGCGTTCGACGCGGCGCACCAGCAGCGCTACAGTCACAGCGCACCGGAGGAGGCGGCGGAAATCATCGCGGCGCGCGTCTCGATTGTGGGGCACGTCGGCAAACCGGAGCTTGCCGGGCTCGTGGCGGGCAGCGGCACGCCGGTCGCGAGCGCGGTGATCGGCACGCGCCGCGTGCGCTTCGATCCACGCAGTGAGATCGAGGCGCTCGTCTACGATCGCGCGCAGCTCTTGGCCGGCGATGCGTTGAACGGCCCGGCGATCGTGCAGGAAGACGGCTCCGCGACGCTCGTCCCGCCCGGAGTGCGGGTCGCAGTCGAATCCTCCGGTCACCTCGTTCTCACGGTGGACGCATGACGTCAACGTCGCTCGTGGAGCACGATCCCATCACGGCCGAGATCATTCGCAACGCGCTGATCGCGATCACCGACGAGATGAAGACCAACCTGATGCGCACCGCGTACAACCCGATCATCTACGAGGCGCTCGACTACACGGTCGGCCTCTTCGATGCCGCCGGCGACACGGTGTCGATCGGCCTCGGGCTACCGATGTTCATTCGCGGCCTCTCCGACGCGATCAAGGCCAAGCTCGCTTTCTACGGCCCCGGCGGCATCGAGCCGGGCGACATCCTGCTGACCAACGACGCCTACATCATGGGCAGCCATCTCAACCACCTGATCTTCACGCTGCCGATCTTTCACGACGGCAAGATCGTGGCGTTCTCGTCGTCGATGGCGCATTGGATCGACATCGGCGGCACGCTCGGTGCGCGCACGCAGGACATCTACTCCGAAGGCCTGCAGCTGCCGATCGTCAAGATCTTCAAGCGCGGCGTGCAGGACGACGAGCTGACGCGCATCATCCGGACCAACGTGCGCGTGCCGGAGCTCGCGATGGGCGACTTCCGCGCGCAGATCGCCGCGATTCGCACCGGCGAAGCGCGTTATGGCGCGATGTTGAAGAAGTACGGCCTGGCCGCGGTCGACGCCAGCATTGCGGGCGTTTACGCGCTGACCGAACGGCTGGCGCGCGCCTCGGTCGCCGCCATCCCCGACGGCACGTACGAGGCCGAGTCGTTCATGGACGACGACGGCGTCACCGCCGCCCCGATTCCGATCAAAGTGAAGGTCGAGGTTCGCGGCGACCACATGACGATCGATTTGAGCGGCGTCAGCCCGCAGGTCCAGGGGTATTTCAACTCCGGTGCAACCGCCGGCCGCTCGGCGGCCCAGGTCGCCTTCAAGTGCGTTACGACACCGACGCAATATCCGATCAACGACGGCGCGTTCCGCAACCTGACGATCGTGCTGCCGCCCGGTCGCGTCGTCAGCGCGACCAAACCGGCCGCAATGCGCTGGTGGATGACGATTCCGATGACCGTCGTCGACACGATCTTCCGCGCGCTCGCGCCGGCGATCCCGGATCGCGTGGCCGCCGGACACCACGCCGACCTGTGCGTCGGTACGATGTACGGCATCAACCCGCGCACCGGGCGTTTTTACGTCGGTTCCACCAATCCGCCGGGCGGCGGCTGGGGCGCGACCGCCCGTGGCGACGGGATGAACGCGGTCGTGTGCATCAACGACGGCGACACGCACAACGCCGTCATCGAGGCGCTCGAGGCGAAGAACCCGGTCGTCGTCGAGCGCTACTCGCTGCGGCCGGATTCCGGCGGCGCGGGCTTACGCCGCGGCGGCCTCGGCATCGAGCTGCGCGTGCGCGCGTCCGCACCGATGCGCACCAACGTGCACGTCGAGCGCACGAAGTGTGCGCCCTGGGGCCTGGCCGGCGGCGGCGAGGCGCTGCCCAACCGCGTCCACCTCGAACGCGCCGACGGTTCGACGTTCACGAACGGCAACGGCAAGCTCGATAGCGAGCCGCTCGCGCCGGGCGACGCGCTGATCATTGAAAGCGGCGGCGGCGGCGGCTACGGCGATCCGCGCGAGCGCCCACGCGCGCAAGTGGCCGACGACGTGCGCAACGGCTACGTCTCGCCCGAAGCCGCAGTAAGAGATTACGGTTTATAAAATGTCACATGTCGGGCTGCGGATGCGTAGGCGGTCATCTGCTTCATGCCGTGAAGGAAATAGTTTCCCGGCGCGACTACTTCGCCGGGGTGAGAACGATCGATACGAAGCCCGTCGCGCTCGTGACGGGCGCCTCGAGCGGAATCGGGCGCGCGGCAGCCGTCGCGCTGGCTGCGCACGGATTCGAAGTCGCGATCAATTACAGCTCGAGCGAAGCCGGTGCGCGCGAAACGGCGCGGCAGGCGGAGGAAAAGGGCGCGAAGACGCTGCTCCTGCAGTGCGACGTCAGCGACGATCCCGGCGTGAAGCGCATGCTCGCGGCCGTGGAGTCGACGTTCGGCCGGCTCGATGCACTGGTCAACAACGCCGGCACGACGAGCAACGTTGCGCCGCGCGATTTCGATGCCATGACCCCCGAAGAGTGGGATCGCGTGTTTGCGGTCAACGTGCGCGGCGTCTTCCAGGTCACGCGCGCCGCCGTACCGATGTTGCGCGCCGCCGGCGGCAGCATCGTCAATACGGCCAGCATCGTCGGGTTGCGGCCCGGGCCCCAACCACTGCCCTACGCCGCGAGCAAAGCCGCGGTCGTGAGCCTGACGAAGCTCCTGGCGCTCAATCTGGGGCCGGACATTCGCGTGAACGCGGTGGCCCCGGGCTGGATGGAAGGCGATTGGATGGAGCGCATGCTCGGCGACCGCTACGACGACCTGATGGGCCGTCGCGCCAAGGCCACCCCGCTCAAACGGGTGATCGACGCCAACGACGTCGCGGAAGTGATCGTCAACCTGCTGGTGTCCAACAAGATGGTCAACGGAGAGGTCGTCATCGTCGACGGCGGCTTCGCCTCATCGACTTGAGGCGCGCATAGTGCTAGCCGGCGTCGTCCCGTTTCCGCCCGAGTTTGCCGCCCGCTACCGGGCCGCCGGTTATTGGGAAGACCGTTCGCTGCGCGAGGAATTCGCGTCCGTGTTCGCGCGCTTCGCGGAACGCGTTGCGTTGAACGACGGCGAGCGCTCGTTCACCTACGCGGACGTCGACCGCCTCTCGACCAACCTCGCCCTCAATTTGATAGACCTGGGCCTGAGGCCGCTCGATCGCGTCGTCGTGCAGTTGCCCAACGTCGCGGAGTTCGTGATCCTGTACTTCGCGTTGCAGAAGATCGGCGCGATCCCGATCGCGGCGCTGGTCACGCACCGCTTCGCCGAGATCCGTCAGTTCGCGGAACTCTCGGGTGCGACGACGGTGGTGACGCCGGACAAGGCGCGCGATTTCGACTACACGGCGATGGTTACGCGCATTCGCGCCGCCACCCCGGCTCTCGTGCACGCGATCGTGCTGGGCGAAGCGCCGCCCGGCTTCGCCTCGCTCCGCGATCTGATCGAGAAGCCGGCCACCCGTCCGGTCTCCGACCTCGCCGCGATCGCGATCGATCCGACCGACCCGGCGGTGTTCCAGCTCTCGGGCGGCACGACCGGCATTCCCAAGCTGATCCCGCGCACCCATAACGACTACGCCTACAATTCGAAGATCGCCTCAGAGGTCTGCGACGTCGACGGCGCCGGCGTCGTACTCATCGTGTTGCCGATCGCGCACAACCTGCCGCTGGCCTGTCCGGGGATTCAAGGCTTCATGTTCCACGGCGGACGCGTCGTGATCAGTGCCAGCACGCGGCCCGAAGACATGTGCGCGCTGATCGAACGGCACAAGGTCACGCACTTGAAGGTCGTGCCCGCGCTCTTGATCCGCTTGCTCAACGATCCTGCAGTCACCCAACATGACCTCTCGTCGCTCAAGACCATTCAGAGCGGCGGTCAACGCCTGCAGCCCGAGACGCGGCTGCTCTCGCGCAAGCTGATCCCGAGCGCCTTTATTCAAGAGAACTTCGGCATGTCCGAGGGTCTGCTGATGTTCGTGCGCCGCAACGATCCCGAGGACGTGCGGCTCGAGACGGTCGGCCGGCCGGTGTGCACAGACGACGAAGTCCGGCTGCTCGACGACGACGACAACATCGTCACGCCGGGTGAGGTCGGCGAATTGTGCTGCCGCGGACCGTATACGCTGCGCGGCTATTACGGCGTGCCGGAATACAACGCGCGCCAGTTCACGCCCGACGGGTTCTACCGTTCGGGCGACCTGCTGCGCCAGCATCCGTCAGGCAACTACATGGTCGAGGGCCGCAAGAAAGATCTGATCAACCGCGGCGGCGAGAAGATCAGCGCCGAGGAGATCGAGAACCTGATCCTCTCGCACCCGGCAGTGAAGAACGTCGCCTGCATCGCCGTACCCGATCCCGACCTGGGCGAGCGGATGTGCGCGTGCATCATCCTGCGCGACGGCCGGAGCTTGACGTTCGAGGAACTCAAGAGTTTCCTCATCGACAAGGAGATCGCCAAGTACAAGCTGCCCGAGAGCATGGAAACCATGAACGACTTCCCGCTCTCGACGTTCGGCAAGGTCTCGAAGAAGGATCTGGTCGCGACCGTATCCGCGAAGATGGCGGCGAGGTAGCGTGCGCATCATCGACCTGCATACATATCCCAACACGCGCGAGTGGATCGCCTGCCAACAACCCTACGTCGACGCGCTGGCGCAGTACTGGGGCCGCGGCTGGGTCGCAAAAGAAGAAGACGCGGTCGTGCAGGACTTCACCGACGCCGGCGTCGAGGCGGTGCTGGTTGCGCTCGATCTCGAGACCACGGTCCACACCCCGCCGTGCTCGAACGACTACGTGTCGGCGATGCAAAAACGGCACCCCGAGCGGATCATCCAGGCCTGGGCTTCGGTCGATCCGTTCAAGGGTGACGATGCGATTCGCGAAGCCAAGCATGCGATCGAAGATCTCGGCATGCTGGGCTTTCACTTCCACCCGATCATGGGCCATTACGCGGTGAACGACCGCGCGCTCTATCCGCTCTTCGAGACGATCGACGCGCTCCGGGTGCCGGTGATGATCGACGTCGGCACCACCGGGATGGGCGCCGGAATGCCCGGCGGGATGGGCGCGAAGCTGCGCCACGCGCATCCGGCGGCGATCGACGAACTGGCCGCCGATTTCCCCACCCTCACGATCCTCGCGGCGCACCCCGGTTACCCGTGGGTCGACGAGATGACCGCCGTCGCGCTGCACAAGGGCAACGTGTATTGGGAGCTCTCCGGCTGGGCGCCCAAGTACTTCGCGGCGCAGCTCAAGGTCGACATTCGGGCGCGGCTCAAAGACAAGGTGATGTTCGGCAGCGATTACCCGAGTCTGCCGTACGAGCGCATCCTGCGCGAATGGGGCGAGCTGGGCTACAAGGACGATGTCATGGAAGGCATCTTTCACGGCAACGCCGAGCGCGTTTTGGGGTTGTAGCGTAGGTCATGGCTGAACTGCGTGAAGTCGTCGTGGTCGACGCGTTGCGGACCCCGATCGGGCGCTGGGGCGGAGCGCTGGCGACGGTGCGCGCCGACGACCTCGCCGCGTTCACGATCCGCGAAATCGTCGCGCGCACGAAGGTCGACCCCGAGTTGATTGACGACGTCTTCTGGGGTGCGGCCAACCAAGCCGGCGAGGACAACCGCAACGTCGCGCGGATGGCGGCGCTGTTGGCCGGGTTGCCCGTCACCGTCCCGGGCACGACGGTCACGCGTTTGTGCGCGAGCGGGTTGCAGGCGGTGAATTCCGCCGCGCAAGCGATCGCGACCGGCTGCGGCGACATCATGCTCGCCGGCGGCGTTGAATCGATGACGCGCGCGCCGTACGTGATGCCGAAGGCGGATAAAGCTTACGACCGCGCGCCGAAGATGTTCGATACGACGCTCGGCTGGCGTATGACCAACCCCAACATGCCGGTCGAGTACACGGTCTCGATGGGCGAGACGGCCGAAAACGTGGCCGCGCAGTACGGGATCACGCGCGAAGAGCAAGATGCCTTTGCGCTGCGCTCGCAGCAGAAAACCAAGGCCGCGGTCGAGCGCGGCACCTTTGCGGACGAGATCGTGGCGTTGCCGCAACTGGCGGCCGACGAGCATCCGCGACCGGGGACGACCGCCGCCGATCTGGCTAAGCTGAAGCCCGCATTCCGCAAAGACGGCACCGTGACGGCGGGCAACTCGTCGGGCATCAACGACGGCGCCGCGGCGCTCTTGCTGTGTTCGGCCGCCGCCGCCGAGAAGAACGGCTGGCAGCCGCTGGGGCGCATCGTGACCTCGGCCGTTGCCGGCGTCGATCCGGCGTACATGGGGCTGGGTCCGATTCCGGCGACGCAAAAGGCGCTGGCCCGCGCGAAGCTGAGCATCGCCGATCTCGATCTCTACGAGATCAACGAAGCGTTCGCATCGCAGAGCATCGCCTGCATGCGCGACCTGAAGATGGATCCGGCCAAGACGAACGTCAACGGCGGCGCGATCGCGCTCGGGCACCCACTCGGGTGCAGCGGCGCGCGGCTGGCGGGCACGGTGTTGCACGAACTCCGTCGCCGCCGGGGACGGTATGCGCTCGCGACGATGTGCATCGGCGTAGGGCAAGGGATCGCGACGATTTTCGAGCGTATATAGAGGCAAGTCCCACCGGAGGTGCACTTTGCGTATCCGCTCACTGATTTCGTTGGTCGCGGCGGCCGCGATCATCGCCGCGCCGGCAGCCACGCGCGCCCAAGCAACGGCGCCCCTGCAGATTCCGGTGATCATTTCGTTGACCGGAGGTGCCTCGTTCATCGGGAAGAGCGACCAGCAATCGCTCGACCTGATTGCGGCGATGGTCAACAAGCAGGGTGGGATCAACCACCGGCCGCTCCGCTTCCAGTATTTGGACGATGGTTCGAACGCGCAGACGGGCGTGCAGTTGGCAAACCAAGTCCTGGCCTCGAAAGCCCCGGTCCTGATCGGTCCGACCCTCACGCAGCAGTGCAACGCGGTCGCACCGCTCGTGCAAGTCAACGGTCCCGCCGACTACTGCTTGAGCCCGGGACTCAACCCACCGGCGAACGGCTACATCTGGTCGGCGAGCGTGAGCCTCAAGGATCACATCGCGGCCACGGTCCGCTATTTCCGCGAGCGCGGGCTTACGCGTCTGGCGATTCTCTCCTCGACCGACGCGACGGGGCAAGAAGCCGACCGTGACTGGGCGCTGGCGAAGGCTCTTCCCGAAAACCGCTCGGTCGAGTACGTCGCATACGAGCACTTCAACCTCAACGACGTCAGCGTCGCCGCGCAGATCACGCGCATCAAAGCCGCCAATCCCCAAGCGCTGATGACATTCAGCCTCGGGCCGCCCTTCGGTAACGAGTTACACGCCATCGCCGATGCCGGGCTCGACGTGCCGGTCTATGCCAGCAACGGCGATATGATCGCCAATCAGCTCGACGAGTACAAATCGTTCATGCCGAAGGAGCTGATCTTCAGCGCGGTCCTCGTTTTCGCGCACGACAACATGGGCAGCGGCCCCGTCAAAGACGCGCAGACGGTGTATTTGAACGCCTTCAAGGCCGCCGGCTTGACGCCGAACTTCCCGAACACGCTGCCGTGGGATCCGGCGCTGATGATCGTCGATGCCTTCCGCCACCTCGGCGATAATGCGACCGCCGCGCAAATTCGCGACTACATCAACTCGCTGCACGGTTTCGCGGGAATCAACGGCATCTACGACTTCCGCGACGGCACGCAGCACGGTGTCGGCCAAAACGCGGTGGTCATGGTGCGCTGGAATCCGGCCAACGATACTGCCGTTACCATCAGCAAGCGTAGCGGCGCGGTGAAGTGACCGCTCCGGCCCTGGCCGGCGGCGCCAGTTCGCCGGTGCGCACGGGCTGGGGCGTCGGCGGTTCGCCCTACGTCGCGGTGCGCGGCGCCGGTGCGTATTCGTACGACGCAACGGGCCGGCGTTCGATCGACTACGTGATGGCCTACGGGCCGCTGCTGTTCGGCCACGGGCATCCGGCATTTTCGCAGGGCCTCGACGCGCTCGCATCCCGCGGCGCGGTGACCGGTTCGACCCATCCCGACGAGGTGTTGCTCGCCGAGCGGATCCGCGGTCATTTGCCGGCGATGGAGCGGTTGCGTTTCGCGACCACCGGCAGCGAAGCCGTCCAGAGCGCGGTCCGCGTGGCTCGTGCGTTCACCGGCCGCGACCTCGTGCTGAAGTTTGCCGGCAACTATCACGGGCACTTCGATCTCGCGTTGCAGGACGCCGGAGCTTCGGCACACACGGACGAACCGCAGCGTTCGGGGATTCCGCGCGCCGTCACGCATGACGTGGCGGTGGCGCGCTACAACGATCTGGATGACGTTGACGCGCACCTGGCGCGGGCCGGCGCGCGTTTGGCGGCGATCCTGGTCGAGCCGGTGGTCGGTAACATGGGGTTGGTCATGCCCGATGCGGGCTTTCTCGAGGGGTTGCAAGCGCGTGCGCGCGCTGCCGGGGCGCTGCTGATCTTCGATGAAGTAATCACGTGGCTGCGGCTGGGGTTGGGCGGCGCCCAAGCGCGTGCCGGCATCGTTCCCGACCTCACTACGGTTGGCAAGATCCTGGGCGGCGGCTTTCCGCTCGCGGCGTTCGGCGGCCGCGCCGACGTGATGGCGGTACTGGCACCGAATGGACCGTGCTTCACCGGCGGCACGCACGCCGGCAACCCGTTCGCGGCCGCCATGGGGCTGCGCGTGCTCGATTGGCTCGAGCAGCATCCGGAGGCCTACGCAGCGATGGATCGCCGGGCCAAACGCCTGGCGACCGGCATTCGCGCCGTGGTGGACCGCGCCGGGTGCGAGGTCGCCGTCGTCCAACTCGAAAGCATCGTGGATTTCAAATTCCGGCGCGGCGGCCCGAGCCGCAACTACGACGACGCGCGCGCGGCGAATCGCAGCACGTACGCCGCGTACTACCACGAGATGCTCGCGAACGGTATCCTGCTGCCGCCATCACCCAACGAAGTGATGTTTCTCTCCACCGAGCACAGCGACGCGGACGTCGACGAGACGATCGCCGCGGTCGCCCGTGCGTTCACCGCGCTCGAGTCCCGCGGACTCTTGGAGGTCAGCTATGCCGCAGCCGCTTCCCGATGACGCGATCGCCCGCGAACTTGCAGCGCTTCCCGGCTGGTCGCGCGATGGCGCAGAGATCGTGCGCACCTTCGACCGCGGGAACTTCAACGGCTCGATCGCCTTCGTCAACGAGATCGCCGACGCGGCGAATGCCGCCGACCATCATCCCGACATTGCGATCTCGTGGAACAGCGTCACGCTACGGCTCTCCTCGCACGACGCGCACGGTCTGACCGAACGCGATTTCGCGCTGGCCCGCACGATCGACGATCTCGCGTGCTAGGTAAGGGCCGATCCTGCGCCGTACACGGCCGATATGGCGACCCACAGTAAACCGACCGGCGACGAACTGACCGCACTAGCGGCCGAGGCAAAGAACGCTCGGGCACGCATCTCGACCGAAAAGGGCGACATCGTGTTCACGTTCTATCCCGACGTCGCGCCGCAGCATTCGGCGGCCTTCATCAAGCTGGCGCGGGCCGGCTTCTACGATGGCCTCACCTTTCATCGCGTCGAGCCCGGATTCGTGATCCAAGGCGGCGACCCCAGCGGCAACGGCACCGGCGGCCCCGGCTACCAGCTCGACGCGGAGTTTAGCGACAACCCGCACATTCAAGGAACGGTCGCGATGGCGCGCAGCTCGAACCCCAACTCGGCCGGCTCGCAGTTCTATATCTGCCTCGACGACGCGCCGTTCCTCAACCGGCAGTACACGGTCTTCGGCCACGTCGTAGAAGGTCAGTCGGTCGTCGATGCGATCCGCAAGGGCGATGCGATGACCTCGGTGGCGATCGAGGAAAAGCCCGCCGGCGCCTAACGTACCGGGAGGCGTTGCACGGCGGCGTCGATGCGCTGCGCGAACCCGGCGATCTCACCGTAGGCTAGCCCCGGATACTCCAGGTCGCGGGTGAGGATCACGAGGATGTACGGCGCTTCGCTGAGCGGATCGACGATCGCCGCGTCGCTGCGCACGTTGTCCAGTTCGCCGGTTTTGTTGGCAATCGGAACGTGGCGTTTGATGCCGGCCGGGATCATCTCGCGGTAGGCTTGGCCGAGCATCGTCTGCACCATCGCGCGGCACGAGGCCGGCGACGCAACGGTCGGGATCCCTTCGTGGGCGCCGCGTTCGATCTCGTAGAGCAGCAAGCCGACGTCGTGCGGCGTCGTGACGTTGAGGTTGCGCCGTCCCGGCGGAACCTCGCCCGCGAAATGGCGGGCGAGCAGCGTTCCGGTCATGCCGGCGCTGCGGATCGTCGCGTTGATCGCGGTGAACCCGAAGTGGCTGATCAGCGCGTTCGAGGCGATGTTGTCGCTGTATTCGATCATCGCCCGGAGCAGAACGCCGATCGGCCAGCGCTGTCCGGAATGCGCGTCGCCGAGGACCGGCGCGCCCTCGGTGATGTCGCCGGGGAGCAGCGTGACGTACTCGTCGGGCGACGCCGCTTTGCGCTCGAATGCCCGGTAGACGGTAAGCATGATCGGCAGCTTGATGATCGAGGCTGCGGCAAAGGGTTCGCTCGCGCGCACGGTAACGAGCGGTGGCGCGGGCGTCAACGTGCGGCAGTAGATCCCGATGGTGCCGGGAAACCGGTCGACCAGATCGGTCACCGCTATCGTTTGCGCGCGCAGCGGCCGGGCGGCGAGGGCGGCCGCGGTGCCGCCGATGAAGGCGCCGCGATGCATCAGCGCAGTTGACCGATCAGGAACCGCGCGGTGAACGTGCCGAGAGCGCGCAACCGGGGCGCGAGCCACGCCGCCTGAGCGGGACAGGTCAGCTCGCCGAATTCGATCAGCATTTTCTGCGGCGCGTCGACCTTGTGGTAGCCATAGTAGTGTTCTTCACCGTCGCTGATGTTCTCTCCGGCGAAACGGAAGGGGAAGAAGTTTCGATACGCGTGGACCCACGCGGCGACGAATTTGCGCGACGTGCCCGGCGGGAAGCCGACCGAGGTCCCGCTCGCGCACGCCGGGACGGCGCCGTCGAAGTGGATGAAGATCGCGACCCGCGCGACGTCGTGCTGCGGGTAGTCGGCCGGGCGCCGCGCGACGCGCAGGCCGGCCGCGCGCAGCGCCGCCGTCGCAGCATCGGCTACGACCGGCGTCCAAAGAATTTCGCGCCCGGCCGGCGAGCTCGCACCGAGGTTGCAGGCTCGGACGTGGTTGGGCGCGCACGACGCGGGCCGCCCTTCGTGTCCGGCTTGCACGACGACGTCGACGACCTCCGCGCCGGCCGGCGCCGCCGTCGCGAGCAGCGCGGCGATGACGGCGGCGAGGTAGCGCTTCATTCAGAAACCGAGAAGCTCTTTGACCTTGGCCAGCGCCTCTTCGCGGTCGTGGGTGATGAAGTCGTAGCCGTACGCGTCGAAGTATTTCACTCCAGGCTTGGCCCGCTCGAAGTCGGGCACCCAATCTTGCTTGCCCAGGTCGGTGCGCACACTCGTCGCCAGCAGCGAACTCGCGAAATACCGTTCACCGTCGGGGCTGGCAATCCAATTGACGAACAGCTTCGCGGCGTTCGGATGCGGCGCTTTGTTGACGAGGCTGACCAGGCCGTAACTGCCGGTCAGGATCGGCGGCGCGTCGCTCGGTAGGACCGCGGCGATCGGATACCCGAGCTTGAGGAACGGTTCCAGTTGGCTCATGTCGCTGCCGAGCCAGATGCCGTAGGTCCCCTGCGCGAGCCATTGTGCCGCTTGGCGCGTGTCGGTCGTGAACACCGGCTGCTGGTCCTTATACAGCCGCTTCACGAAATCGGGCCCGAAGTTGATGTAGAAGTAGCTGTTCAGCGACTGGCCGGTTCCCGAGGCGGTCGGATCCTTGGCCAGGATTTTCCCTTTCCATTTAGGATCGAGGAGCGACTTCCAGGTCGGGATCTCCGACGGTTTGACCAGCTTGGTATTGACGGTCAGCTCGACCGCGACGTACTGCAGCAGCCGCAAGATCGTGTGCTGCGGGTCGGCGTACCAGACGTGACCGTCCTTCCAATCCTTGGGATTGATGTCGTCGGGCTCGATCAGGATCGGTTCGATGCGATCGAGCCAGCCGCTGGGCAGGAAGGTCACGATCGGCGTGTCGCTGCCGCTGATGAACACGTCGAGCAGATACTTTCCGGCCGCGCGTTCGGCGCGTACGCGCGCGCCCGAAGCGCCGCCGCCCGAAGCGACGTAGGTCAGCGGGATGCCGTACTTCTTCTCAAACCCTTCCTTGAGGTTGATCCGGACTTGCTCGGTCGGCGGTCCGTCGATGATGACGCCGCCTTCCGCTTTGGCCGCGGCGATGAGGTCGGCCATCGGATCGGCGGCGCGCCCACTCCCGGACGGCAGCACGAGCAGCATGGCGAGCGCGAGAAGTGCACCGGTGTATTGTGGGCGCATCATCGGTAGAAAGTTCCCCCGGAATCGGCCCGTCCCTCTGGCGCGCCGCCGTCAGCTGCCGGTGCCTTGATAGCGGTCGAGCCCGACGCGCCAAAACGCGTAGGACAGGCCCAGGCACGCGATGCCGACGAGCGGCGTCAACAGCCCGACCGCGGGGTTGAGGTGCAGCCCGTCCTCGGATTTGTGCAGCAAGAACGTGGCCGGAAAGTAGTTCATGAAGGCGAACGGCAGGATGAACGCGAGCACGACCCGCACACCGCGCTGATAGATGGAGATCGGGTAGCGCGAGAAGTCTTGCTCGAGCGACATGATGACCCAGCGCAGCGACTCGATGCGAATGAACCAGAACGCGACCGTGGCGATCGCGAGGTTGATCCCGAAGTCGATCAGCGCACCGCCCAGCGCGACCAGCGGCACGTAAGCGACGAACAACGCGTCCACGTGCACGCCGCTGAACGGTACGACTACCGCGAAGTAGAGCAGCGAGAGGATCAGCTCGTCGGGCCAAATCTGCTGCGGAACGGTCATCGCTTGGAAGAGCGTGTCGAGCGGCCGCACCAGGAAGCGGTCGAAGCGCCCTTCGCGGATGAACTCGGGAACGTTGCCGATCGAGAAGAAGAACGTGTTGTGCACGGCGTGGCCGAGAAACCACAACCCGTACATGAACGCCGTCTGGCGGAAGTTCCAGCCGTTGATCGAGGGAAAGTTGCGCAGCGTGACCCACAGCGCAACGACCGCCGTGGCGTGGTAGATCACCGTGAAGGCGCCCCACATCAGGAAGTTGGCGCGGTACTCGAGCATCGTGAGCAGGTTGATGCGCCAATATCGTACGTAGGTCGCGAGATAGGATCGGCGGTGAACCACGAGCCGGAATTTGCCTGCACCGGAACCGCTTTCCTCGGCCGCGAAGGGCGGGCGGTGCTAACCCGCGTCGCGGTGCGCGCACCGTTTCGGCTCGACCTGACCGTCAACGTGTTGCGCCGGCTCTCGACGAACGTCGTCGACCGCTTCGACGGTACGACGTATCGCCGGCTGATCGGCGACGCGCACGCGCCGGCGTTGCTGAGCATCACGCAAAGCGGACCGGCGGAGCTCGCGGTCGAGATCGAGGCGTCCGGGGCGCAGTTTGACGCGGAGGTGCTGGTCGAACGCATGCTCGGAGGGGCCGTCGATCTGGCGCCGTTTTACCGCGCCGCCGCGAAGGTCGCGTGGCTTGCGCCGCTGGTCGCCGGCGCGCGGGGCGTCAAACCGCCCCGCTACCCGACGGTGTGGGAAGCGTGCGTCAACGCGATCGTCTTCCAGCAGGTCAGCATCCATGCCGCCGCAGCGATCCTGCGCCGCGTGATCGAGCGTTACGCCGAACCGGTTGCGATCGGCGAGAACCGGCTCTACGCCTTCCCCGGGCCGCACGCGCTGCTCGCTGCGGATGCGGAGGAGCTGCGCGGGCTGGGCCTGAGCATCCACAAAGTCGTCTCGCTGCGGGCCGTCGCGCGCGCGATCCTCGACGGTGCGATCGATGAGGCCGCGCTCGACCTGCTGCCGACGCCGGAACTGACGGCGGCACTCGTCGTGCACCGCGGCATCGGTCCCTGGACGGCCGCCATCGTCGCCTTGCGCGGTTTCGGGCGCCTCGATCTCTTCCCGATGAACGACTCGGGCGTCGCCAAGAGCGTGCGGGATCTCTCGGGCCGGACCGACGTCGACGTCGAGGCGCTCCTCGCGCGGCTCGGTGCACAGCGCGGGATGCTGTACTACCATCTCCTGCTCGGCCGGCTCGCCGCGCGGGGCGAGGTGGAACTCGCCGCAAGGCCGAGCGGTTCGTAGCCCGCATGACGACCGAACGCGTGCCGTGCGTTGTTGCGGTGCTACTGCTCGCGGCGGTGAGCGCGTGCACGCGCGTCCAACCCGACGCCGGCCGCGGCGCGACGAGCGTGCGCCATCCTTGGACGATTCCGAACACCTTGCGCATCGTGTCGGGCAACGTCCCGCGCACGCTCAACCCGATCCTCGCGACGCAGACCGTCGAGGCGGCGATCGCGCGCCTCACGACCGACATCCTCGTGTCGGCCGACCCGCACGGCAACTTCGTGCCGCGCCTGGCGCGCGAGGTCCCGGCGCGCGCCAACGGCGGGATCAGCGCCGACGGGCTGACCATCACCTACCACCTGCGCTCGGGCGTTCGCTGGCAGGACGGCGCGCCGTTCACGAGCCGCGACGTGAAGTTCAGCTACGACGCGATCATGAACCCCGGCAACGACGTGATCTCGCGTCACGGCTACGACGTCGTCCGCCGCATCGAGACGCCCGATCCGCTGACCGTCGTGTTCCACCTGCGCCGGCCCTTCGCGCCGTTCGTCGCGGTCGTTTTCGGCGAGAGCGACAGCCCTTACGCGATCCTGCCCGCGCACCTCTTGGCGAAGTACAAAAGCCTCAACGACGTCCCGTACAACTCGGCCCCGCTGGGAACGGGGCCGTTCACCTTCGTGCGCTGGGAGCGCGGCGAACAGATCGAGTTCGTGCGCAACGAGCACTACTTTCTCGGTGCGCCGAAGATCAAGCGCATCGTCTGGCGGCTGGTCCCCGATGAGAACACCGAGATGCAGCTGATGCGCACGCACGAGGCCGACTGGCTCTACGAGGCCTCGGTGACCGCGTACAAGACGATCAAGACGATGCCCGAGGTGGCCATCGTGCTGCCGAACGTCAACGGCTACGAAGGCGTGATGATGAACTCGGGCCGCGGTCCGACCGCGGACGTGCGCGTTCGCCGCGCGATCGTGATGGCGCTCGACAAGATGCGCCTCACCAACGACCTGACCTACGGTGCGGGCACCGTGGCGACCGGCGATCTGCCCGCGTTCATGTGGGCCTTCGATCCGCGGGTTCGCAACCGGCCGCATGCGCCGGATGAGGCCCGGCGCGATCTAGCCGCGCTCGGCTACACCGCCGCGAAACCGCTTGTCTTGGAGCTCGTCTACGAAGAGAGCCAGGCCGTCAACCGCGCGCTGGTCGTGCAAATCCAAGCGGCGCTCAGAGCGATCAACATCGAGGTGCGCCCGCGCGCGCAACTCAGCTCGGTCATCTACGGCGGGTACGCTGCCGGCGGCACGCTCGCCACCGGCCACTACCAACTCTCGATGTATCAGTGGTACGCCGGCATCGATCCGGACGACTCGGCGCAGTTCACCTGCGCGAACCGTCCGCCCAACGGTTACAACCAGTCGTTCTACTGTTCGCCCGCGATGGACGCTGCCCAAGCCAAGGCGCTTGCAAGGTACGAGATCGCCGAACGCAAACCGGCCTACGCGTCGATCGAATCGTTACTCGTCCGGGACGCCCCGATCGACTTCCTGTGGTGGTTCCGCAACATCCAAGTCCTCAACCCCGACCTCCACGGCTTCGACCCCAACCCCGTCGTCGAAACGTGGGACATCAGCACGTGGTCGATTTAAAACTGCTCCTTGACATAAAGCGCTCGGGATGAGATAGGTCAACCGCCTTGCACGACGACACGCTTGAGGGCGCCGCGCCAGACGAAGGTGGCGAGGATGGCGAAGCCGGTGCCCCAGGCGAGTTGGGATGCGAATGCGGCGGGATACGATGACGGCGGGATCGTTCCAACGTAGATCAAGAGCGGCGTCGAGTAGACGGCTGCGAAGGGCAGCGCGAGCACGATTTTTTGCAGGAAGCCGGGGAAGAAGATCAGCGGCACGATCTGGCCGCCGAGCAGGTCGCTGACCCAACGCACGATCAGCTGGATCGCAAACGTCTCGAGCGTCCAGAACGCGATCGTGTTCATCAGGAAGTTCAAGAGAAAATTTACGACGTAGCCCAACGCAAAGCTGAATGCAAAGGCCAGCAGCACGAACGGCGACGGCACGTCGATGTGCACGATGAACAGTGCCAGCAGCAGCGAGGGCACGATCAGCATCGCGTGCAGCAGCGTTTGACCGAAGCCGTCGCTGAAGAAGTACAGCGGCAGGTTGATCGGCTTCATCAGATCGGTCGCGATCGAACCTTCGCGCACGCGGTCGCGGATGATCCGCGTGCCGTCGATCTCGAGCACCAGCGACATGAGTAATGCGATGGTCGTGTAGGTGATGATCGCGTGGAGCGGGACGCCGGCGGGCGCGGTGTTCTGCGCGTAGAGCGCCGTCCAGACCATCTTCATCAGGTACAGCCGCACGAGCAGCGAGCCGACGTTGGTGAAGACCTCCATGCGGTAGGTCGCTTCGCGCGCGAAGGCCTTCTTCGCGAACTCGACGTACGGCTCGACGCGAAACCTCACGGAGCGATGGGCTGGGCGTCGGGCTCGGCGACGTACCCTTCGCGGTAGATGCGCCGGATGATCGATTCGAGTTCCGGTTCCTCGATCGAGATGTCGCTGACCGGATACTTTTCCGTTACGCGCCGCACGAGCGTCTCGGCCGACATCGTGCGGCGGTCGAAGCGAAAGCGCGCCAGCGTCGGCGTCGTTAGCTCGGCCTCCGCGCCGTCGATCTCGACGTGCCGTTCGGGCTCGCACAACTCGACGACGAGCGTGCGATGCGTCCCGTAGCCGTCGCGCAAGGTTTCGATCGCACCGTCGAAGATCAGCGTGCCGCGGTCGATCAACACGATGCGCCGGCACAGCCGTTCGACGTCGGCCAGATCGTGCGTGGTGAGGATGAAGGTCGTCCCGCGCTCGCGGTTGATCCCGGCGATGAAGTTGCGGATCGCTTCCTTGGCGACCACGTCGAGCCCGATCGTCGGCTCGTCGAGAAACACGACCTGCGGATCGTGCAGCATCGCGGCGGCGAAGTCGCCGCGCATCCGTTGCCCGAGCGACAGCTGGCGCACCGGCGTGCCCATGAACTCGCCCATCTCGAGCAGCTCGGTGAAGTAGTCCAGGTTGGCCCGATAGCGTTCGGGCGAGACACCGTAGATCGCGCGCAGCAGCTCGAACGATTCGACCAGCGGCAGATCCCAGTACAGCTGCGAGCGCTGTCCGAACACGACGCCGATGTGGCGCGCGTTCTCGCTGCGCCGCTCGTAGGGAACGATGCCGGCAACCCGCACCAGGCCCGAGGTCGGCACCAAAATGCCGGTGAGCATCTTGATCGTGGTCGACTTGCCCGCCCCGTTGGGCCCGATGTAGCCGACGAGTTCGCCCGCCTCGAGCGACATCGTGACGCCGGTGACCGCCACCTTGTCGACGTATTCGCGCGAGAAGAGCGTCTTGAGCGCGCCGCCGGCCCCGGGCGTCCGCTTGACCGAGCGGAAAACCTTCCGCAGCTCGCGCGTCTCGATGATCGGCATGGGGCTGCGCTTCGACCCGGACCTCCCGGTCCATCCGCGGAAGCAGGCGGTATGGACGAGGCGCAAGGCGCTTGATCATCACGATTTCGCGCGAGTACGGAGCCGCCGGCCGGGCCGTCACGCACGGCTTGGCCGAACGGCTGGGGTATCGCCTGCTCGACGAGGATCTGCCGGTCGTCGTTGCCGCGCGCTTGGGGACGTCGCCCGAAATGGTGGAAGGCCTCGAGTACCGGCCCGCCGGCTTCGGCCAACGCTTGCTCCGCTCGCTGAGCACCGCCGTGCCCGAGGCGTTTCAACCGGCCGCCGAAGTCGAGGACTTGGCTGCGGTGACGCAGCGCGAGATCGAACGGCTCATTCACGAGGCGGCCGACGCCGGCGACGTGATCGTGGTCGGGCGCCTGGGCAACGTGGTACTGCGCGAGCGGCCCAACGTGTTGCGCGTGTTCCTCACGTCACCGCTGCCCTGGCGTATCCAGCACATCATGGCCTCGCTCGGAAAGACGGAGCCCGCTGCGCGCGCCGAGATCGCGCGCGTCGACGGCGGCCGGCGGCGCTACGCGCGCGAGCAATACGATTTCGACTGGGGCGATCCGCACCACTACGATCTGGTGCTGGACGTCTCGCGCTTCGGCGTCGAAGGCGCGATCGCGGTAATCGACGCGGCCCGCAGCCCGTTCGGATGACCACGACCGAAAGCAAGGTTTCCTCCGCCGAACGCCCGGTTCCACACCCGCAAGGGAGCTTTCTCGGCCCGTTTCGCTACCGCGATTTCTCGCTGCTCTGGAGCGGGCTGTTCATCGGCAACATCGGGACGTGGATGCAGTTTACCGCGCTCGGGTACTACGTCGCCAAGCTCGCTCCGAACGCCGGCCTCGGATCGTTCTACATCGGTCTGCTGGGCGCGTCGCGCATGATCCCGGTGTTGCTCGCATCCCCGATTGCGGGCGTGGTCGCGGACCGCTCTCCGCGCCGGCGGATCTTGCTGAGCACGAACATCATGACGGCAATCCTGGCCGTGCTGCTCGCCACCGCGCTGTTCACGAACACCGCCTCGTTACCGGTTATCTTGCTGATCAGCGCGTTTCAGGCCATCACCCAGTCCTTCGACGCCCCGGCACGTCAAAGCTGGGTCTCGATTCTCGTGCCCCGCGAGCTGGTCGGGAACGCGATCGGCCTGAACGCGTTCGCGTTCAACATGCCCGCCGTCGCGGGTCCGCCGCTGGCCGGATTGATGATCGCCGCTTCCGGCATCGCGCCGTGCATGATCCTCAACGCGGTCGTGAAGTTCGCGGTCGTCCTCGCGCTCATCTTCATGCAGCCCTCGCCAGCCAGTTCGAAAGCGCGCACGTCGTTTGCGGTGGCGATTGTCGAGGGCGTGCGCTTCATCTACGGGCATTCGGTGCTGCGCTGGATTTACTTGATGTTGATCGTCACCGCGCTCTCGGTGCGCTCGTACACGTTCTTGATGCCGGCGTACGCGATTCACGTCGTCCACACCGATGCGCGCGGCCTGGGCTGGCTGATGGCCTCGGCCGGGATCGGGGCGGTCGTCGGCGCGTTGCTGATCGCCGCGCTCAACGTGCGCAAGCGCGCGGCGATCTGGTTCGCGGCCGGTCTCGTCGCGTCGCTCGGCGTGGCCGCGCTCGGGTTCACCGATTCACTCGTCATCGCCGCGCTGGTCCTGGCCCTCACGGGCCTCGGAACGCAGAGCTTCGTCGGCTCGTCAAACATCCTTGTGCAGACGCTCGCGCCCGACGATATGCGCGGCCGCGTCATGGGCGTGTATTCGATGATCGTGCTCGGTCTCGTTCCGGGCGGCGCGCTATTGGTCGGGACGCTGGCCCGCTTCAGCGACCTGCGCAGCGTCTTCGTCGGAGCCGGAATCCTGTGCGCGGTCATGCTCGCCTGGACGTACTTCGCCCACCCCAAGCTGCGCGCGGTGTAAACCATGAACGAGCTGCACATGTTCCTGGTGCTGGCGCTGATTGCAGCTCTCGCCGTCGTGGCGAAATGGACCCGCCAGCCGTACCCGATCGTGTTTCTGCTCGGCGGGATCGTGCTCGCATTCGTGCCGGGGATGCCGGTCATCGAGTTGGCGCCGGATCTGGTGTTCCTCGTGTTCTTGCCGCCGCTTATCTTCGGCGATGCCTACGTCACCGACTGGCGCCAGTTCAAACGCTACCTCCAACCGATCACGCTGCTCGCGACCGGTCTCGTCGTGGCGACCTCGATCAGCGTCGCGTTCGTCGCGCACTGGGTGATCGGGCTGCCGCTCGACGTCGGCTTCGTGCTCGGCGCGATCCTCTCGCCGACCGACACCGTAGCCACCGATGCGATTGCGGAGGAGACCGGGATGCCGCAGCGCTTGCAGACGGTGCTGGGCGGCGAGAGCCTGATCAACGACGCGACCGGGCTCGTGCTCTACAAGTTCGCGATTGCCGCGGTGATGATCGGAACGTTTTCGCTCGGCGCGGCGCTGGTGCAGTTCGCCTACGTCGCGGTCGTGGGCGTCGCGGTCGGCATCGCCGGCGGCGTGCTGGGCTATCGCGTGACGCGCTTTTTGTACGAGCGCGCGCTAACCGATGACGTCATCGCCGTGACGATCACGCTGGTCACGCCCTTCCTGGTCTATCTGGCGGCGGATCGCCTCGGGGCGTCCGGCGTGCTGGCCGCGGCGGCCGGCGGCATGTACTTGAGTCAAAAGGGCGGCGGGATGTACACGCCCGAGGCGCGGCTGATCGGGCGCGGGGTGTGGAACATGCTGTTCTTCGTGTTCAACGGTGCGCTGTTCATCATCCTCGGCTTGCAATTGCGCGCGATCTTCGCGGAACTGGCGATCTTCCCGGCGGCAACCTTGGCGCAGTACGCGCTGGCCATCGCCGGGACCGTCATCGCGGTGCGGCTGATCTGGGTGCTGACCGGATCGCTCCTGCGCCGTTCGGTGCCGGGAACGTGGGCGTTCATCCTCGGCTGGTCCGGCATGCGCGGCATCGTCTCGCTGGCCGCAGCGTTGTCGATTCCCAACTCCGTCATGGCGGGAGCGCCGTTTCCGGCCCGCGACCTGATTCTGTTCATCACCTTCGCCGTGATCCTGGTGACGCTGCTCGGTCAAGGGCTGACCTTGCCGTGGTTAATCCGGCGGCTCCGCGTGGTCGAGGCCGACGGCGGCGAGCGGACGCATGCGCTCGCGCACGTGCGCGTCGCCGAAGCGGCGCTGCGGTGCCTCGCGGAACTCGAGGTCGGCTTTGCGTCGACGGCGCACTGGGAAGTCGCCGGCCGCCTGCGGGCCAAATACGAGGAAGAGGTTCATCACTTCAGCGCCTACATCGCGGGCTCACCGGGTGACGGCGCGGGCGCACACCACCATCTCGAACGTCAATTGATCCGCCAAACCATCAACGCCGAACGCGCCGTGCTCGACGACATGCGCCACGCCGGGGAGATCGGCGATGAGGTCTTCCGGCGCCTGCAGTACAACATCGACCTCGCCGAATCGCGCCTATTGGTGGATTAGCCGTGCAGCTTTCTTGAGCCGGTGAAGTAGTAGTCGACGAGGCGGAATCCGCCGCGTTCCATGGTGAGGCGGGCGCGCTCGTCGAGCACGTGGATGCCGGCGCAGACGAGGCGCCCTTCGGTGGCGACGAGCCGGTCGGCGGCGGTGGCGGCGATCGCCGCGCCGTAACCGTTGCCGCGGTGCGGCTGATGGACGGCCACCCGCAGCTCCGACCAGTTCTTGTCGATCGCGTCCGTGATCGCGACGCCGACCGCCTCATGGCCGATCTCGGCGATGAGGATCTTTGGATCGTCGAACGCGGCGGCTTGTTCGCGGGCCATCTCGCCGAGCACCAGGGAGTCGCGCATCGAGCCCTCGCGCAGGATTACCTTGACCGCGAGCGGCGGCGCGTGGCGGAAGACGAAAGCGGCGCCGTCGACCGTGACGTCGAGCTCGAGCCCTTTCAGCGCCCCGCGGATGACGTCGTCGCCGCCGAAGAAGCGGATCGCGCCGGCGTTCGTCTGCAGGAACGCGTCGGCCAATCGGCGCGGGGCTTTCTCGCCCTCGGTGACGTCGAAACGCACCATGGTATCCGGTGTATTGATCGTCCCGTCGGCCATCCAGGCAATGGCGACGGCGCGCCCGCCGTCGCGAATCGGCACGCCCCGGGCGCGCTTGCGGATCAGGCGGGATTGGGCGAGTTCCGGAAATCCATCAAGATACATTTTATAAAAAAAAGAGCGAGCCGGTGTTAGCGACTCGCCCGTAACCTCCGTGGTCGCAGTTAGGCCGCAGCCGCTTTCTTACGACGCGGAGCAGCCTTCTTCCGGCGGGCGGTCTTACGGACGACCTTCTTGGCCCCCGCTTTCTTCCGCGCGGACTTTTTCCGAGCGGTCTTTTTCTTGGCGGTTTTCTTAGCCGTCTTCTTCCTGGCGGTCTTCTTGCGTGACGACTTCTTGGCGGCTTTCTTACGGGGTGCAGCCTTGCGCGAGGCCGACTTCTTCGTTTTCTTAGAAGCCGACTTCTTACGCGTGGCTTTCTTACGAACAGCCATGGTTTCGATAGTCCTCTCTCCAAACGCTTGCGCGAGTGGTGCTACCGACGGGGCCGTGCGGGCATCCGCCGGCTAGTGTTGCATACGTTATACCATTCCTGCGGATTTTGCGCAACAATTGCGCCTCCGGACCCGCATCACGATATGCGCGTTTCCTCGAACTCGACCACCAGCGAGGCGTAACGCTCTTGTACGACGCGGCGGCGCACCTTGAGGGTCGGCGTCAGTTCGCCGTCCTCGATCGTCAGGTCGCGCGGCAGCACGCCGACCCAGCGAATCTGCTCGAACGCGGCGAGGTCGGCGGTCGTGTGCGCGCACTCGGCCGCGATGATGCGGTAGACGTCGTCGCGCCGGGCGAGTTCCGCCGGCGGTACGTCGGCCGCTAGCGACATGCGGAGGCGGACCGCCGTCCAATTCGGCGAGATGAGTGCCGCCGGGTGCGGCATCCCGCTGCCGAACACCGTCACTTGGGCCACGAACGCCGAACGCGCGACCGCGGCTTCGACGCGCGCCGGCGAGACGAACTTGCCGCCGCTCGTCTTGAAGAGTTCGCTCTTGCGGTCGACGATCCGCAGGTAGCCGTCCGCGTCCAGCGTACCGACGTCGCCGGTTGCGAGCCAGCCGTCGCGGATCTTCTCGGTCGTCTCGCCCGGCGCATGATAGTAGCCTTGCATCACGTTCGGTCCGCGCACCAGGATTTCGCCGTCGTCCGCAAGCCGCACGTCGACGCCCGGAATCGGCCGCCCGACGGTGCCCAGGCGAGACCGGCCCGGCCGGTTGCACGAGACGACCGGCGAAGCTTCGGTGAGGCCGTAGCCTTCCATGATGGGCATACCCATCGCTGCGAACGTCAGGGCGATGTCGATGTGCAGCGCCGCGCTGCCGCTGACGAAGTAGCGTAGCCGGTCGCAACCCAATTGCGCGCGCATCTTGCTCAAGACCAGAGCCTGCGCGAGCCAAAACTGCGCGTGCAGCGCGGGGCCGAGCGCGGCGCCGTCGAGTTGCGCGCGCTCGTAGCGCCGGCCGATCGCCAGCGCCCACGGCACGAGTTTCGCCTTGAGACCGCCGGCGGCGCGCGCCTTTGCGATGATGCCGGCGTAGGTGCGTTCGAAGACCCGTGGCACGGCGAACACGATCACCGGGCGGACCGCGCGCAGATCGTCGAGCAGCGACTCGATCTGACGGTTGACGTAAATCGTCGCCCCACGCAGGAGATAGCCGAAGACGTTCGTGCTCTCGTAGATATGCGCGAACGGCAGGATCGAGAGCACCGGATCGCCGGGGGTGATGATGTCGGGGATCAGGTCGAAGGCGGCGTGCGCGTTGGACGCAACGTTGCCGTGCGAGAGCATCACGCCCTTCGGCGTGCCGGTCGTGCCGGAGGTGTAGATCAGTACGGCAAGATCGTCTGCGCGCGGTTCCGGCAGCGCGGTCTGCACGCGGCGGCCGTGCGCGATCGCCGCGGCGAGTGAATTGGGCGCCTCAGGCGGCGCATCGAAAACGATGGGCTCGAGCGCGATGGAAGCGGCGCGTAGGCGCGCCGCGAGCTCCGGCGTGTCGACGAACAGGGTCCGCGCGCCCGAGTCGTCGATGATGTAGCGCACGTGGTCGAGCGCTTGCGTGGCGTAAATCGGCACCGTGACGCCGCCGGCGAAGAGGATCCCGAGGTTCGCGAGGATCCAGTCGACGCGGTTGGGCGACATCAGCGCCACGCGGTCGCCGGGCGCGAGCCCGCGCTCGCGCAGGGCTGCGGCGATCGCGTTCACGCGCGCCGAGGTTTCCAGCGTGCTGAGCGCGGTCCAGTGACCGTCCCGATCGCGTTCGTGCAAGAGCGCCCGGTCCGGCCCTGCGAGCGCCGCGCGAACGAGATGAACGAGCGTCATACGAGGCGGACTTCGGCTAAAACCCGAAGTTATCCGGGTGATTTCAACCAACAGCGAATTGCGCAGCGGAGTCCTGGCCGCCGCCGAGCGGCTGCGCGGCGGCATCCTGCGCACGCCGACCGATCGTTCGCGCGTGCTCTCGCAGCTCATCGAAGGTGAGACGTTCTTAAAACTCGAGACGCGCCAGATCACGGGGTCGTTCAAGGAGCGCGGCGCGCTCAACGCGCTCTTGCTCCTCACCGAGGAGCAGCGCCGGCGCGGCGTGATCACGATGTCGGCCGGGAACCACGCCCAGGGCGTGGCCTACCACGCGCAGCGCCTCGGGATCAAGGCGACGGTCGTGATGCCGGACGGCACGCCGTTCCTCAAGGTGCGCCGGACGCGCGACTACGGCGCGGAGGTCGTGCTGCACGGGACGACGTTCGAGCAATCCTCGGCCTACGTCCACGCGCTGGTGGAGCGCACGGGCGTGACCTTGATCCACCCCTACGACGACCTCAACGTCATCGCCGGGCAAGCGACGGCGACCCTCGAACTGCTGGAAGACGCGGGGACCGATCTGGATGCGGTGGTGATTCCGATCGGCGGCGGCGGCTTGATCGCGGGCGCGGTTCTGGCGGTCGAGCTGTTCGGATCGAAGGCCGAAGTGATCGGGGTCGAAACGGAATTCTATCCCGCGCTCTTCGCCGAGCTGAAGGGCGAAACCACGATCGTCGGCGGCGTGACGATTGCCGAAGGCATTGCGGTCGAGAAAGTCGGCCGTCTACCGCTCTCGATCGTGCGCGACGTCGTGCGCGAGGTGCTGCTCGTTTCCGAACCGGCGATCGAAGGGGCGATCGCGTTTCTGCTCGAGGACGAGAAACTGGTGGCCGAAGGTGCCGGCGCCGCCGGCGTGGCCGCCATTCGCAGCAACGTCGAACGCTTCCGCGGCAAACGCGTGGGCACGCTGTTGTGCGGCGGCAACATCGATCTCGGCATGCTGGCATCGGTCATCGTGCGTTCGCGCCGGCGGGCCGGGCGCGTCGTGCAGATCCGCGTCCTGATGGTCGACAAGCCGGGCGGACTCGTGGCCGTCGCAACCGCCGTCAACGACGCGAACGCCAACGTGCTCGACGTCCTGCACCATCGGCTGTTCGGCAGCGTTCCGGCGAAATACGCCCAGCTCGACCTCACCTGCGAGTTGCAACGCCCCGAAGACATCGAGCAAATCCTCACTAACATCGCCGCGCGCGGCTACGAAGCCGAGGTCATCACCGGCTAGCATCCCTAGGGCAGTCGCGTTAGGTTTCGTCGGTTGAACCACCCAAGTAGATCGCCCGCACCCGCGGGTCGGCATTGAGCTGCGCCGCCGTCCCGCTCAACGCGATCTCGCCGTTCTCCAAGACGTAGGCGCGGTCGGCGTGCTGCAGCGTCAGGTAGGCGTTTTGCTCGACGATGAGTACGGCCGTTCCGCTCCGTTTCAGGCCGGCGAGGATCTCGAAGATCGCGGCGACGATTTGCGGGGCGAGCCCGGTGCTTGGTTCATCGAGCATCAACATCCGGGGCCGGGCCATCAGGGCCCGGCCGATCGCGAGCATCTGTTGTTCGCCGCCGGAAAGGGAGAACGCGGATTGCGATTTGCGGCCGGCCAAAGCGGGAAACCGCTCGTAGACGGCGGCCGCGTCAGCGTCGATGGTCTTGCGGTCGCCGGAAAACGCGCCCAGGCGGATGTTGTCATCGACCGAGAGTTCGGTAAAGAGCTGCCGTCCCTCGGGCACGTGCAGGCACCCGTAGCCGACGCCGGCCACGGTTGAAGCGCGCAGCAGATCGTGACCGTCGAAGACGATCGCGCCCGAGCGGACGTTCGTCTCGAGGCGCGAGATCGTACGCAGCAGGGTCGACTTGCCGGCCCCGTTGGGCCCGAGCACCGCGACCATCTCGCCCGCCTCGACGTGCAGGCTGATCCCACGCAGGACCTCGAGCTCGCCGTAGCCGGCGTGCAGTTCGCGGACGTCGAGCAGCATCAGTTCGCCGTACCCAGGTACGCGGCGACGACGGCCGGGTCGTCGCGCACCGTGTCGGCCGCGCCGTCGGCGATCAGCGTGCCGAACTTCAGCACCATCACGCGGTCGCTGATCGACATCACCAGGCGCATGTCGTGCTCGATCAAGAGCAGCGTCATCCCCGCGTCGCGCAAGCTCAACAGGTCCGTGGTCAGCGCGGCGCGTTCGCCGGCATTGAGTCCGGCCGCGGGTTCGTCGACCAGTAGCAACCACGGATCGGACGCCGTCGCCCGCGCGAGTTCGACGCGCCGGCGGTCGCCGAAGGCGAGGTCTTTCGCGAGCGTCGAGGCGAGCGGTTCGAGACCGAGCCGGGCCAGCGTATGCCGCGCGCGATCGCCGGCTGCGCGTTCCGCATGACGCGCCGACGGCAGCGCGAACAGATCGGCGCCGAACGAGGTGCGCTCGGTGCGGAAGGCGCCGGCGACGACATTTTCGAGGACCGTCATCTCGCCGAACAACCGCGCGTTCTGAAACGTGCGTCCTACGCCGAGTGCGGCGACGCGGTGCGGCTGCCAGCCGGTGACGTCGATGCCGGCGATCGTGACGCGGCCTTCCGAAAGGTTTCCAATGCCGCTGATCGCGTTGAAGAGCGTCGTCTTCCCGGCGCCGTTGGGGCCGATCAGCGCGGTCAATGTTCCGCGCGTCAGCTCGAAGCTCACGTCGTTCACGGCGACGAGACCACCGAAGCGCGTCGTAAGGTGCGAAACCGCGAGTGGTGCGCCGCCTGCGGGCGCCGGTATGGTGCGCGTAACGGAGCGGGTCGCGGGGAGCGCCGGCTGCGGCGCGCGCGGCGCCGCCCCCAGGCGGGCGCGGATCAGACCGAATGCACCGCCGGGCGCTGCGCTGACGACCAGGATGACGAGCAGGCCGTACACGACCTCGCGCGTGTTCTCGAACTGGTGGCCGGTGATGTCGAGGAAGCCGATCAACGCCGCGCCGATCAGCGCGCCCGAAACGCCGCCGCTGCCGCCCAGGACGACCATCAGCAGCAGGCTGATCGAGAGCTGCACGCCGATCGCATCGGGCACGACGATGCCGAGAAACGCAGCGTAGACGGCGCCCCCGAGACCGGCCAGTGCTCCGGCGTAGGCGAACCCCAAGATCTTATAGCGGCGGGTCGGAACGCCCAGCACTTCCGCTGCGAGTTCGTCGTTGCGAATAGCCTCGAACGCGCGCCCGGAACGCCCGCGCAGCAGGTTCAGCGTGAGCAGTGCTGTGGCGAGGGCGAGGATCCAGGCGAACCAGTACGCCGGGTAGCCGGAGATCGTCAGCGCGCCGAAACGAGGATAAGGAATGTCCTCGATTCCGATCGCGCCGCCCAAAAACTTCGCTTCGTGAAAGATGCCGGCGCAGATCAAGCCGAACGTGAGCGTGGCCATCGCGAGGTAGTGGCCGCGAAAGCGCAGCGCGATGAAGCCGAGGCCGAGCCCGACGAGCGTTGCCGTCACGATCCCGATCAGCGCCGCGAGCGGCCACGAGAGCCAGGGCGGCAGATTCCAAGCCGTCGTCAGCGCCGCGACGGCGTAGGCGCCGATGCCGAAGAAGCCCGCTTGCCCGAGCGAAATCTGATTGACGTTACCCATCAAGAGCGAAAGCCCGATCGCCGCCAGCGCGAAGATCGCCGCATACGTTCCCGCCTGCGCGAGCGTCGGATTGCCGGCGGCGAGAACGCCGAACGCGACGACGATCAGTGCCAGGACCGGCAGCGTGCGCGTGTCAGCGCGTAAGCGCGCGCTCAATCGCGCACCGCGCTGGGCAGGCCGAAGAGCCCCTGCGGCCGCAGCAATAAGCCGACCAGCAGCAGCGAGTACACGATCGGGTCCGAGAGTCCGTACGAAACGCCCGGTAAGCCTTGGATCAGTTTCTCGGTTACGCCGACCAACAGGCCGCCGGCGACACAGCCGGCGGGCGACTCGAGCCCGCCGACGATGGCCCCGACGAAGCCTTTGATCGCGATTGCGGTGCCGCCGGCGCCGCCGACCAGCGTGATCGGTCCGATGATCGTCCCGCCGTACGCCGCGAGGGCGATCGACAGCCCGACGCTGACGGCGCGCGCCGTGGTCACGTCGATCCCCACCAGCTTGGCGCCGGTGGGGTTGTTCGCCGCAGCCCGGATCGCTTTGCCGAAGTACGTGCGCTCGAAAAAGACGTAGAGCGCCGCCAGCGCCGCGAACAGCAGGCCGAGCACCCAAAGCGATTGCACCTGGACGGAAACGCTCCCCAGCGCGATTGCATCCGCCGCGTCGCCGCTGAACGCGGGCAGCGGTTGCGGTAAACTGCCCCAGCCGGGGATCAGCGCATGGCCGTAGAGCAGGATGAAAACCGTGCCCAAGGTCGCGATCGTGACGGCCATCTCGCCCGAACGCGCCGCCGGCCGCAGCACCAGCCGCTCGAAGATCAGACCCAGAACGAAGCCCGCGATCGTCGCCCCCGCCAGCGCGAACCAGCTGTTGGCATGGAAGAGTTGGACGAGCGTCAGCGCCAGCAGACCGCCGATGATGGTGAACTCGCCTTGCGCGAAATTGACGATCCGGGTGGCCCGTAGAACGATGTGAATTCCGAGGGCCACGAGAGCGTAACTGCTGCCGACGGTCAGCCCCGCGACAAGGAGTTGGAACATAGCTGGCCTAGAGTCCCTGGATGCGAATATTTCTCCTGTGTTCCGCCGCGCTGCTCGTACTCTTCGCTGCTCCCGCCGGTGCAGCGATGAAGCCGTCGGGAACGCCGGTGACGATCGGCGCGATCCTCTCGATCACCGGGCCGTACGCACCACTCGGCGAGCCCGAGCGCAATGCGATTCAAATCGCCGTTGCCGACGTCAACGCGTCGGGCGGGATCAACGGGCATCCGCTCGAGGTAACGATTCTCGACGACGAGAGTAAGGCCGACACCGCGCAACAACTCGCGACGCAGCTCATCGGTCAGAAAGTCGCCGCGATCGTCGGCGGCACGCTCTCACCGACGAGCGAAGCGATCGCACGCGTTGCGAACGACGCCAAGACTCTCCAAGTGTACTTGACGCCTACGCTGAGCGTCTGGCAAACAAAGACCGGCATTCGCAAGTACACCTTCGAGGCGACGCCGCATAACGAACTTGAGGTGACGAAGCTCTTCACGTTCATGAAGAACACGCTGCACACGCAGAAGCTCGCCGTGCTACACGACGACCAGCTCTACGGAACGCAAGGCACGCTGGTGGCAGAAGCCGAATCGAAGGCGCAAAACATTCCGATCGTCGACGAGGAGTCCTACGCCGTCGCCGCCACCGACGTCACGCCGCAATTGCAAAAGGCAAATGCGAGCGGAGCGGACACGATCCTGATCTACACCGCCGCGCCGTCCGCCGGCATTCTCGTGCGGCAGGTCCATCAGTTCGGAATGCGCGCGCACCTGATCGGCACGACCGGCATCGTGTCGGACAACTTCCTCAAGGTTACGGGCAAAGACGGCGACGGCGTTTACGCCGACATGGACCTCGACCGCACCTACCCCAATGCACTCCAAAAGAAGCTTCTCGCGGCGTATCGTGCGGCCTACAATGCGGGCGCCAACAACTTCGCGTCGTTCGCGTGGGACGCGGTGCACCTCACCGCGTACGCACTGCGAACGGCGAAGAGCTCCGATGGAGACAAGCTCGCCGCCGCGCTCGAAACCATGCAGCCCTATACCGGAACGACCGGCACGTACAGGTTCACGGCCGGCGATCATAACGGCTTCAACGCAGCCGACATCCGCATCGTGATCGATCACAACGGCGTTTGGGAGACGCTCGCAAAGCAACGGTGATCGGCGGTTAGAACCGGTTAGTCCGGGAAGGGCTTCAGCGCGTACCATTCGCCGTGCGAGGCCGCTTCGGGAACGTGACCGCGCGCGACCTCGCGTGCCATCGCGATCATCCGGTGGTGGAAATCCCAGATCGCTGCGGCGTCGAGGGGCGGCGCGGATGCTTCGGAGCCGGCCTGCGCGTTCGCACCGAACGACCACACCAACGTGTGGGTGTCGTCGATGGGCACGTACGCGTGGGCGCGATCCGCCGAGGGGCTCGTGTAGAACGGCGGCAGGAAGAACGGGCGCCGCTCGCCGGTGAGACTCTGCTCGACCGCATACGCCCACGTGCACGTTTCGATGTGGTTCGACGTCGAGCGGTGGAGCGGCGGTGATGACAGCCACTCAAAGACCGGAAGCTGCGGGGTGAAGTCCTGCGGTCCCAGGTAAACCCAGACGATGCCGCCGCTCGCGACCGCCGGATAGGGTGACATCTCTTGGGAGTGGCGCTCGGTGACGTCGATGCGGCCCGGCGCTACGCATTTCGCAACGAGGTCTTCGCCGAACAGCCGCAGCTCGACCGGATCGTGGCCGGGCTGCGGCAACTCGGGCTCGAGCAGCGCGGGCACCCAAAAGCGGCGCAGCACGTCGCCCATCGGCGTGTGCGGGCCGACGCGGGTTATGCTGTCGCTCGTGTCCCTAAGGTACATCGCACCTCCGCAACCGGGAGCTTGGTGCGCGCATCGTCAACATCCTGGCGTGATCGACCCGGCACGAACGGCCCCACTCGTCCTTGCACCCAAGATGGCTGCTGCCATCTGGGGCGGCGATGCGCTGGTGAAACGCTACGGCAAGCCCGGAGATCCCGCGGCGCGTTTGGGCGAGTCGTGGGAGTGCTGGGACGACAACACGATTGCCGGCGGCGCGTTCGCCGGTGAAACGCTCGCGACGGTGCGCGCGCAACTCGGCCGCGCACTGACCGGACCGGCGGATCCGGCGCAGCGCTTTCCGGTGTTGACGAAGATCATCGACGCGCACGACGCGCTTTCGGTGCAAGTGCATCCCGACGATGCGTACGCGCAGCGCGTCGAGCACCAGCCGGTCGGGAAGACCGAGTGCTGGTACATCCTCGCGGCCGAGCCCGGCGCCGAGCTCGTGCTGGGCTGGACGCGCGACACCGATCGCGCGGAATACGAACGCCGCGTCGCCGACGGCACGCTGGGCGATATCCTGCGGCGCGTGCCGGTCGCGCCGGGAGAGGCCTACTATCTCCCGGCCGGCACGCTGCACGCGATCTGCGCCGGGATCCAGCTCTTCGAGGCGCAGCAGGCCAGCGACCTGACCTACCGCATCTTCGACTGGAACCGCACCGGCACCGACGGCAAACCGCGCGAACTGCACGTGGCCAAGGCCGGAGACGTGCTCGATTTTCGCGCGACGATGCCGAGCGCGACGAAGCAGCTGACATTGGTGGAAGCGGGCATCGAGCGTACCGTCGCCGTCGTCGATCCGCGCTTTGCGCTTGAGCGCATCCGCGTCGTGCAACCCGGCGCGCTGCTGGCTACCCACGGGCGCCCGCTGGCCGTGATGGCCATGGGCGCCCCGATCGCGATCGGGACCGGCCCCGGGTGGGTTGACCTACGGGCTTGGGAGACGGCCGTCGTACCGGCCGCGGCCGACGCGGTGACGTTCGCCGTGCCCGGCGAGGCACTCGTCGTCTGGGTCGACCCCGACCCGGGTCAGTTCAGCGGCGCTTCTGCGCCCGCGTAAGGCCCACGCGCGAGGGCCACAGGAGCGGTTCAGCTTGCGGCTCATCGCGGACGACAGCGATGATGAACGCCGCCGCCAGCACGAAGAAACAGACCCCGGCGACGAGCATCGCCCTGCCCCCGGGCCCGTCGTGGGCGTAGCGCCAGGCCGCCGCGGCGCAGTACCCCGCCGTCCCGAGCCAGCCGACGCTGGTCCACGGCGCCCGGGGGCCGAGCACGGCAAGCGACCGCAGTGCCAGGATGCCGACCGCGGCATCGAAGGCGACGTAGGGGAGGTTCACGGCCAGCTCAGAGGCGGCGCAGGGGGTAGGCGGTCCCGCCCCCGAGGCGGCGCCGAAGGGCCGTAACGACGACGATTCCCCCCACGACGAGGGCCGCGATCAAGGCCGCCACGACGAGCAGCTTGAGCAAGAACGCCAGTACGACCAGCGCCAGCAGCACGGCGGCAACCGCCGCGAAGATACGGACGAAGAGCGACATCGTTGGACTCCCTTTCGGCCGATCTACTCGGGGCACCCGGCAGGGGTTTCGGCGGCGGGGACCGTCCGGATGGTGACCCTCGTCATGGGGCCTCCCGCTTGCTTTTCGAGCGCCGGTGGCGCAAAATGTAGGTATGGACAGCAGTGCGGCTAT
>Ga0209415_10000838_pt1 | contig 58068 bp, 57 predicted proteins | sample PeaSoiSIISIP2007_FD_187696 | JGI IMG/M metagenome (GOLD analysis project Ga0209415, IMG submission 187696) | Peat soil microbial communities from Weissenstadt, Germany - SII-SIP-2007 (SPAdes) (version 2) | ecosystem: Environmental > Terrestrial > Soil > Wetlands > Peat | place: Germany... | reverse complement strand
GACTCGAGCGATCGGGCCCTCTTGTCCCGGCACGCCCGGCTGCAGGTCTCCGAGTCGACGGCGCAGACCTTGCCGCACACCTTGCAGTGGTGGTGGTCGTCGTTCATCGGCTCACGCGAGCGACCGGCCACGGATAGGCGTTGTGCCGCGGTCGGCGGAGCGTCCGCCGCCCCGCCGACCTAGCGGAGCACGGGGTGGCGGGGCGGAGCGCCTTCCCAGGGCGTGGCGGGGTTCATCGTGCGCGAATAGTCGCTCCGGTGGGCGTGTTCGACCCAGTGCCGGAGCTCCCTCGCGCTCGTCGACGGCACGAACCGGGTGCCCCCGGCGGCCGCGCCGGCGTGCTCCATCGGGAGGGCGTCGCGCCAGACGGTCTGGAACCGCGAGCTCTGGTAGCGGACGAACTCGCCTTCCTCGGACGCGATCGCGATGTCGGGGGCGCCGCCGGGGCTTCCCGGAAGGCCGGTGGCCCGCATGGCCATCCGGCGGTCGAAGAGGCACAGACGCGCGAACTGCGGAGCGAAGAACCGGACCTCGAGGAGGCTCGGCGTTCCCTCCCACGCGCGCAGGATCCCCGCGAGGAACTCCACCTCGGGAGGGTGGTAGTCGACCGCGATCCGCACGCGGACGCCCCGCTGGATCGCCGCGATGACGCCCTGCTGGATCTCGGCCCGGAGGGGCTCTGGGACGAGCTGGGGTCGCAGGAGCGCGGAGAACTCCTCCTTCGCGCCGCCCAGGGCCTCGACGAGGAACTTTCCGATCTCGGAGCCCCTCGGCAGGACCCGGTAGGCGCCGGCGCGGGGCCGCGCGAGCGAAAGCGGCGAGTCGACCGACGGCGTCGCCACCGCGGGCCGGACGGCTTCGTGGCCGTTCGCGCGCGTGTGGAACAATTCGGTCTGGTAGATCTCGCGGATCGTCCGCTGCAGCTCCAAGTCGTCCCGGAGGAACGCCGCCACGCGCTCGAAGAGGCGGCCGATCTCGAGGGCCACGAACTGCTGGGGGCGATTGCCGGTGGCCGCGACGAGGCCGCGGACGCGCAGGCGCGAGAGGACGCGGTAGCCGGTGGCGCGGTCGAGGTGGGAGGTCTGGATCGCGTGGCGGGCCGTCACCGGTCCGAACCGGAGGAGCGTATGGTAGAGCTGGGCCTCGCGCGGGCTCAAGCCGAGGTGAACGAGACCGAGGGTGAGCGCCTCGACGCCGCGCGTCAGCGGGGCGGAGGTGATGGAGTCGTCGTCGTCGGCGACCGCCGCCGCGGCGGGATGCGGCGCGGCACGGACCTGGTGCGACTTGCTCGAGCCCGCCATCGTCAGGCCTCCGCGGGGCCGGGCCGGCTCACGGCCAGCGGGTTCTCGCCGGCACGCGCGAGGGCGACGTGGCGGATCGCGAGGGCGTGGACCTCTCCCGCGGGCGACCCCTGGTGAGACATCTGGGAGGCGTCGTAGGGCGCCGGCGACGGGTCCGTGTCGAGGTGGGGTGCGCGCATCATCGCTACGCGATGAGATGAGTATGTATGCGTATTAATACTTATTCGGGGCTCGTGAGATTCCGGGGTACCCCGGAGCGGTCCGGTCAGCTGGAATTACGCCGGAGACGCCGTCGGACGGTGCGGTCCGGCGGGGGCCCGGAGGCGCCGCGTCGGGGCGCCGGTTCCTCCTCGGGATCCGGGTCCATCGGATTGACGGGTTCCTCGCCGTCCGAGGCCTCCTGGTCGTAGAGCCTGGGGAGCGTCTCGAGGTTGCCTTCGAGCTCGTCGGACGTCGGCTCGCCGCCGGCGTCGGGGGCGCGGGAGCGCCCTCCGTCGCGACGATCGCCGGCGAGGGCGGAGAGCTGCCGGATGAGGGTCAGCCAGACGCGGCCCTGGTGGGAGATCGTCGTCTCCATCCGGTCGCGGATCTCGGCCGTGCGCTGCGCGAGCTCCCCTTCCAGGCGCTGGACCTCGCGGGTCATCTCGCGGCGGAGCTGGTTCATCTGGGTCTCGGCCTCGCCCGAGGAGCCGGACTGCTGGATCTCCGCGACGCGGAGCCAGGTCTTCCGGACGATCGGGACCAGGCGGTCGGCGAGGATCTGCGAGCGTCGATCGAGATCGTCCAGGTCGGCCCGGATCGCCTCCTCGAGCTTCCGCATCTCGGCGCGACGCTCCTCGATCGACTGCTCCAAGTGGGCCATCTGGGCCGCGTACTCGGTCTGCTCGACTTTGACCTTCTGCTCGACCGTCGCGAGCCTCGAGTCGACGGCCCGCTGCGTATCGGCCCGGAACGCCTCCAGGCTCCGACCGATCTTGTCGCGCAGCGCGCTGTCGAACCTCGACGAGTCGACCATGCGGGCGAGCGACGACTCGACCTCGCCCTTGAGCCGGGCGAGGAGCTCCAGGTACTTCGCGCGCTCGTGTTCCTGCTCCTCGCGCAGCTTCTGCTCGAAGTACGACTGCAGGCGGACCTGCAGGTCGGCGAGCGCATGCACGCGGGACTCCTGGGCCTCGGTGAGCCGGGCATCGAGGGCCTGCCCCGAGCGGCTCTCCGCGGCGGCGAGTCGCTCGTCGATGATTCCGGAGAGCTTCGATTCCTGCTGCTGGGTGAGCCCGCTCACGTGGTCCTGCGTGTCGCGGTTCCGGCCGTCGATCAGGAGCGAGAGCCTCTGTTCGACCTCCTTCAAATCGCGGGCCCGTCGCGCCTCGACGTCGGCGAGCCGCGCGGTGAGGGTCGAGTCGACCTTGGCGTCGAGGTCCTGGCGGGCCTGCTCCTCGCGGTCCGAGACCTCCTGGAGGTGGAGCTCGAGCTGGGCCGAGAGACCGGCGCGCAGATCCTCCTCGGTCTTGCCGAGCGTGGTACGGAGGCCCTCCGTGGCGCGGGCGACCTCGGCGCGGGTCTCCTCGCGGGTCTGGGAGGTCGAGCGGGCGATCAGCTCGTCGATCCTCTGCCCCAACTGGGATATCCGGGGCTCGACGTTCGACGCGAAGCGCCGGTCGAGCTCGGCGGAGAGCGCGATCGTCGTCGCGTCCGAGAGGCGCGCCTCGGTGGCCGCGAGCCGCTCGTCGCGGGTCCGGTTCTGGCGCTCCTCGATGACCTGGAGGTTCTTCGTGATCTGAGCGCCGAGCTGTTGCACCGCGGCCATGATCCGGGTCTCGGTCCGTGCGTCGAGGTCCGACTGGAGTTTGGGATCGATCGCGACGGCCGGGCCGGGGACCGGCGGCGGCTTCACGACCTGCGCGAGGCGCTCCTCCCGGGCCTGGGTCTGGCGCGCCTCGACGCCCTCGAGACCGCGGGAGATCTGCGTCGAGAGCTGGGCGACGGCGGCCTGGATCTTGGCCTCGGCGCGCGCATCGATCTCGGCCTGGAGCTTCGGGTCCACCGCGGTCGCCGGGCCGGGTGGCGGGGGCGGTCGGACGACCTCGGCGAGCCGGTTCTCGCGCGCCTGGTTCTGGCGGGCGTCGAGCGACTCGAGCCCGCGGTTCATCTGAGAGTTCAGCTGTTGGACGGCCGCGGCGATCCGCGCATCCGCGCGCGCGTCGAGCTCGGCAGCGAGCTTGTCGTCGAGCGACGTCGCCGGGCCGGGCGGCGGGGCGGACTTCGCGATGGCGTGGATCCGCTCCTCGAGGAGGCGTAGGAGGTCGCCTTCGATCTGGATCTTGAGGGCCACGGGGTCGATGGCCGGGGCCGCCGGCCGGACCGGGACGGGCGGGGCGGCCGCCGGCGGGGGAGCGACGGGCGCCGGCGCGGCGGGCGTCGTGGCCGGGGGAGCGGCGGGAGAAGGGGCGCCCGGGCGTGGGGTGGCGGGCGCGGAAGGCGGGGCAGGGGCCGGCGGCCGCGGCGCCGGCGGAAGGAGAGAGGGATCGTCGCTCTTCGAGACCGGAACGACCTCGGGCTTGGCGGAGACCGGGGGCGGGGCCGCCGGTTCCGGCGCCCGCTGGAGCCATGGGGGGACCTGACCGGGAGGCCCGGCCACGACCGCCGGCGCGACGATGGCCGGCTCCGGCGGCGATTGGCGGGGGTCCGACTCGGGTAGGCGAGCCTGCAGGTACTCCTGCGCCCGCTTCGCGGTCTCGACGTTCACGGGGACGTGCCGACCACGCGCCCGCTGGAGGAGGAGGGCCGCGCTCTCCATGGCGGTGCCGATCCGCCACATCTCCTTGCGGCGGTCGCGCCCCCCCTGGCGCTCGGGGTCGGCCAGGTGGGCCTTGACGCGGGGCCCCTCGACGAGATCGACGCGCCGGCTGATGGGGAGGAGCTTCGCGTCCTGGTGGTCGCGGGCGTACTGGAGGATCAGCGGAACGTTCTCCTTCGCCTTGGCCTGCGAGGAGATCCCGGCGGTGAGGTCGCGGAGCGTCACCGGCGCGGACTCCCAGCTGCTCATCCGCTTGACGTGCCGGTCCCCCTGGGCCTCGCCGCGCGGAACGCGCATGAGGGCCAGCGACAGGGGGAGCTGTTCGGTGAACTCGTGGAGGTTGGTCTTGGGCTGGGGAAGGAAGTACGGGAAGGCGAGGATGGCGCCGAGCGAGATCAGCGAGGCCGGGAGGACCCGGACGAGCTCCAGGATGACCGACATCACCGACTCCCAGTCGTCGGAGGCGACGAGGACGACCGGGTCCGTCGAGCCGCGGTGGAACAGGAACCCTTCCCCGGCGGCATGGTAGAGCGCGGGGTCGGGGACCGGCGGAGGGCGCGTACCCTCGCGCCGCGGGCCGCCCATCGAGGCGTGCCAACGCAGGATCGTGGCGCCGAACTCCCCGGATGCGATGAGCTGGGCCGTGTCGAGGACGAGGGTCTTCATCCCGAGTCGGGGGCGGTCCTCGGTCGAGAGGAACATCCGCCCGACGCAGATGTACCGCCCGCCGTAAGCCGGGTAGAGGAAGAGATTGGGATAGTACGAGAGGGGCTGGGAAGGGTCGGGGTCCCAGTAGTCGTGCGTGTCGGCGACGTTGACGGTCAGGTTCCCGACGTTCCGGATGACCTCCAGGGTCTCGCGGTGGCCGGGGAAGTCCTCGGGAACGGTCGTGTAGCCCGGGCTTTCGGCCTCGTTGTCGACCTGGCGGCACCAGACGACGGCGATGGGGGAGGTCGAGACGGTCGGACGCGCGTCGGCGGCCTCGATGGCCGGGAGGTTCGCCGAGCCGTCCGGCGCCATCGTCAGGCTCCCTTGGTCGCGCGCCGCTCCAGGACCCGCTCGCAGATCCGCGCGAGCGGGAGCGTCGTGTTGACCATCACCGGCACGCCGAGCGTGTCGACCCCGGTCGAGGTCGCCTCCACGCCCGCTTCGTTGAGGAGGAGGGGGTGGCCCTCCCCGGTCGACACGGCCGACGAGATCAGGAAGACGTCCTCCTTTGCCGAGATCCCCCGGCCGTCGTGGGCCACGAGGATCGTGCCCATCCCGGCCCCGTCCCGCTTGAGCAGGAAGTCGGAGATGTCGAAGTTCGATCGGAACGTGCGGTCGCGCACGACCTGCTCGATCTCGCCGTAGAAGTCGCGGAGCTTGTCGGCCTTCGAGACCGCGATGACGAGCGGGATGTTCTTCTGGGCGACGTACCGGAAGACCCCCCGGGCGAGGTTGACCTGCTGGGCCTGGTCGCGGAGCGAGGGGAGCGACGGGGAGAGGAGGAGGATGATCCCCTCGGCCTCGTGGACGAACCGTCCCAAGAGCGTGAGCCCGCGACGCCAGAGATCGCGACGGTCGGGGCGCCACGTGTCGAAGTGCGGGATGACGCGGCAGCTCTTCTCGGTGACCTCGCCCTCGGCCGAGTCGACCCAGAGGCGATCGTAGGTGAAGTAGTCCGAGATGATGCCGCCGGCCTCGTCGATGGTCTGCAGCTCCATCGGGCGCGATGCGGCCGGTCCGCCGTTCGCGCTGCCGTAGCGGAACCGCATCTTCATCTCGACGAACTGGTTGTACTTGGTCGGGAGCGGGTACTTCGTCAGGACGCCCTGCTCCTCGCGACCGGCGGCGAGCTCGACCCAGAGCCTCTTGCGGTCCTCCATGGGCCGGTTCACGTAGTAGCGGGTCGTCGTCTCGAGGGACCCCTCGGGATCCGTCGGGTCCGTCGTCTCGTACGTCGTCTCCTCGAGGATCACCTCCTGGTCCAGGTCCCCGTAGAGGGGCAGCGAGAACCCCGTCTGCGGCGAGGGGATGTAGAAGATCGGCAGGTTCAGGCCGAAGTGCCCCGAGAGGAAGCGGAAGTACGTGGTCTTCCCCGACGCGGGGATCCCCACGACCGCGATCCGGGCGGCCTCGATCTTTGGGGCGCGGGGCGGGCGCTTGACGGGCGGGGCGGCGCGCGGCGGCGGAGCCCGCGGCTTGGGGGCGGCCTTGGTCTCGGTCGCCTTCGCGGCGCTCTTCGTCCCTCCGCTCTTCGAGCTACTCTTGGTTTCGGCCACGATGAATCAACCTCTAGCGCATCTCGGCGAGACAGATCTCGATGAAGTCCAGCGCCCCGTCGACGGCCGGATCGGTCCCGGTGTTCTCGAGTCGGGCGTCCTGGAGAAGGCCGAACATGTGCTCGACCGCCTGCTCGTGCTTCTGGGCGGCCTGCGTCGGATCGTCGGCGCCGATCTTCGTGAGCTGGTAGGTCCCGCGGAGCTCCATGAGGCGACTGAACAGCTCGACGAGCCGGACCTTGAGCTGAGGGTTGGCGCGGCCGATCCGGTGCTCGGTGTCGTCGAGGAACTGGACGAGCGTCTCGGTCTCCTTGTCGTTCTGCATCTTGGCCTGGAGGATCGCGAGGCGTCGGATGATCCGGCCGCGGGTCGCGGGCGGGAGCAGTTCCGCCTCCTGCCAGGCCTGCAGGAGCGCGCGCGCGGCCTCGACGATCTCGCCCCGGGCGAAGTAGATGCGGGCGGACCAGTACTGGCGGGTGATCGGGGGCAGGAGCGCCTGCGCCTTGCCGAGGCGGTCGAGCGCGAGATCGTAGTCCTTCGCGAGATAGGCCTCGATGACGGTCCCAAGCGGTCCGTACCGCTCCTTGAGGTAGGGCGGGGCGAGGCCGTTCGGGGCACTGAGGACGTCGACCTCGATCGACGGGTTCTCGGAGTAGGTCTCCGACGCATCCGGGGGGCGCGAGAGATGCGCGCTGAGCCGGCTCACCGTCGCGTGCTGCTGAGGCTCCTTGAGCGCGCGCGCGGCGACGGCGGCGTTCCGGGCGAGCTCGTCCGGGTGCAGCTGCTCGAGCGGTCGGACGCCCTCGTAGTCGACGTCGAGGAAGGCGTTGACCATCTGGGAGAACAGTTGCGAGCCCGTGACGACCTCCTGGTAGCCGAACGCGACCGGCATGTGGAGATCGCGGGCGCGCTGCGTGAGCTGGGCGATGAAGCCGTTCATTCGGTTCGAGTCGACGCCCTTGTCGCGCTCCGCGCCGCTGCCGATCCCGATGACGCGGAAAGAGAGGTCCGATTCCGGGGGGAGGACGTAGGTGACCAGGTCCGTCTTGGAGGCGGTCTCGGGGGGGTGGGCCGGGTCGCGCACCTCGAACCGCGTGGAGGCGTTGTCCCAGCCGTCGGTGACGAGGACCAAGTTCCCCCGGACGGCGCCGCCCGCGCCGCCTCGGAGCAGGTCCGCGCCGACGGCGAGGGCGTCCCAGATCGCCGAGCGCCCGCTCGGGGTGAGCATCGAGATGAGGCCCTCGACGGACGGAAGGTTCTCCCGACGGATCTCCGTGAGCGGAACCGCCACCCGGACGTTCTCGGTAAACGTGACGAGGCCGAAGAAGGCGCCCGTGCTCTCGGCGTTCTCAAGGATCCGGTAGACCGCGGTCCGGGCGACCTCGATCTTCTGCTTCTCCGGCCCCGGGTTGTCCGGGTCCGGTAGCGGGGCGAGCATGCTCTTGGAAAGGTCCAGCACGAGGACGTGCCGCTCGCGCATCGGCGGCGGCGCCGAGACCGCGGAGTACTCGACTTCAGTCATGGGCCAGGATGTGTCGCAGGCAGGGAGGCCTACGCGAGACGCTCCTCCCCGGAACTGCTCGCGGAGCCCGCCACTCCCACTCCCAACGGGCAGATATGGTGAGGGCGGGGTATATCTTGGTTCCTGCCGAAATCCGGCGCTCGGAAGAGCCCGGGCGCTTTCCGCGGTCCCCGGATTCCTGTCGGGAATCCGGCCCGCCGGGGCTGGACCTCCGACGCCCGCGACGGGTCGGTATCGGATTGCGGAACGGTTATAACCCGCGCCCGGGTCGCCCGCCCTCGCATGGGCAACATCCGGCAGACGTACATCAAGCGCGTCGCCATCGAGCTCATCCGCCATTATCCCGAGCAGTTTACCGGGGATTTTGCCTCCAACAAGAAGAAGGTCCTCGAGCTGACCGACCTCACCGTGATGATCGACGGCGTCCCCCACGTGACCTACAAGAAGCTCGCGAACCGCATCGCGGGCTACGCGACCCGGTACGTCCGCCGCAAGCGCGGCACCTAGACAGAATCCTCCGCGGCCGTCCGGCTCCCGGCGATCTCCGTGGCCCGCGCGATCGAGCCGGCCTGCCGGGGAGTTGCAGCGGTGGCGGGAGCAACCACCCTACCGGTCCTCTTCCGGCCCCGGGTCGCTCTGTCCAGTCAGCTCGGCCCAGGTGGCCTTCTCCTCTTCCCGGCGCGTGCGGAGGATCGCGCGAACCTCAGGACTGCCTCCAACCACGAGCACGAAGGCTCCGGCCGCAACGAGGACCAGCCCCACCACCGAGGGCAAGTAGGTCCCTGCGAGGGGCACGGTCTGGAAGGCCGCCCCGGGAAGCGTGTACGGCGCCACGTACTCGATCACGACCGACATCACGTTGAGATCCACCAGCGACTGGCCGAGGAGGAGCTCGCCCGGGCCCGGTCCGAGGCTCCACTCCCCTTGCCATCCGAACGGCCCAAGGTTGACGACACCTAGCAACCGGTAGGACCCGCCCGCGACCTCGGCGACGCTGTAGCAGTTAGAGAGATAGATCACCTCGGAGGAGGGGTCGACAAGCACGCCGCAGATCGAGGGCACGTAGAGGTCCGCCACAACCGTGAATGTGGTCAACCCGAGCACCAACGCCTCATCGGTGCCGTTCCCGGACATGGTCCCGACGATCACGGATCGATCGGCCGAGTCCACGGTGAGGGAGTAGGCTTGCCCTGGCAATTCGGCCACCGTGGTCGACGAGCCCGAGGCGGGGTCGAGCTCGTCGAGCGTCCCGGTGGCGGCATCGCCGTAGAGGACCATCCCGCCGACCGAATCGAAGGCGATCGGGAAGCTGCCGTCGGCGGGAAAAGGTACCTCGTGGAGAAGCGACCTCGAGGTCACATCGATCGTGACCAGGGTGCGGACGATCTGGTTGCTCAGGTTGGTGTGGATCGTGTTCCCGGCCACAAGGAAGAGTCGTCCGGTCGAGGGATCCCATCCGCTCGGTCCCTGGGTGATCCACTGGAAGTTGCCCAACGAAAGATTGCCCTCGACGAGGCCCGAGGAGCTGTTCAGGAAGGCGACGGAGGCGTTCGAGGTGCTGCCGTAGCAGGCGACGGTCACTTCGCTCCCGGAGGCGGGAAACACCCACTCCGGCGTGCATGCGGGGAGCGTCACGTTGATCGGCGCTCCCAGCAGGCCTCGGTACAGAAACAGAACGCCCGGCGTGCCGACCACGACGGTGTCGTGGGTCGTCGTATCGTAGTAGGGCTCGGACGACTGCAGCTGGCCACCCCCGGCGTTGCACGGCGGGGTCGACGGATCGTAGTCCACCGCGCATAGTATGTCCGAGTCGGTAGCGGTGACCTCGAGCGCGGGCGTACCCGGCCCGCTCGCCGGATGCGAGGACGCGCCCCAGGAGAGGAGTCCCAAGGCCCCTAACGGCGCGAGCAGGACGAGGCAGATGCCGAGGGCCAGGAAGCGGACCGAGGGTCTCGAAGCCTTCCCGGAGAGCGTGCGCGCGTTCGTCACCGGCGCCGCCCGAAGGGGCCCGTCCCGTAAAGCTGCTCGCGAAGGACGCGGAAGGCCTGGCGAGGGTTCGAACGCAAGGGGCGACCTTCGTGGCTCAGGGACGAATCCCTCAATCGAATATGTCGAGTCCTTCCTGCAGGTGGACGATCTCGACGGGGGTGGTGGGTCGCCCGACCACGAACGCCTTCGAGTTCGCTACGAGGCAGGCGCCGACAATCGGCACGCCAAAGTTCGCCGTCGAGCGGTGCACCGGGACCGCCAGGACCTCCTGGACGAGCTCGGCCTCCTTGGGCGTCGCGCGGGGGTGGATGACCGCGCCCTTGTTCGTCGCGACGGCGGCCATCGCGACGGTGCCGAGCCCCGCGATCGTGCCCCGGTGCGCCGGGACGTGGAGCGCCGCGGAGATCTTGGCGACGGCGTCGTCGGTGAACTCGGGATGGACCACCGCTCCGTGGTCGTTGGCGAGGATGTTGTTCCCGACCGCGTTGTAGCGGGAGCGGAGCCGCAGGACCGGCGCGATCGACCGGAGCACGTCGATCTCGTCGTCGTCGGTGTCGGCGCTGACGATGACGCCCCGCGAGTTCATCACGGACATCGCTCCCGCGATCTCCATCCCGGCGACCGTCGTGCGGACCGCCCGCACGACGAGCTGGCGCTCGAGCTCCCGGACGATCGCCGAAGGGATCGAAGGGGCGGCGACGACATGGGACTCGCCCGCGCGAAGGTAGACGCCCAGGTAGGGACTTCCTTCGATGAGCGTCCGGCCGATGACCACTCCGCGCTCTCCCGGCGACGGCGTCTAGGTCGACTCGAGGAGGTCGACCTCAATGAGGCCGTCCTCGAATCGGATCGCCTTGACCCGCACCTGCCGGGGCACGTGCTGGATGCCGCGCTCCCAGATGTGTTCGTTGAGACGGGGGTCGATCCAGACGTCCTCGGGTCGCCCCTTCATGTGCCGCGTGATGAACCGTCGGACCGTCTCGAGCGCATGGCCGGCGCGCCGTCGCCGGGACGGTTGATGCATGCTCGCACGGAGCGGGATGATGAACTCGCGTTCGAGCTCCTCGAGCCGTTGGGGAGCGGGGGTCTTCGCCATCGATTTCGTTCCTCCTTACTTGTGCAGGTGGCCGCGTCGCCAGCTTCGGCGCTTCGGGTGCCGCGTGACGGTGCGGTTGGTCCGCTGCATCACCCATGCGGGTACGCGGCGGTTGCCTCGAACGGCTTTCAGCAGACGGACCTTGCGCGCGAGGCTCTTGCGACGGTTTGCCATCGTTGGTTCCTAATCTGATCGCGTCGGGTTCAGCGGCGCGTGATATTGATTTCGCGTCGTTCGGGCATCAACCGCTCCAGGAGGGCCCGGAGGGTCGCATCGTCGATCTGGCGCTGGAGGCGGCCGGAGGCCGCGAGCGAGAAGACCTGCTGCTCGACGGCGGCCGCGATGTCGGGCTTGGCGAGGCGGATCCGGCCGAGACGCTCGCGGGCCTCGGGCGTCATCACGCGTCGCAGGACCTCGGCCCGTTCGGCCTCGCGCCGGTCCATCTCGGCCTGCTGCGCCTGCGCGTACGGGTTCGGGCCGCCTCCGCCGGACTGCATGTCCTGAAGCTCGCGCACCCGGCGCTTCCGGAGCTCGGCGAGTTCGGGGTCGCTCTCGTACGCCATCGGTCCTCGGCTGGACGATGTCCCTAGAGGTACTTGGCGAGTTCGGGGCGGGTCTCGGAGAGCTTCTTGAGCACGTCGCGGGACGTGGTGTCCAGAAGCTTCTGGCCCGCAGGGCTCAGGCGTCGGCCGCGGTTCTTGTACGTCTGGATGAGGCCCGACTTCTCGAGCTGGTGGACGATCTCGCGGAGCACCGCCCGCGAGCCGGTCCGGGCGTGGTACGGCGCGGAGCCACGATCCTTCTTCCCGCCGTAGTCGGCCGAAAGCCTCGAGACGCCGGTCGTCCCGTGCAGGTAGATCTTCCGAAGGACCGAGGCGGACCGGAGATACCACCAATCGGTCTGCGTCGGGGCGCGCTGCTTGTGGACGCCGGTCTTGACGAACGAGGCCCATACCGGAGGCTGGACCATCTTCTGGGTCTTGAGCTCGGTCGCCAGCTGGGGCAGGAGCGCTGCGGGAGGAACGTCCGTCGGGTGGGTCATGGGCGCGTGGCGAACGGGGTGGGGTATTTAAAGAGACGGGGATACACCCGGCGTGCGCGCCCCGATTTCGAACGACCGGCCCTCCACGAGCCGGCGACCCTGCCTTCTCGTAATCGCGGCCGGTGCCTCGCGTCGGTTCGGCGGCCGGCCCAAAGCCCTCCTCGAGGTCGACGGCGAACCGGCGGTCCGACGGGTCCTGCGCGCCGCTCGATCGGCGGGCCTCGAGGATGCGGTGATCGTCGTGGGCCCCCACGGCGTGCCGATCCGCGCCGCGCTGGCCGGCGACCCCGCGCGGATCGTCCCCAACGACGATTGGGAGCTCGGAAGGACCGGCTCAATCCAGGCCGGGCTTCGAGAAATCGAGGCCGACCGGGACGTACTTCTCTGGCCGATCGATTATCCGTTTGTTCAAGCTAATACGGTCCGTGAACTGGAGGGGGCGGCGCACCGCGATCCGGTCGCCGCCTGGATCATGCCGACGTTCGAGGGAAGAGGCGGCCATCCGGTGTGGCTCACGCCGGCGGCGACGCGCCTGGTCCCCGGGCTCACCCCGGACGCGTCGCTCCGGCTCCTGATCCCCCGCCTCGGGGTGCAGGTGCTCCGCGTGCCCACGACCGACCCTTGGGTCCGAATCGGCACCGACACACCGGACGAGTACGAGGCGGCCACCGGCCGGCGCCGGCGGGAGCGGTGACGATGGACCGACGGACGGAGCGCGAAGCACTGCGGCTCATGGAACGGCACGAACCGTTCGTCCGCGCGACCGTCGTGCGATCCGTGGGATCGGTCCCCGGCAAGACCGGGGCCTCGATGATCGTCCGACGCGACGGGTCCATTCTCGGGACCGTGGGCGGGGCCGCGCTCGAGGAGCGGGTGAAGGAGCTGGCGCGCGCGGCGCTTGACGAGCGCCGAGGGGACCTGCACCATTTCGACCTCCAGAAGTGGACCACGGGAGGACTCCCGAGCCTCTGCGGGGGCAGCGTCGATATCGCGATCGAGTACGTGGCCGCGCGCCCGAACGTTCTACTGTGGGGCGGCGGCCACGTGGCGCGCGCGATCGCCGAGCTCCTCCCCGCCCTCGAGATCGACTACAGCGTGGCCGACGACCGGCCGGACTGGGTCGGGGCCGACCGGTTCCCGGCCGCCGATCGACGCGAGGTCGTCGCCCCGGAGCGCCTATGGGAGGTCTTTGAGCCGGGAGCGTTCACCCACTTGTACTTGCTCGGCTACGACGCGATGAAGGACGCGGAGGTCCTCGCCCGTTCCCTCGAGGTCTTTCCGAACTTCGTCGGGTTCATCTCGAGCGCCTCGAAGCGTTCGCACACGTTCCACGCGTTGCGCGACCGGGGCGCGTCCGAAGCGGCCCTCGCGCGGGTCCGGGCCCCGATCGGTCTCGCGATCGGCGCGGAGACGCCCGCCGAGATCGCGATCAGCGTCGTCGCCGAACTGATCCAATCGATTCGGCCGGTCCGGAACCCCGCGACGCCGACCCGACGCGCCGAGATGCCGAAGGAGCGGAGCCGTGGGACGCGGCGTCGTTAGGTTCGAGCTCAACGGCCAGCCCGCCGAGATCGTCACGACCGACGAGCGGATCCTCCTCGATCTTCTCCGGGAGGACCTCAATCTCACCGGCACGAAGCGTGGCTGCGATCTCGGGACGTGCGGAGCGTGCACCGTGCTCGTGGACGGGCGGCCGACGCTGAGCTGCCTCCTCCTGGCCCGATCGGCCTCCGAGCACTCGATCACGACCATCGAAGGGCTGACGCCTCGCGAAGGGCTCTCCGAGGTCCAGCGGGCGTTCGTTGAGCACGGCGGCACCCAGTGCGGATTCTGTACGCCGGGGTTCATCGTCACCGCCACGGCCCTCCTCCGCGAGAACCCGCACCCGACCCAGGACCAGGTCGTCGAGGCGATCTCCGGCAACCTCTGCCGGTGCACGGGCTACAGCAAGATCATCTCCGCGATCCGCGCGGCCGGGGGCCCTTAACATGGGCAGCGCTGGGGACCTCCGGCTTCTCGGCCGCCGCATCCCGTACATCGAGGGCCCGCTCAAGGTCTCGGGCCGCGCCGAGTACACCGATGACATCAAGCGACCCGGACAGCTCGTTGGCCGTCTCCTCCGGAGCCCGTGGGCCCACGCCCGCATCCGGTCGATCGATACGAGCGCGGCGCGGGCGATGCCCGGAGTCGCGGCGGTCCTCATCGGCACGAAGTACCCGACGCCCTTCGGGGTTCTCCCGATCACGCACGATGAGACCGCGCTCGCCGTCGACAAGGTCCGGTACATCGGCGACATCCTAGCGGCCGTCGCGGCCACCGACGAGCGGACGGCCGAGCGCGCGCTCGCCGAGATCCGGGTCGACGTCGAGGTCCTGCCGGAGTACGTCGACCCTCAGGTCGGTCTCTCCCCGGTCGCTTCGCCGATCCACGCCCGGGGGCTTCTCGGCACGAACATCCAGAAGGAGGTGACCCAGCACTTCGGAGACGTCGACGCCGCGTTCGCGCGCGCCGCCCAGACCGTTCGAGTGCGGGGACGGTTCGCCGGCGTCACCCACGCGTTCCTCGAGCCGCTCGTCACCGTCGCCGAGGCGACGCCGGACGGCCGGCTGACCGTCTGGAGCGCGACCCAGGTCCCGCACTACCTCCATCGATCGCTCTCCGAGGTCCTCCGCATCCCGATGCACCGGATCCGGGTGATCAAGCCCGAGGTCGGCGGCGGGTTCGGGGGCAAGTCGGACCCCCTGCCGCACGAGATCGTCTGCGCCGCGCTTTCGCTCGAGACGGGGCGGCCCGTCAAGATGCTCCTCGACCGGGACGAGGTGTTCCTGACCAACCACGGCCGACATCCGACCCAGAACGAGGTGCGGATCGCTGCCGACGCCGACGGCAAGCTCCTCGCCTACGATATCACGGCCCTCATCGAAGGCGGGGCGTGGAGCTCGTTCGGCACCGTGACGACGTACTACAACGGCGTCCTGGCGATGGGACCGTACGCGGTCCCGAACTTCCGCTACCACGGGCGCCGGGTCTACACGAACCGTCCGCCGTCGGGCGCGATGCGCGCGCACGGCGGGACGAACATCCGCTACTCGATCGAGGTCGCGCTCGACGAGCTCGGCGAACGGATGCAGATCGATCCGTTCGACCTCCGCGACCGGAACGCGCTGCCGCCGCGGTCGCTGACGGTGAACCAGCTTCGGATCACCTCGACATCGTTCCGGAAGTGTCTGGCCGCGGCGCGGGAACGCAGCGGCTGGGACCAGAAGTTCCGCAAGCTCCCGTTCGGCGAGGGGATGGGGCTCGGGTGCGGCTTCTACATCTCCGGCTCGAACAGCCCGATCCACTTCAGCCCGAAGATGCCCCAGTGCACCGTTCACCTGAAGGTGGACATGGACGGAGGGATCGCCGTCCACTCGATGCAGGCCGACATCGGTCAGGGATCGAACACCCTCCTGGCGGCGATCGTCGCGGAGGTCGTCGGGGTCCCCATCGAGCGAGTCCACATCGCGCGCGTCGACTCCGACGTGAGTCCGGTCGACCTCGGGAGCTACTCGTCCCGGGTCACGTTCATGATGGGCAACGCCGCGCGGCAGGCCGCGGAGTCGCTGCGCGACCAGCTCCTCGTGGCGGCCGCGTCGCTCCTCGGCTACCCGATCGAACGGCTGCGCGTCGGCAACGAACGCTACGAGGTCGATCACCGACCCGAGGTCGGCGTCTCCTACACTGAGGCGCTCCACAAGGCGATCGAGGCGCGCGGCGCGCTGACCGCCACGGGATCGTACACGGCCCCGCCGATGGGCGGCTCCCACAAGGGGGCGCGCGCGGGGACGGCCCCCGCGTACTCGTTCGCGGCGTACGTGGCGCACGTCGTCGCGGACCCCGACACGGGCGACTACCGCGCGACGAAGGTCTGGGCGGCGTTCGACTGCGGCCGTCCGTTGAACCGGCTCGCCGTGGAGGGCCAGATCGAGGGATCGATCCACATGGGCCTGGGCCAGCTGATGGGGGAGACGATGTCGTACCGGGGGAGCCGGCTTCTCAACCCGTCGCTCCTCGAGTACAAGATCCCGACGCCCCAGCAGATGCCCGAGGTCGAGTGCCTGCTCGTCGGGGACGACGACCCCGAGGGACCCTTCGGGGCGAAGGAGGCCGGCGAGGGACCGCTCGTCGCCACGCTCCCCGCCGTCGCCAACGCGCTCTACGACGCGATCGGGGTCAGGTTCTACGACCTCCCCATCACGCCGGACAAGGTCGTGAAAGGGCTCGAGGAACGCCGGCGGGAAGGGCGTGTCTGGAAGGGGGAGTAGCGTTGCACCTGGACCCGTTCGAGCTCCACCGCCCGGCGACCGTCGAGGAGGCCGTGGCCCTCGCCGACCGGCTCCGGGGAAAGTTCGATTTCCTCGCCGGGGGGACGGACCTCCTCCCGAACTACAAGATGCACCTCAACCTGCGTCCGAACCTCATCGCCCTCGAGGGGATCGCCGAGCTGCGCGGCCGGAGCCCCGAGCGGATCGGCGCGATGGAACGCCTGCTCGACCTGGAGAGGGACCCCACCGTGGCGGCGACGCTCCCGGCCGTCGCCGATGCGGTCCGCCAGGTCGCCACGCCGCTCGTTCGGGCGCAGGCGACGGTCGGTGGCAACCTCCTCGTCGAGACGCGGTGCTTCTTCTTCAACCAGTCCGAGCCCTGGCGCCAGAGCTTGGGCTGGTGCCTCAAGGCGCAGGGCGACAAGTGCCACGTCGTCCCCCAGAAGGGGAAGTGCTACGCGACGTTCTCCGGGGACCTGGCCCCGTCGCTCATGGTGCACGGCGCCGAGATCGAGGTCGCCGGAACCTCCGGCCGACGCCGCGTCCCGATCGCCGAGGTCTACGACGCGGGAGGGGACGGCATCCGGCGCCACCATCTGGCCGCCCACGAGCTCGTGGTCGCGGTGCATCTCCCGAGCGGGGCGCGCGGCCGGCGATCGGCCTACCGGAAGCTCCGCGTGCGCCCGTCGTTCGACTTCCCGGAGCTCGGCATCGCCGGCGCCGCCCGGTTCGACGGCGACCGGGTCGAGGAGCTGGTCCTGGCGGCCGGGGGCCTGGAAACCTATCCTCGACGGTTCGACGAGATCGCCCACGAGCTCGTCGGCCACCCGTTGACCGACGAGCGGATCCGCGCGGCCGGCGAGGCGTTGATCAAGCAGGTGCGCCCCGTCCACAACACCTTCCTGAGCCCGGATTACCGACGCAAGATGGCGGGGGTCTTCACCCGAAGAGTCCTCGAGGCGATCCGTCCGGGGGCGTCGGGGGGCTAGAGGTGGGCGCGCCGCGGTTCGAACTGGTCCCGATCGACCGGCTCAAGGGCCACGAGGAGGTCGTCGCCACCGACCTCGCGCACCTGATCGTGAGCCTTCGCTCGAGCCGCATCGTCCGCGAGCCGATCCTCGTCGCGGCGTCCTCGCTCGTCATCCTGAACGGCCATCATCGCGTGGCCGCGCTCCGGGCGCTTGGCGCGCGCACGGCGCCCGCCTGGGTCGTCGACTACGACGATCCGAAGATCACCCTCGGCCGCTGGGACAATGGCCCGACGCTGACGAAGCCGGACGTCATCGCCCGGGCGGAATCGGGCCGCCCGTTCCCCCCGAAGACCACGCGTCACCGGGTCCTTCTCGATCTCCCCGAGCGGCCGACCTCGCTGACCGAACTCGGCGTCTCGCGGGACCTCGAGTTCGAGCCGGCGGCGACGGACGGCCCGGGCTAGCGAGCGCCGGGAGGCGCCGGGGGCATCGGAAGCTCCCCGGACGCGAACCGCGCGATCGTGGCCGCGAGCAGGTCGACCTCGATCGGATGGAGCCGCTCGCGAAGGCGCTCGGGCGTATCGTCCGGTCGGATCGCGACGCGCTCCTGGGCGAGGATCGGGCCGGCGTCGACCGCCTCCGTGACGAGATGGACGGTGACGCCCGTCTCGGCGTCCCCGGAGCGCAGCACCGCGTCGTGGACGCGCATCCCGTACATCCCTCGGCCGCCGTACTTCGGCAGGAGCGACGGATGCAGGTTGAGGATCCGGCCGGGGTAGCGCGCGACGAACTCCGGGGGAAGGACCGCGAGGAACCCGGCGAGGACGACGAGATCGACGCCGCGCCGTTCGAGCTCGGGGACGACCGCCTCGGACCAGGCCGCCCCGGACGCCATCGTCCGGACGGGGCGCACGAGGGTGTCGAACCCGCGCCGGCGGGCCCTATCGACGGCCGGGGCTTCCGTCCGGTCGGCCAGGACGACGGCGATGCGGGCGGGGAGCTGCCCCGAGTCGATCCGCTCGGCGAGGCCCTCGAGGGTGGTCCCGGCCCCGGAGACGAGGACCGCCAGCGTCACGATCCGGGACATCCTCGATCCTCCTCTGTACGGCTAGAAGACCGTCGCCGAGGTGAAATGGAAGGTCCCTAGGGCGAGGGCGGGCGTGGTCACCGCGCTTCCGCCGCGTTCGTCGGAGTAGCGCCGCGTGGCCCGTCCCACCTGCTCGATCGAGCCGAGCGCGGCGAGCACGCTCTCGGTGAAACGGAAGTTCCGCAACGCAGGTCCGATCTCGCCTCGCCGGATCCGGTAGGTGCCGTCGCGCGTCATGCCGGTGATGATCGAGCGCGCGGGGTGCACGACGCGAACGTAGTGGAGCCGCGTCACCAGAACGCCGTCCCCGACGGTCCGGACCAGGTCGTCGAACGAGGCGTCCCCCGGCGCGAGGATCAGGTTGCCGGGCGTCGCGCCCCAGTCCCCCCACGGGGATTCGGGGAGCGTCCCGTGGCCGGTCGGCGCCGTACCCGCCCGGGCCGCCGAGCGGCGGTCGCTGACCGGCGGCCCCGCCGTTCCGTGGTCCAGGAGCCGGACCGGTCGCTTCGGCGTCCCCTCGTAGTCGATCGAGCGCGGGAGCGAACGGGGGCTCGTTCCGTCGTCGGCGAGGTCGACGAACGTCGGCGCCACGCGTTTCCCCCGTCGGTTCTTGAGGCAGCTCCACCCCTCCTCGGCGCCGCGGGAATTGAAGCCGAGGTGGGCAAAGAACCCCAGAAGGTCCGATACGGCCGGACCCGAGAGAACGACCCGGTACCGTCCTGCCGGGGCGGATTCCGCCCGCCCCCTCGGAACGCGCTCGGCGGCCGCCCGGCCGAGACGCGCGGCGTCCAATGCGTCGGCATCCCAGTGGGCGCCTTCGTCCCAACCGGAGACCGGGACCTCGAGGTCGGGTCGATCGACGAGCACACTGATCTGGGCGGCGCTTCGGGGGGCGACGCGCTCGAGCCCGCTCGTGTTCGCCAGCGCGAGGACCTCCGATCCCACGTTGACGACCCCGGCGATGCGTCCCTCCGGTTGGACCGATCGGGCGCCCGATAAGGCCGCTTCCGCGAGACGCGCCTGGGCCTCCGGGGAAAGGCGCGCCGTCGTAGCCGAATAGGCCGTCGCGCGGACGCGACCGGTCGAGGCGGCGAACTCGGGGAACTTCTCATCCGGCGGCGCGACGCGGGCGAGCCCCTGGGCCGTCCGGACGAGGCGGCGGATCCCGGCGCGCGAAAGGTCGGACGTTGCGGCGACACCGACCTGGTGATCGTGGACGACCCGGAGCGACACGTACTGGCCCTCCTCGAGGTGCGGCTGGCTCAGCCGCCCGACAGCGAACCGCATGGTCCCCCAGCGTTCGGCCAGGACCCGGACATCGCCGGTCCACCCGGTCGGCAGCGCATCGAGGGTGCGACGTGACAGTTCCAGCAGCTCGGCGGACGTCGACACGTCAGCCCCCCCGTACCGCGACCCCGCGGAACCGGGCCGCCGGGGCCCCGTGACCGACGCGCGCTGTCTGCGACGGCTGCCCCTTGCCGCAGTTGGGGATCCCCCACAGGTGCCACGTGGACCGATCGCCGACCGCGTCCATGGAGCTCCAGAACGACGGCGTCATCCCGGAGTAGATGGGGTTGCGGACGAGCTCGGCGAGCTCGCCGTGGCGGATCCTCCGGCCTACCTCGGTCCCGAACTGGAAGTTGAGCCGCTTGTCGTCGATCGACCACGAGCGGTTCGTCGTGAAGTAGACCCCGTTGTCGACCCCCTCGAGGAGCTCGTCGAAGGAGTGGTCGCCCGGGAGCAGGTCGACGTTGGTCATCCGGATGAGGGGCATGCGCGCCGCGCTGTCCCCGCGCGAAGTGCCGCCGGCGCGGTTGAGGCCCACGCGCGCCGCTGTCTCTCGGGAGCTGAGGAAGCCGACGAGCCGACCGTTCCGGACGAGCGGCGTGCGCCGGGCGGCCACGCCCTCGTCGTCCCAGCCGAACGTCCCGAGTCCGCCGGGCTCCGTCGCGTCGGCGACGACCTGCATGAGAGGGCTTCCGTAGACGAGCGAATCCCGGTCCTCCGGCCGCAGGAAGGAAGTGCCGGCGTACCCGGCCTCCATCCCGAGGATCCGGTCGAGCTCCGTCGCGTGGCCGACGGACTCGTGGACCTGGAGCGCGAGCTGTTCCGAGCCGAGCACGATCGTCGTGCGACCGGTCGGAGCGGAGGGGGCGCTGAGGAGGTCGAGGGCTTCGCGCGCGACCGTCGGCGCGATCTCGGGGAGGTTCAGCCCTTTGACGAACTCCCATCCGGCCTGCCGGTAGTCCCCGCCGAACGACGACGGGCCGCTGCGTCGTTGCACCTCACCCGACCCGACGGCCGTCGCATCGACGCCCGCCCCGATGTGGGTGATCGTGGACCGATAGCTGGCCCCATCCGAGTCGGCATACCAGGTGTCATCGACCCAGGTCTGGAGGGCCGCGTGGCCGTTCTTCACGGTCGGATCAACGTGGAGCGCGCGCTCGGTCTCGAGAAGGAGCGCGATCTTCTCTTCGACCGGCACCGTGAACGGGTCGATCCGGACCGTCGAGCGGTACCGGCCGCGGGTGGGCCCCTTCTCCTCGAGGAGCGGGATCTCCTCGCGGGAGCTCCGTCCGGCCGATCGCGCGAGACGGGCGGCGTGCCGAGCGGTCGCGCGGACCGACGCCGGGGCCAGGGACGCCGTGGTGGCGAACCCCCAGCCCCGTCGGGAGAGGGCGCGGACGCCGATCCCGGAGTACTCCCTCCGGGTGAGCGACGTGGCCTCGCCGTTGCGGACCGCGAGCGACTCGTAGCGGCTCGGGGCGGACACTCGGACCTCGACGCGCCGGATCCCCGCGCCGTGCCCGGCGCGGAGCGCCCGGGCGAGGACGTCGTCCATGCCCGCCGATCAGAGCATGACGCGGAGGTTGAGCTTCTCGGTGAGCTCCTTGTACCGGTTCCGGATCGTGACCTCGGTCACGCCCGCCACCTCGGCGACCTCGCGCTGGGTCCGCCGCTCGCCGCACTGGACGGAGGCGATGTAGATCGCGGCCGCGGCGACGCCCGTCGGGCCCCGCCCGCTCGTGAGCTCGCGCTCCGTCGCCTCCTTGAGGATCTCGTTGGCGCGCGTCTGGATCTCGCCCTTGAGCTTGAGCTCCGAACAGAACCGCTGGATGTAGTCCTGCGGTCGCGTCGGCATCAGCTTGAGCTTGAGCTCGCGGGTCATGAACCGGTACGTCCGCCCGATCTCCTTGCGGCCGATGCGGGACTTGCTGGCGATCTCGTCGAGCGTGCGGGGCACGTTGCACTGGCGGCAGGAGCCGTAGAGCGACGCGGCGACCACGCCCTCGATCGATCGCCCACGGATCAGGTTGCGATTGACGGCCTTCCGGTAGATCATCGCGGCCGTCTCTCGGACGTTCCGGGGGAGGGCCATCGAGGAGGCGATCCGGTCGAGCTCGGCCAGGGCGAAGGCGAGGTTGCGCTCCGTCGCGTTCGAGACGCGGATCCGCCGCTGCCACTTCCGGAGCCGGTAGAGCTGGGCGCGGTTCCGCGTCGGGATCGACTTCCCGTACGGGTCGCGGTTCTTCCAGCCGATCTCCGTCGAGAGACCCTTGTCGTGGATCGTGAGGGTCGTGGGGGCGCCCGTCCGGGTGCGTTTCTCGCCCTGCTCGGCGTCGAACGCCCGCCACTCGGGGCCCTGGTCGATCATCGCCTCCTCGAGCACGAGGCCGCACTCGTCGCAGACGAGCTCGCCCTTCTCGTAGTCCCGGGTAAGGTGCGTCGAGCCGCAGTTGGTGCACCGCGTCGGAACGGCGATGTCTCCGGTGCGCGCCTCGGCCTTCTCTCCGTTGGTCGCCGCGTCGTTAGGTTCCATCGTTGTTTCCCTTTTCTCGCAGGAGTGGCGATCCGACGAGCGCCGCGCCCTCGGTCGGGGTGGGCGATCGCCGGAGACGGACGGTCAGGTAGGGCTGGGCGACCGGCCCGAAGACGCGGGCGATCCTCCCGTGGATGCGACCGGAACGGTCGACGACGGCCGTGCCTTCGGCGGGGAACTCCGGTCCGCTCGAGCGGGCCGTAAGATGTCCCGTCGGCGTTACCGCGACGACGACTCCGATCTCTCGGTCGCGCGGAACAGCGCGAGCGCCGAGCCGAGCCAAGTGATATAAACGATTTGCGATAGGTATTAAAGGCTTACGGGGGAGGGTCTCGGGTCCCCCGGCCCCGCCGTCGCGAGGACGCCGACTCGACCTCGGCCGGCGGTACGAGCCCGTTGCCGAAGCGGCCGTCCTCCTCGGCGATGTCGGGGCCCCCCGCGTCGGGAGCGTCCCCCTCGTCCGGTTCGCCCGGAACCCCGGGCGTCGCGGCGACGGCCGGCGGCACCGTGGCGCCGTCTGTCCCCTCGGCGGAGCGCTCCTTCGCGAGACGGTCGACCTCGTCCCAGAGGGCCTCGATCTCCTCCTCCGGCGTCCCGACCCGTCGGTCCTCGCTGAGGGCCGCACGGACCTGGGTCATCAGGCGCGCGGCGTTCTGGGCGTTGCGCGCCTTCGACTTGATGCGGTGGAGACGTCGGGCCAGGTTCCGCGCCTCCATCAGGATCTCCTCCTCCTCCTCGGTCGGGACGGCCATCGTGGGCGCCCTCGGGATCCGGGCGACGGTCTTGCGGACTTCGAGCAGCGAGTTCGCGGTCTGCACGATCTGACCGTCCTGCATCGCCTGGAGGAGCTTCGAGAACGCCTGGACGGACCCGGTGACCTCCTCGCCGCGGTTCCGCGCGGCGCGGATCGACTCGCCGAGCTTCTGCGACTCCTGGACGCAGAACTTCGGGATCGCGTCGTGAAGGACCGCGACGGCGAGCGAGGCGCTGGCCGCGGCACGGCCGAGGGAGGCCGCGCTCAGGGGCTGGTCCTTGAGCTGCTTGCGGGGGTTCCCCACGCGGTTCTCCAGATGCTGCATGTCCAGGCCGATCTCGGTGGCGAGGTCCCGGAGCTCGTCGGCCCGGGCGAGGGTCTGCTTGACCCATCCCCAGTCGCGGGCGGCCACGGCGTAGAGCGACTCGCTGCGCTTGAGGACCGAGACCGCCTCGGCCAGCGCCCCGTGCTGGACCGCAGTGTCGACCAGGGTGCGCACCTGGTCGGTGGGATACGGAAGTCCTTCCGCCTCGAGCGACCGGCCGTGCTCGGTGAGCCGCGTGAGCCGCTCACCGATCTCCGCGAGGCTCGGGTCCGTCGGCACGGCTCAGGCCTCCTGCGGGCGTTCGGCGTCCAGGGTCCGCATGAGGCGGGCGAGGGTCGCCTCGGCCTCCTCGAGCTTCCGGGATCGGAGCAGCTCGGTCGCGATCCGGATCTCTCCCGCCGCCTCGTAGGCGATCTCGCTTTCCGACGGCAGGGTCCGCACGCGGGCGGCGAGGTCCCGGGCCTTGGCGAGGAGCCGCTGGAGGAACTCGGTCGTGTTGATCGGACCGGACGACTCCGGGGCGGCCGTCGCCTCCGTCGGCGCTTCGACGACGGGAGGCTCCTTCTCCATCAACAGGAGGATCGCGCGAAGCTCGCGGATCGACGCCGTCGCCTCGTTGAGGCGTCCCCGTCGCAACTGGCGGACGGCCTCCTGGTGGAGCGCGCGCGCCTGCTGGACCGGCGGGTGCTCCGGCCGGAGCCCGCCGAGCGTTCCGTCGTGTCGGGCCAGCTCCTCCTCGAGCGCCTTCGGGAGCGCCTCGTTCAGGAGCATGACGGCGCGGGACGCGGTCTGAGATGCCGAGTCGAGCCGGTCGATCGTGACGTTCGGGGCCGCAAGGAGGCCACGGACCTCCTGGATGTCGGCCTCGACCTCGGGGATGGGGCCCCCGGTCTCGCGGACGCTCTCGCGAAGGCCTTCGATCTGTTTCAGGAGGCTCTGAAGCCCCTTCCAGTCGCCTTCGATCCGGCCGAGGTACTGGTCGGCGGCCCTCAGGAGAACGATCGCGTCGATCCGGCGGTTGTCCCGGAAGAGCTCGCGCATCTGGGCGGTCTCGTGGGCGACCGACGATCCGACCCCGGAGGCGCGCAGCGCAGCGTCCCGTCGCTCGACCTCGGCGACCCGCCGTTCGAACAGGGACTGGCTCTGCTCCTGGACGCGGCCGAGCGCCCGCCGCATGATGTCGAGCGCCTCGACGGCCCGGCCGTCGGCCTCGGTGATCGCGGCCTGGCGCTCGTCCGTGGCCACGTCGAGCGTCTCGCCGCCCAGGTCCTGGAGGATCGCGAGGTTGGCGTCGACGTCCTGGGCGATCCGCTGGATGAGCTGCTCCTCCGCGGAGAGCGTCGTCGGCCGCGGGGTGCGACGTCGCGGAGCGGCGGTGGGTTTGGGTGCCGCCGTCATAACCGGGGCCGGGTCCCCTTCGCTGAGCGCGCGCAGCGCGTCGAGCGCGAGCGCCGTCGGGAAGCCGCAGGAATTGCAGAACGCGGCGGCCGACGGGATCGGCTGCTCGCACACCGGACAACCGGACAGATCTCAGTCCTCCCCGATAGCGCTCGAGTCGGACGTGTTAGCGACCGGTGAGACCATAACCTCTTTGTCGCCTCCGATTCGATGGATAACCCTGCGGGGCGGTACTAGCCGCCCGAGAAGGTCGGCACGATCGTCAGACGCAGCGGACCGACCAGCGGAAGGTCCCGCGGCACCGAGACACCGTCGAGGAGCACGGCGCACCCCTCGGGAGAGTACCCGGCCGCGCGAACGGCGGCCCGGACGAGGGTCCCTTCCGGGAGCGTGAGCGTGCGCTCCGTGACCCGGCTTCCGCGCGCGAGCTCGATCGTGACTTCGATCATCGTACGGAGGAGAGGGAAGCGCTGAGGGGGAGAGTTTCCGGGGCGCGGGTCGGCCGCGCCCCCTTTGAACTCCCGCGATGCATACGCATCACCAGATCTCGAATCTGGCGCCTTGGCCGAGCTAGGCTACCTCAGCACCGGAGACCTCAGCAACTTTCCGTGATAATGAGCGTTTCGCGGAACCGAGCGGCCGAGGCCGCGAGATCGTAGCCCAGGAAAGGCGGGCCGTAGGAGGCGATACCGGTCGCCTACGGAGGCACCGGGACGCCCCGATGGCCTGGAGCTTCACCCCGGCTTAACTACGCCCAGGGCCTCGCGTCTCCCGGTGTTCTGAACGACCTACATGCCCCCGCCGCCCCCGCAAGCTCGCACGTCGTACATCCCCCACCCCAGAGAGTACGCATACGCGGCCGCTGGCCCCTTCTGGGGGTCCGTCGCCGCGGCGATCGGAGGCGTATTGATCCTCATCCAGGGTATCCTCGTCGAGCTCTACGGGGCTTCGTTCGGTCTGACCTACTGGCTATTGTTCAGCCTCTCCCCCACGACGGAAGGATCGTTCATGGCCACGACGGGCATTCTCGTGTTTACCCTCGCCTGGCTGGCGTATCACGCACCGGGCAATCATCGGGCCGACGGGGCCATGATCTGGATCCTCGTGTTCCTGTGCACTCTCACCGGTACCATTGTCGGGTTCTGGTTGGGAGCGCTCTTGGCGTTCGTGGGCGCGGCCCACATCTGGTCGTGGAACCCGGCGAGCGTCGGCGGGCCGGCCGCGATCCGACGCGCCGTCCGGCCCGGATAGCACTCCCCTTTCGCATCCCGCCGACCTGCACGTGAAATAGGGCGTCCGGCTGGCCGGAGCCGATGGAGGGAGGCTCCGAGCCGAACGGAGCCGCCGTCGAGGGGTACGATCTCCGAGCTCCGTCCCCCGCTGGATCCCAGGCCGCGGCTCCTCCGCCGGTTCCCATCATTCTTCCAACTCCTGGGGGGCGGCCCCGCCGATCGATCCTGATCGCCCTCGTCGCCCTCGTCGTAGCGGCGATCGTCGTCCTAGGTGTGCTCGCCCTGCTGGGCGTCTTCTCGCCCGGTAAGAGCGGCCCGCAAGGCATCACGGGTACGCCCGTATCCTACGGTCAGGTGGCGGTCGCAGGGGCGGACGGGGTCCGGAACGTGAGCGGGGGACCTTGGACCGTGACCGTGGCCGAGGGGATCGGACTGACCTCGTCGGCCTCGGGGCTGAATGCGGCGTCGGTGCTAGGACCGGGATGTACCGCGAACCCCGCCAGCGGAAGCCCGAGCGGCGCCACCCTGCCGGCGACCCCGACAGGATCCACCGCCGGTGCCGTGGCGCTCTGGGTCTTCTTGGCGGCCAATTCCTCCGGGGCGATCTTGATGTACGTCGTCACGGACGCTGCCGACTACCCCCTTTACGTCGTGACCGGCTCCTGCACGAGCTCGTTCGATTCCCTGGGGACCATCGCGGGAGCTTCCGTGGTCAATTCGACGGAGATCGCCAGCTCCGCCAACGGCGATGGGGGAAGCGCGTTCCTGTCGAGCCACCCCGGAAGTACGCAGATCTTCGTCCTGCTCGGGACCGGCGACAACGGGGCCAACTTTCCGTACTGGGCGGTCGAGTACAACACCTGCGGTCTCGCCAGCTCGGGAAGCGGCACCCTGTTCATCGGATTGTACGACGCGGCGACCGGGATCTTGGTGAAAGGTCCCACCACGGAATCCGTCGGCTGCTGGGCCTCGATCGCCCTGGCGCTCGATCGACCGAAAGACCGCTCGGAGCGCCCGCCCCCGCGGAGCAGCGTGGAAGCGGGGCCTCCGGGTCCTGCCGTGCCTTTGAAGAACTCTTGCGGTCCCTAGCCGAGGTCGGATCGCATGGTCGGAAGGATCGTTCTCGCCGGGGCCGCGATCGTGGTCGTCGGCGCCGTCGCCCTCCTCCTCAACCTCGCGCTCGGATGCAGCGCGAGGACCTCCTACTGCTCCACCTTGAGCCTGCTTGGGCTGCTCGGGGTTCTCGCGCTGCTGGTAGGCCTCGTGATCGTCGGGGTGAGTTATCGAAGGAGGCGCGTGGGCGTCGTCGAATGGAGCGACGAGCTCGCGGCCGCGAACCGGCCGGACGACGCGCCGCGCGACGGTTCAGGCCCCAACGGTGGGCGGTAGCCGATCGTCGGATCCGCGGCGCTCGATCAGGACCGCTCGAGCGCGCGCTTCATTCGGGTGATCGCCTCGTACGGCATCGGGTCGACCCCTTCGGCCTCCGCCAGGGCCAGCGACAGGTGGTCGCCGAGGCTTACGCCCCAGAGCGTCGCCTCCAGCCGGTCCTCGGGCGTGACCGGGGCTCGAAGGACCCGGACCCCCCGTTGCTTCAGGAGCTTCTCGAGGTACCGGACCGCCGGGGTGACGGCCGGGTTCTGCCCGGGCCATTCCAGGAGGACGACCGCCCATCGGCGCGCCTCCTTCCGATCGAGCGCGTCCCATCCGACGATCGCGTTGTGCAGGAGCTCGGGGAACAGGTCGAAGTGCGCGAGCCGCTTCGAGTTCTCCTCGATCTGCGTCTTCCAGCGCCGGGCGAGCCCGGCGATCGAGACGTCGGCGTAGATCTGCGGCGTCCGGTCGCCGATCGCATCTGCCAGCCGGGCGGGAAGTCCGCGGGTCGAGACGAACCCGGCCTGGGCGGCGGCGACGCGGTCGGCCGCCCGCTTGACCCGGACCTCGTTCGACTCGGGGAAGAACGGGTCGAGGATCCCGAGCAGGCCTCCGAGCTGGTAGCCGACGGCCGCGCGCGGCGGAAGCCCCGGGGGAAGCTGGAGGTGGGGGACCCCGTCGCGGTCGGCCCGTCGGGCGAGCTCGCCCCCGGCGCCGATCACGATCCGGAAGGACCCCCGGCGCGCGGCCTCGTCGTAGGCCGCCAGCGTCTCCCAGGTGTTCCCGGAGTAGCTGGCGAAGATCGCGAGCGTCAGGCGGTCGACGCTGCGAGGGAGGAGCGGGCCGCGCCCGACCTCGAGATGGATCTCGAGCTCCGGGTCGGTGACGATTCGAGCGAGGTCGGCCGCGATCGCGGAACCGCCCATGCCGACCACGAGCGCCGAGCGGGCCTGGCGCGGTACCGGCGCTCCGAGGTCCTGGGCCTCGACGAACCCCGTCGTGAGGTGCTCCGGGACCTGGGTGGCGAGCACCCGCATCTGGGTGAGACCGGGCGACGACCGCCGAACCATGGTCGGCCCTGAGCGCTTCGGTTATTTCCGCTTGCGGGGGCGCGTCGAGTCAAACTTCCGACAGTTCAATAAGCAAGGCGGCCCCCATTGCCTCCTAGTCGCTCGGCGGCAAGCCGACGGCCCGGGGTGTTAGGGGAAGGGTGAGCGAGCAGGACCCGTCGGCACCCTCGCCCGAGGGCCGTGTCTCGACCGGCACGGAGACCCTCGACGTCATGCTTCATGGGGGCTTCGTGGCGAAGCGCCCGTACCTCGTCGTCGGCCCGGCCGGCACCGGCAAGACGACGCTCGCGCTCCAGTTCCTCTGCGACGGGATCCGACGCGGGGAACGCTGCCTCATCGTCACGCTCGAGGAGCCGCCCAACGAGATGCGGATGAACCACCGCTCGCTCCTGCCCGATCTCGACGAGGTGTACGTGTTCGATGCCATCCCCGACGTGATGCGCTACGAGCGGGCGCCGTTCAAGGACATCGCGGCCGTCCGCCAATCGGTCCCGTTCTCCCAAGTGCCGATGCAGATCCGGAAGACACCGGAGCTGTCGAGCGTCGAGGTGACGTTCACCGCCCTCGAGCAGACCCTCAAGATGGAGATGGCCCGGCGGAACTTCCAGCGGATCGTGATCGATTCTCTGACGGCGCTGCAATACTTCTGCATGAAGGGCTTCGACGAGACGCTCGGGGCCCAGACGTTCCTCCGGTTCCTCTCGGACCTCCGCGTGACGACGTTCCTGACCGTCGAGGCTCCTCTCGAGGACTCCGAGACCCCGGAGCGGCTGCTCGCGCGCGGGGAGATCCGCCTCTTCCGGTGGGAGCACGACGCACGGACGGTCCGGGCCATCGGCGTGGAGAAGTTCCGGGGCTCGGAGCACGACGCGCGCCTCCACCCGTACCGCATCTCGCCCCGCGGGCTCGACATCAACCTCGCGCTGACAATCTCCCGGGACACCCAGGAGCTGTGGCCGAGCACGATCGATACGGCGCGGGGCCCCTCCGAGCCGCCGGAGCCACCCGAGGTCTTCGCGACCAGCCTCGCCTCGCTCGAGCAGGACAGCCGGGACCTCATCGCGGTCGGCGTGGACGTCGGCGCGATCCGATCCACCGTCCTCGAAGCGCTCGCCGCGTCGGAGCGGTCGACGGCGGAGGAGGTCGCGCGGATCGTGGCGCGCGCCCGCGGCCGGGTCCTCGAGATCGTCGCGCGCATCGGCGATTCGGCCCCGCCGGACGGAAGCGTGAAGGAGTCCCCAGCGATGCGGCGGCTGCGGGCCCGCCTTGCGGCCGCCCGGATGGGGATCCCTCCGTCGGGCCCGCCGGACCTTGCAACCCTTCGCCCCATGCTCGAGAAGGTCCTGGACGCCCTCGAGCCGGCGGTCACTATCACCCACCCTCCTCCCGCGCCCACCGCCGTCGCGATCGCTCCGGAAGAGGGTGGTCCGTCCTCGCCGCCGGTCCATGTGGTCGCCCCGGCAGCCCGGCCGGCCCCAGCGCCGCCGATGGCACCTCCTCCGGTGGCCCCAGCGACGGTCGCACCGCTGCCCGAGGCGACCCCGCCTCCACCGCCTCCCCCTCCGCCGATGAAGCCCCCGGTAGAGGTCGGCCCTCCCGAACCCGCCCCCACGGCGACGGTGCGTCCCGCGCTGACGAGCTTGAAGGGCCCGCCGGCGGTGGGAACGGCGCCGACGGCGCGCCCGGGCGCCGAACCAACGAAGGTCGCCCCGGTGCGAGAGGTCACTCCGCCCAAACCCCTCGCGACGAAGGGGGCCCCACCAGCACCCCCGTCCCGGAGCGCCACCAAGGTGGCCGCCCCGCCGGCTCGGGTGCCGCCTTCCCCAACGTCCCCCGCCGAACGATCATCGCCGCCGCCGCTTCCCTCCGCGGGGATGGCCGGGCCGCCGCGGCCGAGCCCCCCTTCCTCAGCGGCGCCGGTCGAGCCAACGCGGCCCGCCCATCCGGAGGGAGCCGGGGCGCCGCCGGTGAAGCCGGGGGTCCTCCCGATCGCTCCGCTCCCCGAGGCGGTCCCCGCGTCGCCCCCCGAACCGACCCCGACCGCAGAGGCCGCGTCGCCGAAACGGCGCCGGAAGACCGTGGTGGCCGGGTCGACGACCCCCAAGAAGCGAGCTTCCCGCGCCTCCAAGTCCTCCTCGGACGCCGCGGCCGACGTACCGTCGGTGGCCCCCACCGAACCGGCCCCGTCGCCCGCCGCCGCCGTCGCGGCTCCAGACTCCAGCGTCTCTGCGAGCGGCGAGTCGGGCCCCACCGCGACGGCCGGCGACCAGTCCGCGGCGAAACCGAAGCGCCGTGCCCCGCGCCGAAAGGCGCCTCCCGTTACGGCGGCCGAGCCAGGCCCGCCTCCCCCCGAGGAGGAACGCGTGGCCGCCGACGGGGCGGCGCCTCCGGCGCCGACCGAGGCACCGTCGACCGCGAACGAGAATCCGCCCGACGGAGCCTAGAGTAGATGGAAGAGATCGCTCGCGTCTCGATCGGCATCCCCGGCCTCGACCGGATGCTGGGCGGCGGGCTTCTCGCCGGCCGTCCGTACCTCGTGACCGGCGGCGTCGGGAGCGGGAAGACCCTCCTCGGGCTCAGCTTCCTCCTCGAGGGGCTCCGACGGAACGAGGAGGTCCTCCTCGTCGCCGTCGACGAGCCCCCGAGCGAGATCGTCGAGAACGTCAGGGAGTTCGGCTGGGACCTGTCGACGATCCGCACGCTCGATGCGAACCCGGGCACCAAGGCGATCCGCCGCCTCGCGGACGTCCAGGAGATCAAGGCGCTCGGCGAGGTGCGCTCGATGCGGGAGCTCACGGCGGAAGCCCGACGGACGGGCGAGTCCGAGGACATCTCGGTCCAGTCGATCCATCTGAAGCTGCGGCAGCAGATGTCGGGTCACCCGTTCTCGCGCGTCCTCGTCGACTCGATCACGTCGATCCGTCGCTTCGCCATGAAGGCCTCCCCGGACCCGCAGGCGGAGCGGACCGAGATCCAATCGCTCCTCCGCTTCCTGAGCGAGCAGGAGGTCACGACGCTCATCACCGCGACCCCCGGCAACCCCGGTCTCCTCACCGCGGAGGAGATCCTCACGCGCGGCGAGATCCTGCTCACCCGGAAGTGGGTGGGGGACCGCTCGGTCCGTCAGCTCAAGATCGTCCGGGTCCGTGGGAGCGCCCACGATCCCGAGCGCCGGCCCTTCGCGATCACGAACCAGGGGATCATCGTCGGATAGCCGGGTGGGCGCGCGCAACCTCCCGGTACATCGCGACGTGGGCCTCGGCGACCCGGGCCCAGGAGAAGCGGCGTTCGGCGACGGCCCGCGCGGCCGTCCCGTCGGCGCGCCGCCGCGCCGGATCGGCCCCGTACTCCAGGGCCCGGGCGCGAAGGAACGCGACGATCTGCTCCTCGGTCGCGCCCTCGGGGGCGCAGGCGCCGGTCCCCGGTTCCACCAGGTCTGCCACGGGGCCGGCGCCCAGCACCGGTAGACCCGATGCGAGACCCTGGATGACGGCACCCGCGAGGAGCTCCACGCGGCTCGGGTGCAGCATCAGGTCGCTCTCCCCGAGGGCCTTGAGGAGGTCGGCCTCGGAGACCTCCCCGAGGATCTCGACGCCTTCGCCGGCCGCGCGGACCCGGGCCGCGTACTCGGGGTCGGGCGAGGGACCAAGGATGCGCAGCGAGAACCCGGTCCCCCGCAGCGCCGCGGCGGCCAGCTCCCAGCGCTTGAACGGGCGGACGACCCCGAGGCCGATCGCCCGGTGCCCGGTCCGCGCCGCCCAGTCCGGACGGAATCGAGCCGGGTCGACGCCGATCGGGATCACGCGGAGGGCGCCGTCCGCCGTTGGCACCCGTCGGGCGATCTCGGCGCGGAGCCGGTCCGTGAGCGCTACCGGGGCGGCCGATCGACGAACGGCCCGGCGCTCCAGCCAGAGCCCCCAGCGATGGCTCCAGGCGCTCTGTTCGAACCAGTGACGCGAATGGGTCGTGTAGACGTACGGGATCCCCGCCAGGGCCAACCGGTTCGCGACGACGGGGGTGCTGGCGTGCACGACCTCCGGTCCGAGCTCCCGGATCTTCCGAGGGAGCCCACGAGCGAACCAGTACTCGTCCGTCGATCGGCCGTGCCGCACCTCGTTGAGGATCGTGACCTGTTCGCCCGCGGCCCGCAGGGCCTCGCCCAGCTCGGCGATGGTGCGCTCGACCCCGCCGTAGCCCGTCGGCGGGATCGGAAGGACGCCGGTCCCGACGAGGACGATGTGCACGTCGGTCCGGAGGTGTCGGGGCGCAAAATGCTTCCCCCGGCCCGGGGCGACCGACACGACTATCGGTCCGTGAGGCTCCGGGCCGCTCGTGGCGCGGTGGCTGCTCAAGGAGGAGCCCGATCACTACTCCTTCGTCGACCTCGAACGCGACGGCCGGACCGAATGGGACGGGGTCCACAACGCCCTCGCCCTGCGTCACCTGAGGTCGATGGCCGTCGGCGACGAGGCCCTCTTCTACCACACCGGCGACGTTCGGGCGGCGGTAGGGATCGCGCGAGTGACCCGCGCGGCGCGCCCCGACCCGTCGGACCCGCGGCCCACCTGGTCCGTCGAGATCGCCCCCGTGCGGCGGCTCCGCCGCCCGGTCCCGCTCGCCGAGCTCCGCCCCGACCCGGCCCTGGCCGGGTTCGACCTGCTCCGCATCGGCCGGCTCTCGGTGGTCCCCGTTTCCGAGGCGCACTGGGCGGTCCTCCTCGCCCACGAGAGCGCGGGCCCGGCCGAGCTCACGGAAGATCGAGACCGCCCCGGGCCGCCCGCCGTTCGAGCGCGGGGACGAGGCCGGGTTCGGCATAGAGGGAGACGAGCGAGCGCGTCGGGGGCCGCATCGCGAGCGCCTGCCAGACGGAAGGCGCGCGGAACGGGTGGCTGATCCGCTCGCCGTCGACGATGGTCACCTCCGCCCAATCGGTCTCGGGCGAGGTCCGCCCTTCGAGGCCGGCGAGGTCCAGGAGCACGCTGCCGGGTGGGGCGCGCAGACGTGCGGCCAGTCCTTCCTCCGCGGCGCGCCGAGCGACCGGGTCGGCGATGAGCGATCGGAAGCTCCGGCGGGCGGCGGCCGAAGGATTCGCCCACCCGTAGGCGCGCTTGTACAACCGACGCTCGAGGAGGGCCTGTGCCAGCCGGGCGGGCACCGCCGATTCGCGCTCGAGGGCCGCGAGGAGCTCGCCATCGTTCCCGCGAAGGAGCGGCTCCGCCGCCTCGGGATACCCACCGATCCGCTCGACGGCGCCCTGGGCCATCACTTCGGCGGCGCGCACGGTCTTATGGTAGTAGACCGAGGAGTACATCAGCGCCCGACCGACGAGGAACCCCTCGACGGCGGCGCGGCCCTTTTCGGCGAAGGCGAGCCGACCGTCGCTCGTCCGCACGGTATCGAGGAGCCGGACGGCGTCGATGGCGCCGTGCGCGACGCCGGTGTAGTGGGCGTCACGCTGGAGATAGTCGATGCGATCGGCGTCGATCGCGCCGTGGAGCATCGCCCGCAAGAGGGGACGTCGGTCGGCCTTCGAGGTCGGATCCACGAGGTCCGCCACCTCGCGGGGGGCCACGTGGTGGTGCTCGAGGACCTCGGCGACGGTCGGCGGCTCGGCGCGCGATCCCTCCGGCCGTTCCCACCGGCGCTCGCCCAGGATCCACGCCCGGGATTCTCGCTCGTGGCCGTGGCCGAGCACCTCGCGCATCGTCGGCTCGAGCGTGTGGGAGAACGGCGCGTGACCGAGATCGTGGAGCAAAGCGCCGCACGTGGCCCGCGCGGCATCCGCGTCGTCGAGCCCGAGCCGATCGGCCATCGACGCGGCCACGGCATACACGCCGAGCGAGTGCTCGAGCCGGGTGTGGTTCGCTCCAGGGAAGACCAGGTGGGCGAAGCCGGTCTGCCGGATCCCCCAGAGGCGCTGGAACGGCGGCAGCTGGATGAGGTCGAGGGCCGGACCCTGGATCGCGATCACGCCGTGGATCGGATCGAAGATCGACTTGCGCTCGCGGTCGTCGCTCGAGCTCACGCCAGGTGGAGTCGGCGGGACCATTAAGCGGATGCGTCCGCGGCCTCGGCGGCTTCGGCTGTCTCGCAACCTACTTAACGCACGGACCCGGTTCGTCGCTCGATGAGTGGAGCGGCGCCGGGCACCGCATCGGACGTGGCGAGCACCTCCGCCGCGCCGGAAGAGGCCCGTCGCCTCTTCCAAAAGGCGGAGCCGCTGGCCGCGCACCCCGACCGGGGCCGGTACGTCGAGGCCCTCAAGGCCTACGTCGCGTACGTCGACGGGCATCGGAAGGCGCTGGAACCGGACGCGTCCGAGACGGCGCGCCGGCTCGACCTGGCGGGCACCGCGCTCTACCGGTCTTCGGAGACGGAGCTCGCGGGCCGCGCCTTCGAGATCGGGCTCGCCTTTGCCCCCGACGCGCCGTCGCTGATGCACCACAAGGCGATGGTCCTGCTCGCCCAGAATCGCTCCCTCGACTCGGCCCTCACGCTCCTCGACACCGCCCTTTCGGCGAGCCCGCACGACAAGCTGATCTGGGCCACGAAGGGCGATGCGCTTCGGCTGCTCGACCGGCCTGCCGAGGCGGCCGAGGCGTACGTCCGCGCCCAGCAGCTCGATGCGACCTCGATGCAGTACGTCGAGCGCGCCCTGAAGGTGGCGCCCGACCACGCGGTGGCGCTCCGCATGAAGCTGCAGCTCGCCCGAGCTCACGGCGGCGACCGGCAGGCCCTCGAGGCGTGCGAGGCGCTCCTCGAGACGAACCCGAACGACGCCCCGCTCCTGCTTGCCCGGGCCGAACTGCTCACGTCGCTCGGCTCCGTCGAACCCGCCCTCGAGGCGCTCGCCCGCGCGGAAGAGGTCCTTCCCAACGACCCGAAGGTGACGCTGCTGAAGGCCCGGCTCCTCTACGCCTCGGGCAAGACCGCCGCGGCCGGCGAGGTGTTCCGCCAGATCCTCGCCTCCGACGCCCACCTCGACGCGGTGGCCCTGGGGGAGATCGCCGAGACGCTCGAGCGGGGCGAGGACCCGACGACGGCGATCGACGCGCGACTCAAGCTCAAGGAGGTGGAGCCGCGCAACCTCGGCAACCTGACCGCGCTCCGCGAACTCGCCCGGCGGGCCGGCCGGACCGACGTCGCGCTCGAGGCCTGCCAGGCGGTCCTCGACGCGTCGCCGGGGAACCTCGAGGCGATGCGCGCGATCGCCGATCTACACGCCGAGGCGTTCCAGACCGACGCCGCGATCGACGCGTTCCGGGCCCTTCTCGCCGCCCACCCCCACGAGATCGGGGAGGCGCGCCGCGCCGTCGAGTTCGCCCGCTCCGTCGGGGCGCTCCCCGTCGTCGTCGAGTTCTCCCGCGTCGCGCTCGCCGAGGACCCGTCCGACCTGACGATCCAATCGGGCCTCGCGCACGCGCTCTCGGTCCTGGGCGACAAGGAGGGCGCCCTCGGAGCCATCGACGCCCTTCTCAAGGACCGTCCGACGGACCCCGGCCTCCTGACCGAGAAGAAGCAGTTGCTCGTCGAGCTCGAGCGGAACGACGAGCTCCCGGCGGTCTACGACGAACTGTTCCGGATCGATCCCACGAGGACGGACGTCGCGCTCGAACGCGGCCACCTCTACCTCGCACGGGCGTTCGACGGACCGGAAGGATCGGCCGAGCGCGAGGAGTCCGCGCGGACGGCGCTCGTCTCCTACGAGCGGGCCTCGATCAATCCCGACCTCGTCGCCCGGAGCCTCCTGGGCGTCGCCCGCGCCTCCCGGCTGGTTCGGGACCCCGAGCGCGCCATCCGAGCCTACCGCGACTTCCTCGCGGTGCCGGGAAACGCCGAACGGAGCGACGTCCTGAAGGAGCTCGGCCACGCCTTGCGCGACCTGGGCCGCCTGAGCGAAGCGGAGGCGGTCTACAGCCAGGCGGTGCAGCTCGGCCTCGAGGACCCGGACCTCTTCTGGGCCGAGAGCGAGGTCCTGTCGCTGCTCAACCAGGAGGCCAAAGCGCTCCGGTTCGTCGACCTGTTGCTCGAGCGCGAGCCCAACAACGCGCTCTACCTCCGCCGGAAGGGCCAGCTCCTACTTCGGTCCGGCCGGCGACCGGAGGCGCTCGCGATCCTGAAGCGCGCCGTCGACGCGTCGCGCGGGGACCCGCACGTCTATTTCGAGGTGGCTGAGGCCCTCCGGGTGACGGGGGGGTACGCCGACGCCGTGTCGTACTTCCGCGAGGGACTCGCGATCGATCCGAAGCACCGCCCCGGCCGGCTCGCGCTTGCCGAGACGCTCGCCCTCTCCGGCCAGCACAACGAGGCGATCCCCATCCTCGACGTGCTCCTCCGGGAGGACCCTAACGACCTCGCGACGTGGAAGGCCCGGGCCGAGGCGTACCGACGGCTCCAGCGGCCGGCCGACGTCCTGTACTCGCTCCAGGCGATCCTCCTGCTCGACCCGCACAACGGGGCGGCCCTGCTCGAGAAATACCACATGCACCGCGAGCGTGGCGAGAAGACCGAGGCGTTCGACTGCCTCACGATGCTCCTCGAAAGCGGCGGCCGGGAGGCCGCCGACGCCGCCCTGATCGTCGAGCACGGCGACCTCTCGGCCGAGCTCGGCCGGACCGAGGAGGCGAACCGGTCCTACGAGAAGGCCGCCCAGCTCGACCCGAGCCAGGTCCCCGAGATCGCCACGCGCCGAGCCCGCTTGCGGCTTAACGCCGGACGACCGGACCTCGCGCTCGAGGTCCTCGACGCGGCGCTCCAGGGAGCGCCCGCCGGGACCCCCCGCAGCAGCCGGGCCCTGCTCCTCCGCGCCGAGATCCTCGCCGCCCTCGAGCGGCCCGCCGAGGCCAACGCTGTCTACGAGGAGGTCCGGAAGTCGGAGCCCAACTCGCCCCAGGCCCTCGCCGGGATCGGGCGTACCCTGCTCGACCAGGGAAAGCATGCGGAAGCGAAGGAGTTCCTGACGGCGGCGATCCCCAAGGCCCCGCCCGAAGCCTCCCTCTACCTCCTTCTGGCGGAGGCCGAGGCCGGGCTCGGCTCGGTCCCCGCCGCGATCTCCACGGTCCAGCACGGCGTCGAGGTGATCCCGGCCTCCGGCCCGTTGTGGGTCCGGCTCGGGGAGCTTCAGATCGCCCGCGAGGCGTGGCCCGAGGCCGCGACCGCGCTCGCGCACGCCATCATGATCGACGGGACGAGCCCCGCGCTCCACCTGCGCGCGGGTTACGTCGCCGAACGGATGGGCCACCCCAACGAGGCGCTCTCGCTCTACGACCGGGCGACCCAGGTGGCCCCCTCGGACAAGAACGCCTGGTGCAGCCGCGGCCTCGCGCTCCTGGCGATCGGTCGCCCCGAGGACGCGCAGGCGAGCTTCGAGCGCGCCCTGGCCCTGGACTCGGACTTCGAGCCCGCGAAGGACGGCAAGAAGGCGGCGATCCAGAAGAATCGCGAAGGGCAGATCGAGCGGCACGGCCGGGAGGCGCTCCTCCTCGAGGCGAAGCTCCACCGGGCGGTCACGAAGAACGACCTGTTCGTCACGCTGCACGTTCCGTTCGACCTCCTGGAACCGGTCCTGACGAGCCTGGCACGGAACCCGCGCATCGATCTCGCGAAGCTCTCCGAGACCGAGATGCACGATCTCGAGAGCGCCTCCTACCACCTCATCTCGACGGCGCTGGAACGGCGACCGGAGGGGATCGAACGCCGCGGGTTCACGCAGGCCGACGTCGCGGTCCTGAGCCCTCCCACCGCGACCCTCGACCAGATCCAGCGGCTGTTCGGGTACCTCCGGACCGTCCTCGAGGCGGACCTCCGTCCGGAGAACCTCAAGCTCGCGCCCGACGTCGAGGAGCTGGCCCGGCGCGCCCTCCTCCTTCCCGAGAACCAGCGTACCCTGTTCCAGCTCGTCAAGACCCTGCGGGTCGGGATCTTCAAGGCCCGCCTGATCAAGGTCGTCGAGAGCGCGGGGACCGCGGTCCACGCACCGCTCGCGTCGCTCGACCTCGGACAGTACTCCCCCGAGTTCCGGGGCGAGCCCGACACGGCGACGCAGGCGGGCGAGGTGTTCTTCGCGCCGGAGAACGTCCCGGCCACCCCGGCGAAGCCGGAGAGCGCGACCGCCCACGCCGCCGGGCACCACCCGGGCGGCGCGGCCGCCAAGGCGACGCCGACGGCCCGATGCGTCGGCTGCGGCGGGATCGCGGCGATCGAGCACGAATGCGGGGCGGCGCTCTGCCAGCATTGCATCGCACAGTTCCACACCTGCCCCAAGTGCGGGCGGGCGATCACGCCGACGTCCTCCAGGGCGACGGGCACGACCCCGTCGCACTCGGCTCACGGGACGGGCGGCGCGCCGAGGGAGCCGGAGCATGCCGGGAGCCACCCGATCCGCTCGCTCCTTTCCCGCCCGAAACCCGCGCCGGCCCGGGCACCGGTGCCCCCCGCGAAGCCGCCGCACGCCGCCGACAGGAACCACGGCGCCGGCGCGCCGACCGGGCGGGAGGGAGCCTCCGACGATTCGGGCGAGCCGCCGGCCCCGCCCCCGCGGCCCCCCCATTCCCGGGAGAAGCCCGACGACGAGCCCCGCCTGTAGTCGAGCGACCCGCGGAACGCTTCCGGCCGCCTGACGCAAGGTGATATAGGCGGTAGTCCCATTCTACGCGCGGCGGAACAGATGTGGGATTCCAAGTCGTCCGGCTCGCACGCCGGCACGCTCTCCGGACCGCTCATCGCGGTCCTCTTCGTCGTGGTCGCGGCCCTGATCTTCGCGGGGATCTTCTTGCTCGTCACGGGACCCCACCATTTCGGGGCGCTGATCGCGATCGGGTTCCTCTCGCTCGTCTTCGGCGTGGTCTCCTACTTCGCGGAATCGCTCTCGCGCGGCCCGACGGTCCAGCGGGCGATGTCCTGGGGGTTCGGTGCGTTCGGCTTTGCCCTCCTGTTCCTGACCATCGGTGCGTTCCCGTTCCTCTACCCGAGCCCGAGCCTCATCTCGACGGTCGGCCAGATCGGTCTGCTGATCGTCCTCGTCCTGATGCTCATCGTCCCGGTCGCGTTCTACGGATGGCGCGCGCGGGGCCACGACCAGGACGCGCGGCGCGAGGTGGCCCGCCTCGAATGGTCGCAGAGCAGCCCCCCATCGGCGTTCTCCTACGGCGCGGCGCGGGACCCGGCAGCCCCGGCGTCGACCCCCGGCGATTCGCCGCCCCGGGGAGGGGCGTAACATGGCGACCGCCCCGCCCGCGACGACCTGCCCTGCCTGCCACGCGACGCTGACCCAGCCGGCCTCGTTCTGCCCGGCCTGCGGCGCGTCGTTGGCCTCTGTGCCCTCCACCGCGCCCGCCTCTTCGGGTAGTGCGGCCCCGCCGCCACCTCCGCCACCCCCGCCACCCCCGCCGCCCCCGCCGCCCCCGCCCGCCTCGGGACCGCCGCCGGTGGACATCCGAGAGCGTGTCGAACAGGACCGGGGAACGCTCAAGCGGCTCCAGCTCCTGGTCCCAGGATATCGCGGCTATCGGCAGGGCGAGGACGCGCGGGCCGCCGACAGCTTCCTGAGGGTGCAGATCGCCGACAAGGTCCATCGGTGCGTCCAGCTCGTCCAGGACTCCCGGCAACGAATGACCGCCGCGGGCCTATTCCAGGGCCTCATGGACCTCGCGCCGGTCCTCAACGATCTCCAGGTGCTCGAGGGCGAGATCCGCCAGGCCGAGCAGGGGTACACCGGTATCTCGCCCGCGCTCCGCATCACGCCGGCGCAGATCGACCGCCTCTACGAGTACGACTACGGCTTCGCCGCCGCAGCGGAGCAGGTGAACGCCACGCTCGGTCCCCTGCAAGCGAGCTCGAGCGGCACCGACTCGGCCGCCGTCCAAACTGCGATCGCCACGGTCCGGACGCAGGTCCGTGAGCTCGACAACGCCTTCAAGGCGCGCATCCGTGCCATCGAGGGCATCTTGGTCCAGTAGAGGGAGTAGGAATCCAACCATGGTCACGAACCAACCGATACCGCCGAAGGGAGGGAGCCTGATCGGCGCCACGACGATCAACTGGGAGGACGCGTACAAGGGGAACAACGTGATGTGGCGCGTTCCACGGAACATCAAGTGGAACGACAACGTCGTCGTCCGGCAGGACGAGACGGCGGTGTTCTACCGCGACGGAAAGGTCCTCGCCTATCTCGACCGCCCCGACCGGTACGCCTTGACCAGCCTCAACGCTCCCGTTCTGGGGAACCTCGTCCAGGCCCTCTCCGGCGTTCGTCAGGAAGCCGAGGTCTACTATCTCCAGCGCCGTTTCTTCGACGGTAAGTTCGGCAGCACCGAACCGTACACGTTCCGGGACCCGGACTTCGGCCTCGTCAACCTCCGCGTCTTCGGTGACTACCGCTGGAAGGTCGGGGGACCGGACCTCTTCATCAACCAGTTCGTCGGGACCTTCGGCGCAACGGCGACCGCCGACGTCGAGGCGCGTCTCCGCGACCAGATGGTCCTTCTCGTCTACAACAGCCTGGGGAAGCTCAAGGAGCAGGGGATGCGGGTGACGGACCTCGCGACCCAGCTTCAGACGATCGAGCAAGCGGTCCTCGGCTTCGCGCCGCAGCACTTTGCGAACCTCGGGATCGAGATCCTGCAGGTCCAGGGCCTCTCGATCAATCTCCCCGACGAGGTCCAGAAGGCCGTCGACACGCGCTCGACGATCTCCGTTCTCGGCGTGAACTACATGCAGTACCAGGCCGGCCAGGCGATGACGACGGCCGCGGCGAACCAGTCCGGCGGCGCCGGGACCCTGGCGAGCGCGGGGGTCGGGCTCGGCGCCGGGCTCGGGATCGGCTACGGGATGTCCGGGTCCATGCAGGGCGCCTACCAGGGCGGGGGCTCGCCGTGCTCGAAGTGCGGCACGCTCATCCCTCAGGGCGTCCGGTTCTGCCCGAACTGCGGCAACGCCGCCGGAGCGGCCCCGAGCGGACCGCCGTGCCCGAAGTGCGGGACCGTCGCGCCGATGGGCACGAAGTTCTGTCCGAACTGCGGCGCGTCGATGACCCCGCCGACGCCCGCTCCCGTCGCGACCAAGAAGTGCCCGAAGTGCCAGGCGGACGTCCCGGGATCGCCGAAGTTCTGTCCGAACTGCGGTCAGGCGATGGAGTGAGCGCGGACGAGGTCCTCTCGGGATGAACTGCACCCAGTGCGGGGCGGCCCTGCCGCCGAACGCCCGTTTCTGCTACTCCTGCGGCGCGGCCGCGTACAACCCGTCGGCCCCGGGTAGCCCGCCGCCCCCGCCTCCTCCGCCGGGTGGCTCCGGCACCGTGAGCGCCGCCCCGTCCGGGCCTGCCATCGCCCCGGCCGGCGCCCAGGCGATCAAGTGCCCGAACTGCGGCGCCCCCGTGCACCCGGTGTTCGGGGACATGGTCATCTCGTGCGACTACTGCGGCAGCTCGGTCACCCTCGGCGGCGCCGGCTGGAAGCAGATCCAGAAGCACACGATGCTGGCGCCGAAGCTCACCGACCGGAACATCGCGCTCAAGGCGATCCACGACTACATGGACACCGGCTTCCTCCACCGGAAGGCGTTCGAGGAGTCCAAGATCGTCGAGGAGAAGCTCCAGTTCGTCCCGTTCTGGATCGTCCCCGTCAGCGCCACCACGAACTACACGTACCAGGACGTGGCGGTCTCCGTCGGGAGCACCGTGGCGACGATCGCCGCCGGCGAGGTGCTCGGGAACGTCCTCGGCGGCAACCGGCGCACCACGATCATCCCGATCATGGGCGGACCCGTGGTCAATCCGACCCGGTCGACGACCATTTCCGGCAACTTCGAGTTCCCCGTCGTCGCGGTCAAAGGCATGACGGCGTACCAACCGAAGAACTACTCGTTCAGCCTCCCCGAGCGGACGCTCTTCGACCGGAAGTCGATCCCCGAGGGCACTCCCGTCCTCAACGGCGACCTTGGGGAGGACGAGGCGACGCACGCGGCGCAGGCGTACGTGACGCAGCTTCAGGCCGAGGCGGCGCACAAGCAGCACTCCATGGTCAGCGCGATCAAGACCGACCTCCAGATGTCCGAGGCGGAGCTCCTCCACGTCCCGATCTTCTACTTCCTGCTCGAGCACAAGGGGGCGCGGATCCCCATGCTCGTCGACGCGCACGCGGCGCGCGTCATGCCGACGGCTATCCCGTAGGCGCGCCGGCCCTCCGCCCGTCGGCCGACGCCCGGAACGTGTATCGGACCGGGACGCGCCGTCGCCGGTGGGTCCAGTAGCCGCAGGTCGGGCACCGGAACCCGAGCGTCACCGCCGCGGCGTCGAGGGTCTTGTTCCGGATCGGGACGACCTCGCTGCCGCACACCGGGCAGCGCGTGAGGGGTCCCAGGGCGCTCCGCTCGGCGAACTCGACATCGACCCGGACGCCCGGCGTCGTGATGAGCAGCCTCCGGAGTCGCGGACCGCCGAGCGCGGCGAGCGGGTCGTCGGCGCGCAGCCGTCGTCGGACCGCGCGGACCAGCACGCGCTGGCTCGCGAACGGCCCCCGGGCGCGTCGGACGAGCTCCAGCGCCACCGACCGGACCTCCTCGGCCGGGACGTGGTGATAGCGGCGGCCCCGCCGGCGCGGCTTACGAGGCGCCGCCCCGACGCCCTTCGCGGGCACGGATCTCCTCCTCGTAGAAGCGCCGGGCGAACTCGCCCTCGACGCGGCCGATCTGGAGCGCGGGCTCCTTCTCCCGCGCGAAGTACGTCAGGAGCGACGCGGCGGCCGCGAGCTTCACGGCGCGGGACTTGAGGCGCGGCGAGAACTTCGGGTGGGACGTCTTGGCGAGCGCGGACTCCGAGACCTCCCGAAGTCGGCTGTAGAGGCCCGGGTCGAGGCGGACCGACCGGGCGGGGAAGCGGGCCGCGACGAGCGGATGGTGGGTCTCGATCGCGTGGACGAGGACCAGGTGGTCCCGGATCTGCGACGCGAGCTCGAACTCGAGCGCGCCGAGCTCGAGCCGCTCGGCGCTCGACTCGACGGCCCGGAACCGCTCGCGCGTCATCGGATGGAACCGGAGCAGCATCCGGTCCTCGAGCGCCGCGAAGTTCGGGTCGGCGATCGTCGTCCAGTAGTCGTCGGCGGCGGAGGTCCGGACGTTGTAGTTCACCGAGAAGAACGAGTTGAACGTGTACGGTCCGACGGTCCCGAGCGTCGTCTCCCACTTCACCTCGCGCTGTTCCATGACGAGCTTCAGCGGCTCGACCATCCCCTTGTACTTGAACCAGTCATTGAACTCGGGCACGATGAAGTTGAACGTCCGGCCGCTGTAGGAGGCCCCGACGCGGAGGAACTGCACCGGCGTGATCCCGCCGCAGTAGCGGTTGCGGCCAGGGAGCCCGTGCGGCGGCACCGCGGTCCGCGGATTCCCCCGGATCATGTCGTCGATCGAGAAGGTCTTCCCCGTGCCGGGCGGACCGAACAGGGCGAGGTGGAAGCCCGTCGTCCCGGTCGCGCGCCCCGTGGGCGCGATCAGCGGTACGTCGGCCAGGGCGTACTGCTGGAGAAGGGCGATCAGCGAGTCGAAGTACAGCGCCTCCCCGAAGAGCTCCTTCAGGTACTTCGCGAGCCGGTCGACGGAGAACTTCCTCCCGAACTCGATCGTGGCCTCGAGCCGATGGTGGAGGACCTCCCGGAGGGCGTCGAGGAACTCGCCGTCCATCGAGCGGATCTCCGCGGGCTCGTCGGGGACGGGCTGCAGCGCGGCCGGTTCCGCCGTCTCGGCGCGAGCGACCTCGCCGAGCAGGATCTGCCGAAGCTCCGCCGGGAACGGGATCTGATAGATGCGGTCGCCGCGCCCCTCGGGCTGATCGACGAGGAGACCCCGTCGCTTGAGGCGGCCGAGCAGACGCGTGGGGTCCTCGAAGACCCTCTCCTTGAGGAGGCGGCCCCGGTACTCCGAGTGCCGGAAGCGCGCGGAGACCGTGGTGGAGCCCCGAACGGTCCGGCGTCGATCGGCGTCGCCGACGATCTCGGCCAGGATGCGGGCGAGCGCCAGCTCCTCGTCCGCGATCTCGAGGCTTCCGGTAGGGCTCGCCACGTCCGAGCCCCCGAGCGTCCCCTCTCCTATACCCCTTCCGCGAACGCCGGCCGGCCCGCCGAACGAGCTCGTGCGGTCTCCCGGAACGAATATCTACCCGGGCCGGGACTCGGGAGCGTGGGACGGACCTCCTCGACCTACGAACGCGAGCTCAAGGAGCTCCTCCAAGGCGACCCGGAGACGGTCGATCGGTACGCCCGCGCGCTCGACCCGGTGGACCGACCGATCCTCCGCAAGGTCCAGCGGTCCCCGTTCCTCGTCATCCGGGCCGCGGGCTCCCTCGGCTTCGATCTCGTGGCCCTGCGGAGCGAGTTCTCGTTCCCCATCGAGGTCAAGGCGTCGGCGACGGACACGATCCGCTTCTCCGCCGCGAGCGGCCGCGCCTCCGAGCAGCTCGAGGCGCACCGGGCCTCCGTCGAACGGGTCGGGCTCATCGTGCTCTACGCGTACCGGCGGGTCGGCCACCGGGGCGGCGACCCGTGGCGCCTCTATGCCGCGCCCGGAACCTCCCGCCCGGGCAGCTTGAGCCTGCTCCGGAAGTGGCTTCCCCCGATGGACCGCACCCGCGAGGGCAACGCCGTCCTGCGATGGGACGACGGGCTCCCGCTCGTCCGGTTCCTCGAACGGATCTTCTTCCTGACCGAGCGTCCTTCCGAGGCCGCGGCGTGAAGGTCCACGTCGCGTCGACCGGCCTCGCACGCTTCGGCAAGCGCTCCGAGGGGCTCGTCGAGCTCCTCGCCGAGGCCGGGGCCGAGGCGCTCGAGGGGATCGGTCGAAAGCCGATCGACTGCCTGATCGTGGGCAACATGGCGGCCGGGTCGCTCGGAGGCGAGGAGAACCTCACCGCCCGGATCGCCGACCGCCTCGGGCTCGACGCCGCGTCCGGCTTCCGCGTCGAAGCGGCCTCGGCGAGCGGCGCCGCGTCGTTCCATGCCGGGGTCGCCGCCGTCGCCGGTGGCTCCTCCGAGCGCGCGCTGGTCCTCGCCGGCGAGAAGATGACGTCGCTCCCGACGGACCAGGTGGCGGCGGTCCTGGCCCGATCCCTCGCCCCGAGCGAGATGCAGATCGGGGCGACGATGCCGGCCCTCGCGGCCGTCGTCGCGCAGGTCTACCTGCACCGGTACGGTCTGGAGGCCGAGGCGATGGACGCGGTGACTGTGGCCGCCCGAACGGCCGCGGCCCAGAATCCCAACGCCCAGTTCCGGGTCCCGGTCACCGCCGCCGAGGTCGCGGCGAGCCGCCCGATCGCCCTCCCGCTCCGGCTTCTGCACTGCTCGGCGATCAGCGATGGCGCGGCGGCGGTCGTCCTCGAGCGGGGACCGGGCGCGGCCACGGTCCTCGGGCTCGGCCAGGGACGGGACGCCCTCCAGGTCGTGGACCGGAGCGATATCACGACGTTCCGCGCGACCCGGATCGCGGCGCAGCGCGCCTACGAGATGGCCCACCTCAATCGGAAGCAGATCGCGTTCGCCGAGCTGCACGATGCGTTCGCCCCGTTCGCGCTCATCGATCTCGAGGACATCGGCGTCTGCGGCCCGGGGGAAGCGGCCCAGTGGTTCTCCTCGGGCGCGACGGCGCCGAACGGTCGCTTCCCGGTGAACGTCTCCGGCGGCCTGCTCGGTCGGGGCCACCCGGTCGGGGCCTCGGGGCTCGTCCAGATCGTCGAGGTCGCTCGCCAGCTCCGGTCCGAGGCCGGCCCGATGCAGCTCGGCGGGGCCCACGGGATCGGGCTGGCGCAGTCCATCGGGGGACTCGCCGCCCACAACTTCGTCTCGATCCTCGGGCAGGAGGCCGCCGAATGACCGGACCCGTACGACTTCTCGTGAGCCGTTGCGCGAGCTGCCACGGCCGGTTCCTTCCCCGCGACGGGCCATGCCCCAGGTGCGGATCTCGATCGGTGTCCCCAGTGGAGCTTCCCGCCGTGGGCGTGGTCATCGCCGCGGTCGAGCTCGTCGCCCCCGTGGCGCCCTGGCCCACGCCGCACCGCATCGTGCTCGTCGAGCTCGAGGAGTCCGTGCGCGTGCTCGCCCTGTGCCCGGGGGGCCTTCCCACCCTCGGCGATCACGTCGCTGTGGCCCGGGACGGCGATCGGTTCGTCGTGCGGACGACGTAGCCGGGGACGCCGGCGCGGGCCGGAACGCGGGGAGGGGGAATCTCCGGCGGTCGGTCGGTCCCGTCCGCCCTTTGAACCCCCGAGGTGAAACCACCACTGGATTAGCAATCCAGCGCCTTGCCGGGCTGGGCCATCCCCGCGCGACCGGGCCGACCCTCCTTTCGAGTTTAAAGGTTGGCAACGGCGCGCGGGCTGCCCGCTCGCTCCCGCCGTTCCTCCGCCGCCGGGTTATGTACGGGAACGGCGCTCGACAGCCGGCGGTCGAAATGCGGGTCTCGAAGGCCGGGGTCGTCGGGGCGGGAGCCATGGGTGCGGCGATCGCCGAACTGTTGGCCTACAACGGGATCCCGGTGGTCCTCAAGGACGTTCAGCCCGAGCTCGTCGAGCGAGGTCTAGGTCGCGTGCGCTCGATCGTCGACGAGCTGGTCGCCTTCCACGAGGGGCGCGCGGGCAAGGAGATCGAGCGGATCCGCGGCGTCGGCGTCGAGCTCACCGAGGCGCAGCAGGTCCAGGTCCGGGAGCGGCTCCGGCCGAAGTTCGGCCGCGCCCGGGGCGACGAGGTCATCGCCCGAGTGACGGGGACCACCTCGTACGAGCCGTTCCGGGACGTCGACCTCGTCGTCGAGGCGGTGTACGAGCGCGCCGAGGTGAAGCGCACGGTCCTGGAAGCGCTCGACCGGGTCGTGCCGGAACACGCGATCCTGGCCACGAACACCTCGTCGCTCTCGCTGACCCGGCTCGCGCGTGGGCTCACCCATGCCCGCCAGTGCGTCGTCGCGCACTTCTTCAATCCACCGTCGACCCTCCCGCTCGTCGAGGTCGCGGGGGGCGTGGACACGCGCGAGGACGTGGTGTCCGAAACCATCGACTTCCTCCAGTCGCTCCGGAACCACCGGTACCCGATGGTCCCGATCCGGGTCAAGGAGTCCCCCGGGTTCGTCGTCAACCGCCTCCTGATCCCGGTCCTCAACGAGGCGTGCTTCGAGCTCGACGAAGGGCTCGCGACGGCGCGCGACATCGACACTGCGATGAAGGCGGGCGCCGGGTTCCCGATGGGACCGTTCGAGCTCACCGACATGATCGGGCTCGATGTCGCCCTCGAGGTGGCCGAGACGATGCACCGGGAGTTCGGGGACCCGAAGTACCGGCCGGCCCTGGCGCTCCGTCGGCTCGTCGATGCCGGCCACCTGGGCCGGAAGACCGGCCGCGGGTTCTACGAGTACGCCTGACGCCGATCTACGCCGAGCGGGGCGGTCGCGGGGCGCCCGGGTAGACCACTGGCAGCTCCTCGGGGCCGGCCGTGGGCATCGGGTCCTCGTTGCTGAACTGCGCGTACATGGAATAGTGGCCGGCCCGGAGCACGGCTCGGTCGTCCCCGGAGAGCGTCCGCTCGCGCAGCACGTAGAAGGCCAGGAGGAAGAAACAGCCCGCGGCGACGGCGATCGCCAAGGCCGCCGCGACGTCGGCGATGTCGGTGTCCCAGCCGAGCAGGGTCGTGACCGTAGCCATCAGAAGGCCGACGAGCGACGCGAGGAGCATCGCTGTGAACAGCCCGAGCGCAATGCGACGGCGGGACCGGAGGAAGAGGAGGTAGGACAACAGGGTTCGGAGGCGCTCCTCGCTCTGCCAGACCTCGGCCGTTACGGCGATGGCCCCGACGATGCAGGTCAGGGCGAGAAGCAGGAGGGCGACCTCGATCGCGACGAGCCCGAGCACCTCGACAGTCTCCGCTCTGTCTCCGTCGAGTCGCCAAGAAAAACCTTTCCTTTTCGGCTCGCGCCCCGGCTAGGCGCCGGGCCCCGACGGCGAACGGGCGGGTCGGAGGGCCCGTGCGTACCATTCCAGTTCGTCGAAGACGCGATGGAGGCGCCGGGTCCACACCTCTCGCTGGGTCCGAGGGCCGTCCTCGTCGAACGTCTCCTGGACCGTGGGCACCGAGAGCTGAGCGGGGATCGCGATCGCCTCGACTCCGACGAGCACCTCCCGAAGCGCGATGGCCGCGCGGGCGCCGCCGACCACGCCGCCCGCGGTCACGAGAGCGAACGGCTTCCGGTTCCACTCGTCGTAGAGGTGGTCGATCATGTTCTTGAGGGCCCCCGGGTACGAGTGGTTGTACTCGGGCGTCACGATCACGAATCCGTCCGCCCGTCCCATCTCCCGGACGAACTCCTCGAGAACCGGCGGTCGCGTCTCCATCTCCCATTCCCGGGTCACGAGGTCGCCGAGACGAAGGTCGCGGGGGTCGAACAGGCGCGTTTCGACCGCCGGCCGCGCGCGGAGGACCTCGAGGGCGAAACGGGCCACCCCGATCGAATGGCGGGGCTCGCGGACGGTCCCGTAGAGTATCGGGAGGTACAGCCGGTCCATCCGCGTCGGCGAGGTCGCTGGTCGCCTTAAGTCGTTCCAACGCATCGAGCCGAGGTCGGGAGCGTTATGACCCCGCGCGCGTCAGCACCCGCGGGCATGGCACGTTTCCCTTCGGCCGAGTGGGCGGAGAAGTTCCGGTCGGCCCTCAACGCCAACACCGACTATGCGGAGGCCGCCCGGGCGTGGGAGGGGGACATCCTCTTCCTCGTGACGGCGGATGCCGCTGCCCCGAAGGGCGCGGGGGTCCACCTCGACCTCTTCCATGGGACCTGTCGGTCGGCCACGTACGTGGAGGATCCGGCCAAGATCTCCTCCGAGTTCACCTACTCCGGGCGTCGCGAAGATTGGGCGCGCCTGCTGAAAGGCGAGCTCGATCCGGTCCAGGCGCTCCTCAAAGGAACCTTCCGCATCGGCGGCAACCTGCCCAAGCTCATGCGCTTCACCCGTGCGGCGACGCTCCTCGCGTCGACCGCGGCCTCGGTACCGACGGAGTTCTAGCGGGCTTCACGCCCGGCCCGGGCACGAGGGCGGCCCCGGCCCTAGAAGGGGACCTGGGTGCCTAGCGCTTTCGGGCGCGGGGACGAATCTTGGTCGGAGGCGCTCGCCGCGGTCCTGGAGCCCGGGACTTCAGAGTTGCCTGGACCATCGGGGTGGGGACCCCGATGAGCCAGAAGATGTTCCCGTCGGGGTCGGCGAACTTGGCCATGCGGCCTCCCGATTCCTTCGAAGGGAGTTCCGGGAAGTGAACGCCGGCCCTCCTCATTCGAGAAACGGTGGCGCGGAGCTCGTCGGTGACGAACGCGATCCCGGTGTCCCCGGGCTCCAACGGGGCGTAACCCCCACACAGGTGGAGGACGAACCGATCCCCGGGCGGGGCGACGAGGACCGCGTGCCCGGAGGCTCCGACGGTGTACGTCGAGAATCCGAGGCGCTTGGACCACCAGTCGGCCGATGCTTTGGCATCCGAGACGACGACCGCGACATCGGCCAACGCGAGCAACGGTCCGGCGATGAACTTCCCCTTCATGAGCCGGACGGTGGGAGCCGACCCACTCCGTCGGGTGGGCGTCCGTGGTTCCTCGAGGATCCGGCCGCTATCCGGACCCGGCCGCCCCCGAGACGATGGGCGCCGGGGTCGAGGGCATCGCCATCGCCGCCTTTGGGGGAGTGGGCGGTTTCGGAGGCGGTGGGAGGAGCTTCTCCTTCACGAAACCGACGATCTGGCTCCAGGCGTCCTCCGCGGTGGCGAGATCGTACGCGGAGAGATCCCGGGCGAGGAAGTGGTGGTGGGCCGATGGGAAGTCCGTGAATCGGACCTCGACCTTCGGGCCGGCCGCCGCGAACTGGGCGCGGGATCGACGGCTCATCGGGTCCAGACCGGCGTGGACGAAGAGCGTCGGGGAGTTGATGAGCCCGATCTGATCCTGGGGACGCACGGGGACGGGATACGCGAGCACGAGGGCCGTGAGTTCGGCGTCCTCCGCAGCCATCGCGATCGCCAGGCTACCGCCATAGGAAAGTCCCACGATCGCGGACTTCGTCGGGTCCGCCATCTCGCGGGACCGCAGGTAGCGGAGGCCGTCGGAGTAGAGCCTTCGAAGGTGCATCGTGCGGGCCGCGGTGAGCGGCACACCCCCTCGAAGGCGCGCCCCCACCCGGAGGCTCACGTGGTCGGACGGGCCGACGCCGAGCGTCTTCGCCACGTCGGGGAGGAAGACCTCGAAGCCCTCGCGAGCGAACCGGATCGCCCCGTCGAGGACCGAGGTGGTGATGCCGTAGATATCCGGCGCGATGAACACGAGCGGGTGGCGTACGAGCTTCGTTGGAGTGAGAACGATCCCAGGGGCCCTTTCACCGGGCGCGGCGCCCGTCGGGAACCAGATGCGCTCGCTACGGTACGGAGGTAGTGGTGAGCCGGCCGTGAGCCCGGGTCGAAGCCAGGTCTTGTTGAGGAAATCGAGGACACAGAGCTGGAAGCGCTCCTTCTGCAGGACGATGACGGCCTGTCGGTGGCCGCAGACGTCGCAGACCCCGATGACGCCGCTCCCGAAGCGTAGCGTCGGATCGCTCAGAAGCTCATCGTCGTCTCGCGGCATTCGGCCGTTTCCTCGGCGGACGGCCGGCGAGCGGAGGTCGGTTCTTAACCGTTGCCCGCCCCTCCTCGAAGATTTGCCGTGCATAAGCCCTCTACGCCCCCAAAGCATACGCTTCCATGCGGGGGAGTCCGGCTGCCATCCTTTCGGCCCGGATTCCGATGTACCGGGTAGTCATCTCGACGGTCGCGAACCCCATCCGGGCCGGGATCTGGAGCAGTTCCACGCCCGCATCGTACGCCATTCGCCCGAAAATCCGCCGCAAAGTGTGGGTTCCGAGGGTGGGCATGCCTTGGGACCAGCCGAGCGCTCGAAGCTGGTTCTGAAGCGTCTCGGCGGCCGCGCCCTCGGCCTTCGTACCGCTGGAGCCGGAAGGGTCGGTCGGGGTGCGCTCCCGTTAGCCCCGGGAGCAACGCCGTCTACACTATCCGCGCCATCGGGGTGGTGCGCCGCTTGCCGCCACGCTCGCCTTTGCCGAGGACTCGAGAGTCGGGTTTCCCGCTAATGAATCCTCTCTCCGGGCCACGCAGGGAGGTGCGAACAGGGCTGGGATTAGTGGCTCCGTTCCCGATCCCGGGGCGTTTAAGTGTCCGAGCCGCTTCACGAGCCTGTGCCCCGCCTTTCACCTCGTGACGTGCGCTTGGCGACGACGGCTGGCGGGGGAATCATCGGCCTCGTCCTCTCCGCCGTCGGAGCTCTGGACTTTTGGGTAGCGTTGAGTTCCACCAATGCCGACCACACGGTGTATGCCCTCGAGGGCGCCGTCTGGCTGACCGTGGGCCCTGCGTTCGTACTGGTCTCGGTGATTCTGATTCCGGCGTGGCACGCAATCCGGGCCGACGGGCCTCTCCGCGCTTGACTGGCTGAAAGGGGTGCCTTCTCACCCTGCGGGCTCCCCTGAGGTCTTTGGCGCCGCGTCGGACGCGGGCGGAGCAACAGAGCCGGCGAACGAGTACGCGCGGCGAGCCCCGCGAATGACCGGTCGCTATGAACGACGCTGACGGCGTTTCTTCGACGTGATCCGGGGAGTGGCCGTTGCCCGCCCGGGAGGACGGGCGGAGAGGCCGGACGGGCCCGGTTCCCACCGGACGAGCCGCGTCGCCCCGCGTGGCGAGAGCACGACGACGCCGGCCGCCACGAGGCGGCGCCGGAGTTCGCGGTCCCCGGTCACTACCGTCGCGCGGCGCCGTGCTGCCAACTCGACGAGCCCCTGATCGCCCCGCCCGGACGACTCGACGATCGGGAAGCGGCGGGCGAACTCTCGCGCCAGCGGTGCGCCGACCTCCGCGCGAGCCACGAGGCGGTCCAGCTCCGCGACCACGGAGCTCGGCACCCCCACCAGAGCGGGGGCGGTGAGCCGCTCGACCTCTTCCACCAGGGGGAAACGGTCCCGGAAGGGAAGGAAGAGGGCGTTCGTGTCGAGCAGCACGATCCCCACTCGGGACGTGGGTGCGGCCCTACGAACGTCGGACCGCGATCCCGAGCGCCTCTCGGTCAACCTCGTTCGCACTGCGGCGTCCCTTGAGAAGATAGCGCTGGGCCTTCTGGTTCGCGGTCTTTGGGATCTCGTCGACGAACTCGATGTATCGCGGGACCATGAAGAACGGTAGGTGCTGGATGCAGTGCTCGAAGAGCTCCCGCGCTTGGACCGTGGAGCCGGGCTTGCACTGGACGAACGCCTTGACATCTTCCTCGCCCAGCGGCGAGGGCACCCCGACGACGACGGACTCGAAGACCGCCGGGTGGCGGTTGAGGACAGTCTCCACATCGTAGGGGGCGAGGTTCTCGCCGCGTCGGCGGATCACGTCCTTCTTCCGGTCGACGAAGTAGTAGTAGCCGTCCGCGTCGCGAACGACGTAGTCGCCCGTGTGGAACCATAGGTTCCGCCAAGCCTCCACCGTCTGCTCCGGCTTCTGATGGTAGCGTAGGAACATCGTGAACGGCGCCTTGGGGCGCACGACGAGCTCCCCTCGAGTTCCGGCCGGCACCGTTCGATCGCCGTCGTCGACGACGTCGGCCTCGACGAAGCCGAGCGGGGTGCCGATCGAGCCCACGCGGATCGCATCCGGCGGGTTCATGAGGGTCGTGCACCCGCACTCCGTCATCCCGTAGAGCTCGATCACGGTCACGCCGAACCGACGCTCGAACTCGGGCCAGACCTCCTTCGTCGTCCCCGCGGTGAGCGCGACGCGGACCGAATGGGTCCGGTCCGAGTCCTTCGGAGGCTGTTTGAAGAGAACGTTGATCATGGAGATCAGGAGCGAGACGTGGGTCGCCCCCATCCGTCGCGCGACCTCCCAGTACGTCGAGGCGTGGAACCGCTCCTCGTACGCCGCGGTGATGTCGTTGAGGAGCGCGGTGAGGGTGGTCATCTCCTGCGCATTGCAGTGGAAGAGCGGGAGCCCCGTGAACAGCACCGAGGTCGGCTCGAGCCGGCTACGTCGCCCGATCTCGCGAGGGGTCGTCAGGTACTTCTCGTGCGGGATCACCGCGCCCTTCGGAGGTCCTGTGGTGCCGCTCGTGTACAGGATCGAGGCCGGCTCCCAGGGTTCCGGCGCCCGGTCGGTCGGAGCGGCCGCACTCGAGAGCAGCTCGCTCCACGGTCGCCCGGCATCCTTCAACGGCTCGTCGCCGCTGGCCGGGACGGTGAACTCCCAGGGAACGTGCGCCGCTTCGCGAACCGGCCGGTACACCTCCCAGAGACGTCGGTCCAGCACGAGGCCCTTGGGTCCCGCGTCGTCGAGCTCGTAGCGGAGCAGATCGCCTTTGAGGCCCGTGTTCAGCGGGACCAGAACGGCCCCGAGCTTGGCCGTTCCGAACCACAGGTCTAGGAACTCCGGCGAGTTGAACAGGAGGGCGGCGATGCGGTCCCCTCGGCCGATCCCGAGACGATCGAGCCCGCTCGCCACCCGATCGCTGCGCCGATCGAGCTCAGCGTACGTGACCTCGCGGTCGAGGAACCGGAGCGCGACCTTCTCGCCGTTCTTTCGGGCCTTCGCCCGAACGAGCGTGGCGAGATCGTGGTACTCCTCCTCGGGGAGAAGCATCGGAGACTCCGAGGTGGCGCCCCGCATAAGGGTTGGGGCCGACGGCGGCAAGCCGTTTTCCGCCGGGAGGACTCTCGGGGCCGATGCGTCGACGGACCGGCGAGTTCCGAGCCGACCGCCCCGCGGTGGCCGAGCTTGCGGCCGGAGCGATGATCGTAGGATCCGACGGGCGTACTTTGCTGCTCCACCACACGGAGGAGGACCGCTGGTGCTTCCCCAAGGGCCATGTCGAGCCCGGTGAATCGGCGACCGCGGCCGCGCTCCGGGAGATCGCCGAGGAGACCGGTCTTGATCACGTGGAGCTGGCGGGCGAGCTCGCCAGCGTCACGTACCGGTTCTATGACGCGGCCCGGGACCGAAGCGTGGTCAAGACGGCCATCTACTTCGAGGGCCGATCGGCGAGCGGACCGCTTCGCCTCGAACCGGTCTTCGACGCGGCGCGCTGGTGCTCCGTCGCCGAGGCCCGAACGCTCGTCGCCTACGACGACGAAAGGGCCGCCGTCGATGCGCTCGCCCGATCGCTGGCGGCGCGTCGAGCCTAGCGCTCGCTTCGCTCGTCAAGAAGCCGCAGAATCCTCGGGTCGTCGGGAAGGGGTTGCCGCTCGGACCCGGCGGTCTAGGAGGGCCGGAGTCCGAGCGCGTCGGGCCGGTGATTGCCCTACTGGGTCTTCGGCGGCTCCTGGGGCGCCCTCGTCGGCGCCTTCGGCGGCGCCATCGTGGCGCCGGAGATCGAGTACGACGGGTTGACCGGTCGGATGGGGCTCGCGAGGCCGGAGGAGCCGCGATCGGCCCGCCGTCGGGCCCAGACGCGGTACTCGGTCACGCTGACCGAGCCGACGACGAGGGCCGCGATGAGGCCGATCACGAGGACCAGGCCGATCGGGGCGCCCGCAGCCGCGGAGGCGGCCGGGCCGCACTGACCGAGCTGGCAGTTCGCGTTCGACTGGGCTTGCGCGACGCTCTCAGGCTGGGCCTGGAGGACCGTCTGGGGCGTCGAGACGGACGCGGGGGCGGGTCCGGTCGTCGTGCTGCTCTCGGTCGACAGGCTGCTGTCCGTCGAGCCGAACGAGGCCGAGGCCGCGACGAAGCGCGGGTGGTGGAACGAGTCGACGGCAATGTCGAGGTTTGACGTCGACACGGTCGTCGCGCCGAGCGCACTGCCCGACCAGTCCTGGCTCGCCGTCCCGAACAGGTTGAACGCGTGCGGGACCAGGATCACGCCGTCCACGTCGTCGAACGGGCCCACCCACGTGAGGGCGATGACGGGGACCGTCGCGCCGTTGGCGAGGGTGATGCTGGCGAGGTCCGCGCCCGCGAGGGCTACGGTGCCGGACGCTTGGACCGTGCCCGAGGGGTTGTACGACCCCGAGCTCGTGACGCCGAGGACCGACGTGTGGTACCAGTTCGCCGTCACGGACCATCCGCCCGAGGCGTTGAACGCGCTCGAGGAGTTCCAGGTGTCGCCCGTGGTCACGTTCAGCGGGATGAGCCCGAGCGCCGGAGCGAAGGAGACCGCGGCGTGGGACGAGCCTGCCACGAACAGCTCCATCGAGGCCGTGATCGTCGTGCCCATGTGCTGCGCCTTGAGCCAGTACGACTCCGAGATGTTCCCTGCGGTGCGGGTCGAGGCGTTCGCGAGGCCGACCGCCGGGACCGCCGAGCCGCTCTCGTAGACGGTCGCCGTGGTCGTCAGGTTCGCGAATCCCGTGTCCTTTTCCCACGCCGTGATCGACAGGTTGCCCTGCGAGGTCGGCGAGGAGCAGGTGGGCGAGCACAGCGAGGCGTAATAGTCGGTCACCATCGTCCGCTGGGCCTCGAGCTGGACCGTCGTCGCCGAGGTGTTGGTCTCGGTGAAGACCACGTTCCAGCCGAAGAACGCGTGGGCGCTGTAGGTCGCATTCGGGAAGCCTTCGGTCACGTTGACCCACTTCTGCGTCCCGTACGCCCACTGCTGGCTGTTCGAGCCGGCCAGCGGTGCCGGGGACGCCGAGGCGGGCGCCACGAGACCGGGCACCAGGAGGATCACCGCGACGGCGGCCCCCAGGATGCCGATCGTTCCGAGCGTTCGTCCGTATCCCTTCATGGTTGTTCTGTTCCCCGCGGGCCGCGCCCGCAGAGGTCTCGAGCCGTCCTCTGGGGGATATACCTCGGTTCCGAGAATCCCGCCGCTGCTTGGACAGGGTGCTACGGCGTCGCAGCGACGCCCGACCGCCTCACCGAGGGCGGGCGCCGAGACCCGGTACCCGGAAGCGGGCCGAACGGGCGATGGCGATCGACTCCGGGTAACCGGCATCGGCGTGCCGGGCCACCCCGATTCCCGGGTCGTTGTGCAGGACCCGACCGATCCGCCGATCGGCGTCGGCGGTGCCGTCGGCGACGATGACGAGCCCGGCGTGGATCGAGTTCCCGATCCCGGTGCCGCCACCGTGGTGTACCGAGACCCACGATGCGCCGCCGGCGACATTGAGAAGCGCGTTGAGGATCGGCCAGTCGGCGATCGCATCCGAGCCGTCCTTCATCGCCTCCGTCTCCCGGAAGGGACTGGCCACACTGCCGGTATCGTGGTGGTCCCGCCCGATGGCGATGGGCGCGCGGAGCGTCCCGTCGGCGACCATGGCGTTCACCGCGTGACCGAATCGCTCGCGCTCGCCGTACGCCATGTAGCAGATGCGGGCGGGGAGCCCCTGGAACCGGACCTTCTCCCGGGCGAGGCGGATCCAGCGCAGCAGTCCGTCGTTCTCCGAGAACTCACGTTCGATCATCGCATCGATCGCGTGGATATCTCCGGGCTCGCCGCTGAGCGCGACCCAGCGGAACGGTCCGCTCCCGATGGCGAACAGCGGCCGGATGTAAGCGGGGACGTATCCGGGGATGTCGAACGCGTCGGCCACACCCGCCTCGCGGGCCTGCGTCCGGAAGTTGTTGCCGTAATCGAAGGCGCGCGCTCCCCGACGCCGGAGCTCGAGGATTGCCCGTGCCTCCACCGCGATCGAACGGAGGACCTCCGACCGGTACTTGGCGGGGTCGGACGTCCGGAGCGCCGTGGCCTCCTCGAGCGAGCAACCGTTCGGGATGTACCCGACGGAAAGATCGTGGGCGGCCGTCTGGTCGGAGACGACGTCCGGGACGATTCCGCGTCGCGCGAGCTCCGGATAAACGTCGGCGGCGTTCGCCTCGAGACCGACGGACAGGGGGGCGCCGCGGGCCGTCGCGTCCCGCACCTGGGCCAAGGCCGAATCGAGATCCGGCGCGCGCACGTCGAGGTACTTCTTCTCGAGCCGACGTTCGATCGCCCGAGGGTCGACGTCGACGATCAAGGCAGCCCCACCGAGCATGGTGACGGCGAGGGGCTGTGCGCCACCCATCTCGCCTAACCCGGAGCTGAGCATCCAACGGCCCTTGAGGTCCGGCTGGTGGAACTCGATCCGGCTGAGCGAGGCGAGCGTCTCGTAGGTCCCCTGGAGGATCCCTTGGGTCCCGATGTAGATCCAGCTCCCGGCCGTCATCTGACCGTACATCGTGAGTCCGCGCGCCTCGAGGGGCCAGAACGCCTCGTCCGTCGCCCAGCGGGGAACGACCATGGCGTTCACGATGAGGACGCGCGGGGCGTCCGGGTGGGTGGGAAAGATCCCGACGGCCTTTCCGGACTGAACGAGGAGGGTCTCGTCGTTCCCCAGCCCGTGGAGCGCCTCCACGATGTGATCGTACGCCTCCCAGCTCCGAGCCGCCTTGCCCCGGCCGCCGTATACGATCAGGTGGTCCGGGTCCCGGGCGACCTCCGGATCCAGATTGTTCATCAGGAGCCGGAGGGCCGCCTCTTGCGACCAACCGCGGCACGTGCGGTCGATGCCGCGCGGCGCGCGAACGACCCGAGGGGGGTGGAGGGAGGTCGCCACGACGCCGGGACGGGCGGAGCTCGATAGAACCCTTGCGGTGTCGACCAGGCGCCTCCGCCGGTCGGACGGACCGTACCGGCGCGTTCCTTATCCTCCGGTGCCTCCCATGCAGGGACCGGCGAAGTCCGAGTCAATGCCGCTGTAGCTCAG